>Ga0210025_1004377_pt1 | contig 12110 bp, 12 predicted proteins | sample CryGeyme20150102_FD_183989 | JGI IMG/M metagenome (GOLD analysis project Ga0210025, IMG submission 183989) | Groundwater microbial communities from Crystal Geyser aquifers in Utah, USA - Crystal Geyser metaG 2015-0102 (SPAdes) (version 2) | ecosystem: Environmental > Aquatic > Deep subsurface >...
CAACCCCAACCCCAACCCCTCTATTTACTTTCGAAATATAGCAAGCAAATCTGATATCATTTATGATAAGTTATTAAATAAAATCAATATTCAATCAAGTTGCAGCATTTGTCATCAGCCTTGAGGTTGCAGGAGTTAACTACTTTTAAACAATCGTCAAAATATGTCAGGTCACGGCTCCATAGTTGTATTCAACATTTAGTTAAATACTATAAGTAGATGATGATTCCTCATTTCAATATCATATAATAATTCTTCCAATTGGCACTTGTTCATAATTATGAGATCTTTGTAGGCACTGATAGGCACTGATCAAGTTTGGGTATTTATTTAAGTTATAATTGTAGGTACTTAATTTTTCAAGCTCGGGCTTGAATGAGTTAAGTAGAGTCATATAGTAAAAATATGAATGTTAAGGCGTTTTGTATTAATTTCCCCATTTTATTTATTAACTTTAAGTACACATATATCATTTTGTCATATTTATCCATTTATCTAGTTATTCATCTTTTCTAACTTTTTAAACATTTAAGTATTTATCTTTTATCGTTACTTATTTAGATGGTATACTTATATAGTTCTTATCTTTTGGAACCTTGTTGTTCTTCCACTCATTCTCCCTTTTCTCAAAATCACTTAATATTTATTTGATCAACTATTAATCTGGCTTGATCAGAACTAAATCATCATATTATTTTTATGCTATTTTAATATACTCCTAAGTACTCCACTATGGTTTCAATCTCTTCATTAATTATTACTGATTGATTCCTATTTATTTGCAATATTTTTCAGTAAGTGAAGGATGCATGAAAGTTTACTTTTTAGTTGCCTTATTGTACACTACTCTACAATGGTTTGATTAAAAGGCATCTTGATACATTTGCCTCTTGATTATTTTTGCTTCTTTGTTACAATGAGGGTGTGGTGGCAAGTTTTGTTCCCAATATTAATCGTCAAGGTTGGCTGATAATTTGATCAAAGTATCAATTGGTATGTTGTATAAGTCCTCGTAGTGAGTAATTAATGCAAACAGGATTCCTTCTTGAATCCTATCTCCAGAAATTACTATCAGATTCTTCAGGCTTACAGAGCAAATGAAGCCCTGTTTTAAGCCATCCAAATCACAATAGGAGACATCACCCGTTCTTTAACAATAGTATTTACCTTGAAAGCCTTATTTGCAAACGTCCATTCTCATAGACTGGATCCGCTTCATCAAATAGTCATTATCGACTGAAAAGACGTAGGCATTTCTTCCATATATTGTTAATACCATATTATCGAATATTATTTGGCTGTCTGCATCCTTGATCGCTGTCTAAAATTTCATACCATGGCCTTTAAATGTTTGTTGAACCACTTCTAATATTTTTCTAGTGGCTTTTTAATTATCACTTAGTCTATTTTTGGGCTTATCCAAATTTTTGGAGTTTCTATATGGGTTATCAATATATAATAATAGAACCCCTTTATTTTTTCTGGCTAAAGCAATATAGCTAGAAGCCCTTTATGTAGTGATCTATTCGGTTTCTTTTATTTATTTTTTCTTCATAAGTTTTTTTACTTATTATGTGCAAAAAATATTATTACAGTCTAATTGGTAATATGATTTACACAGCTTAAGGTCTGATGAGTGAAAGTAGCTTCTTGCTGGATATATGATATTTCCCAGTAAACTTTTGTTCATTAGTTAAAATATAATTATAAACAATATTATCATTGTTTGTAATTAAACCCCATTACGCTATGCTTTAATCGCTTAAGTAGAGTCATAAGAGCAAAATAAAATTACAATGATAATCTCGAATACTCTCGAAACTTTCTTAAATCAGTCTGGAAGGCTCAATAACATTATCCAATCTTCTTAAACCCTTTGAAAATTATTAACATTCATATTTTTTGAACTTTGTTTTTTTACAATTTTGTTATCATTTTTATATTAAACCTGGCAATAGTATTCATATTTACCTTGCAAGCTTATCATTTGTACTGAACTATCATATGTGTTGATTCATGGAGGTTATAGCAAGCAAAAACGTTTGAAAAACGATAGCTGATGATTTCTGATGCTATCAATATCTTTCAAAAATTCAAATGTTCACGTACTTGATATAAGTGAGAATTATGATACTAAATAAACCTCCTTTGGCCCAAGACCTCTAAGATACGCTTCTCAATGAGCAATAGTATTAAATTACAGATCAGACTCCCTGAGCCAACATCCTGAAATTTTCCTTCAGCATCAGCAACTGCCTGTTCTTGGGAGAGGCCCTCAGTATGACGGTCCCTTCTTTATCGGTCTGAGGATCTACAAATTGCTTCTGTTGTTCCGTCTTGAACAGCTAGTCCATGTTGATCATCCCATTTTTGTACGAAAAGGTCGGACTGCTGTTCCTGTTCTCCTTCTCAACTACCTTTCGCCTCGGCTGTTTTGATAGTTGGGCCAATCCTGGCTTTTTGCTGTTCTAAGTGAAAGATATTTCGATGTTTCTGAATATTAAATACTCTACTTGAGTTTATTGCGAGTACAGTCCATATCTTTGTAGCTCATGATGCTGACTGTCGCAGATTTATCGCCGAATTGATGCTGGTAGGTGGAATTTTTGACGGCGAGCGAGGTATCTGGGAGGGCCATTCGGATGGGCTCCTGACTAGGAAAGGTCATTCCTCCTCGATGCTGAGGGTAGTGCATCTTATAGGAAGAGTCAAGTATTTTGGTCCGATTCGGCTCATACTTCCTGTTGTTTCTGACAGGCGGGACATAGTACTATCGTTTGGGTTTCAAAAACAATGAGTTATCTAGGGTAGACCGGCAACTTACTCGTAGAAGCACATTTGTGAAGATATTCCTTGGGCGACGAAGCCGACTTGTACTGTGTGGAATATTTGCTGTTAAGGGCCATCGATTGTCTCAGAGCATGTTTGTTGAGGTGGGATGTGGTGTTGTAAAACTGGTTGTTTTTGCTGTAGTAGTTTTTCTTCAGGGAGTCTGACTCACAGGCTTGAAGTGCCAGGGTCTGTTCGATCATTTCTATCTTAGCAATAATTTCGGCTAAATTTTCCTCCTATTATTTGCCTGTCTTCAAAGAATCCTAAATTTGCTGAAGTTCAGTTTAGATCTCTTGGGCTTTTTTGCCATCGATCCAAGTCGATAACTCACCCTTTCCCTGAATGATTCTGCACCTTTAAAGGTTCAGCTCGATAAGATGGTCAACTTTTTTCTTCAGTTCTTCTAAACTATATCCATTTCTAACACTTCGACTGTCCATCAGTCCATTCTCGAGCTTGCTAGTTTCATTCATTCTAGTATCAGCACAGCTTTATCTGTCCATTCTGGAAATTTAGCTTCGATTGGACTTCCTTGATGAAGGCATGGGCTGTTTCCTGATCATGTTCTGCTTGACATATTCCTTGATAGGACTGTTGTTCTAGGAATGCATGATCCTGCTTGGGCTGTGACTGAGTTCTGAGCTTCTGAGGCTGGCGGTGACAGTTTGTGCCATTTGTGGGATAGGCATAGGGGCAATTCCATCTGCAGGGTTACGATGTTTGATCATTTGTCGGAAGTGAATGGTATTTTTGGTCTGTTTGAGAGGTTTAAGCAGGGCTGACTGGTGGCCGATTCCGTAATTTTTGAGGCTCATTTTTTTCTTCCTTGGAAGAATGTATAGATATCAATGTTATCAAATAGGACTAAACGCATATTGAAGTCAGAACCATGAAGACTCATTAAAAATCATTTCTCATTATATTGAAAGTAATATTTGGCAAAAGCGTCTACCTTGGTCTACACACGCTGCAACAACTTGTACTGCATCACTGCCTATGACATCTACTCTCCTCGATCACTCATTTCATAGATGTGTTCCTTTTATCTGAAGGGGGATTTTATCTTTTTTGACTAAAGCTACTTCCAAGGAAAGTAGTACAGCCAGGGATGAGCTTTCAATTATTTTATGCCGCTTTTGAAACCCATACGAGCACCAGGGGCTCTCATAATCAGTTTGTTCACGAAGTCAGCAGCCTAGGAGGACCATCCTGATGGTATCTATGATCTTCTGATGACGTGTTGTTTGGACAGCACAGCATCTCTTATCTCTATTCTGTTATTGCCTGAGTATGGTCTCTAAATATGGTTAAAAAGGTACCCTGCCGAGCATGAGCTCATGGGCAATGATGCCAATGGCATAGAAATCCACCTCATAGGAATGCATTTGTTTACATAGTACTTCAGGAGCCATGTAGCCAGGTGTACCACTGGCATCTAGAGGCTGTTTGCTGTCCTGAGCTCTAGAGATGCCGAAATCTGTCAATCTCAAGTATCCTAGCTAGTCAAAGACGAGGTTCTAAGGCTTGATGTCTCTGTGGAATATTTTTTTCTTATGAATGTACTCCACTGAAGTGAGGATGCAGGCTATCAGAAATTTAGCTTGGTCCTATGAAAATTTATGAGTGTAGGATAATCGGCATCGAAGATCGGCTCCAGGGAGGAGATCCATGACTAGGTAGAGGTTATCTCTGTCGTTGAAGGCGGAGACCATGTTGGCGATGAAAGGTGAGCTGAGACCTTCCAGTATTTTACGTTAGTTCAAAACATTGTCGACCGACTTCTTCATGATTATCATTGCCTTGCTCATTTCCTTCATCGCATAGAACTTTTTCGATCTGGTCAGTTCAACCTTCCAGACCTTACCGTAACCCCCCTCACCAATTACCTCAACAAAGTGAAAATCGGTTCTTCCTATTCTTTACTCCTTCTGTGTAGTGTCCTTTGTTATCTCGGTCATCGACGTGTCCAGACATGATTTTTTCTGTGGGTAGTACACTTTGATCACATTTGCCAGTGATTTCTTGATATCTTATTTGTTCCGCTAGGCAATTTCTGCCTTCTCCTTACGACTTTTAAGCTAACGGGTGGGAGGAGAGCGAGCTTAGCCTAGACTAGCTTTGGGTGAATTTTTAAATGAGGTGGTGGAAGGATTGAACTGTTTGGAGGATTGAGTGCCTGTTGTTATCCCTGTCGTATTTTTGGTGTGACCATTGGCGAATCCGAATGCTGCATGGAAAAATAAGTACATCGTGGGATTGAAGGCTAGTCCTTTTTGAGAGAGTTTTTCTTGGAATCTGGTTTTTTTAAGGCTGTGGGCTTCAGCTGTCCAGATTTTTCTTTCCTGAGCTTGTCGGAAACCTTCATTTATTTAATTTATAGCTGTAATTTCTATTTGAATTTGCAGCAATCAAACGACCCTCCAATCCTCTCGATCCTCAGCCCTTCCCACCTCCTCTTCTTGCTCACTCCTCACAAAAATCAAAGACATCAGTGAAGCATCTTTCTTGCCCACTTCAAAGGTTCAAATACCTTAGTTCAGCTTGAGTTTTAATAGCACAAGAAAATTTGTACATTTTCCACATATTCTATCAAATAAATATGGCAATAATATCAACTTGTGGACCATACAATAAAAAATATCAGTTCACATCTTCCGGTATCTGTTGTCAGCCCACAAACCGCTTATTAATTGGCCTGATTGATGATAGAAACATCCATAACCTTCAATTACTCCCTGTTTGAAACATCCTGAAAACTTTTCTGTCTTGAAAAATAAAGTGCCGAAACCATTCATCTAGCCGTCTTCGAATTCGCCCTAAAAGCTACGCCAGCAGTTGCTGTTAAGATCCATATGTTTATAGTCGACCTGTTATCCTGAGTAGGTAAGATTTTAGAGACTACCGTAGCCGCTGTATTTACCAAATTTGAAAGATCCACTGTATATGACCTTTCCATTTCTAGAGAGGACACCATTTCCATGAGGAACATTGCATGACATTTATCCTTCATACTCCTCCCCTGAAGGAAGCATCACCTTATTGGAAAAGCTTTAGACGGAATTCGGAGATGATTCCTATTGTGGCTAATTTTACTGCCTGTTGCTGATGGTCCCTCGAGGAGAGATGCTTTAGAAGTTGGACAGTCCATCAAATAGGTATTTATGTTGGTTGTTGCTTGAATTTGTTTGTGATGGTTCAATGGTGAGAGGCATGTTTCTATTAGTCTCCACAGATTGATAGTCGCTGTCGAGTTCGATTACTAATTATTTTTTGTTTCTCATCTTTGTAAAAGGTTTTCGGCTTTCATCTTGCCACATTTATATCTTATTAGGGCTTTAGTCATATTGATGAGGTTTATATGTCTCAATGACATTCGACATGTTATGTTTGTTCAGAGAACTATTTATGCTTTCTCCTTGGGTGATCGACTCTGCATAATCCATCAGGTTTAGCTTTCTCTGCAATTTTTAAAAATGGAAAGGAGTCGATTCTCCCTGATAGCTCTTTTCTTGACTGATGACCACCGGTACATCCTTGATTGTGATATTCTTGTAGTTACTCTCAACATAGTTCTACTTCTCATGCTGAACTTCAATCGGAGATAGAGCTAACTTTGAGTATGAGGTTTCGATCGCTCTGGAAATGTTTTCAATAGAGTCTTCCACGCTTCTGGCATTGAGGAATAGATCTTTGTTGAAGGTCATCACCTTATTCAGGGTACGTTCAGGGGATTTAGTGGTCTGCTATGGTGAAGGCTCTGTATTCTTCTGATCAGGTTTAAGTACTTATTATTTGTACTCCTGAATATAGATATCGGAGCGTCTGGTGTAACTTTGAGTCGATTGTTGGTGGCTTTGTTGCTAGCGGCTGCCAAATCTGGATGTATTTTTTGAGCTCTAGTTGTGTTGATTCGAGCTGAGCTCTAAATGCTCCAATTTTAGTATTTTTTTCAAACCGGAGTCTTCAACTAGTTTGTTGAGAGTAGACCTCACATCCCGAGGCTATCTTTTGCTACATTTAGAGGCTGCCTGCTGTTTGCTGGCCATTGATTCTTAGAACATGCTACTTTGCTCTAGAATTGGTCTGATCTGCATTTGACTTTTGGAATCAGGTTGTCTCCAATTTTTCAATTGTTTGGTGCCTGCTCTACTGAGCTTATTTTTAACCAAATTTTTGAGTTAGTTTGGACTGGAATCAGGAAGATTGTTCTGAATGTTAGCTATGTTGTCATTTCTGGTTGTCAAAGCTGAAGGTTCTGTGGTGGTTCTGCTGCTTTCCTGATTTTTTTTCTTACTTGAGCACCTCAATTCAATCTTTGGTATGATCTTCTTCTCACTGCTTTGCTGTCTTGTCAAACTGCCACTTCTCTCGCTACTCTGCCTGCAATGTGAGCTGCTCCTTCTACTTTGAGACAAAATATCATGCAACATCTTGGAACTTCTGCTTCTAGACATTCCTGGTTCTGTTTGTTTAAGTCTGTTGATTTTTTACTTCAAAGTAACCAGGCCTATTCTTTCTTAGGGGTCGTATTCGAGCATTTATGCAATGAGTGTTTTGAGTGGAAGTGAATGTGTGATTCTAGAGAGACGATGGATAAGGGAATCGTAGTCGATTTGTGCAGATTGATATTCATAGTATCCTTGCATGGACTCGAGACAGACCATTTCCATTAGGATCATTCCTAAACTGAAAATATCAGCTTTTGGAGAGATGTAAGGATCGTAGTTGAGTTCCTCCAGTTCCTAAAGATAGATATAGGTTTACTTTGAGAAGTTAAGGGGCTAAGTAGATATTTCCAATGTATTTAATACCTTTCTCGAGATGGTCAAGCAATTTAGTATAATTTTTGGAGGTCGTCAAATTGCTGTCGATGATTTTGATATTCTACCCGCAATACAAGATTGCCTCACAATCTAAATGTATATTTTTAAGGCCGTTGTCTTGCATATATCTCAGTGAGTCTACTATCTTCCCCATGAAAATATACAGCTCTTCTTCTGTATAATTCCTTTTGCTTTGTAATCGTTTGTCTATTTATTCCCGGAGACTGAGTTGTGACTTCTCTAAGTATAGATGCAATTGGTAGTTATTGGAACAAATTTACTTTAGTTCTTGCTTGTTTAATTGATAGAGGTCTAACACGTGAGGGGTGGCTTTGTTGAGACGATTTTTTAACTTGCGATATTGATCTTCCATGAGGAAGGGATCGGAATAGTTGTAGGTTTTGAGGAGACAGTATTGGTTGTTGGCCTGCATGAGGGTGAGTGTGCCGAGATGTGTGATGGTGGTTGTTGACACTGGCATGGGTTCTGATGCTAGTTGAGGGGTATCGTTGCCCATATATTCAAATACTTGCTTAACTGTTTGTTATAAACTTAACAATAAAGCCTCATCATCCTCCTGTATTTGGATTTTATCCCTTCTTCCCAAAAATTTTTACTTACCACTCTGTGGTAATCTATTTGGTGACTTTTTAGTTATAGTTGAAGATATGTAGCTTTTGTGAGTATGTGGATGAATATACGTATAATAATAAGGGAGTAGGCATGGAGTACGAGTTGTATCTGTACTGCACAGGAATGGGCACACTTCATCATCATTCTCATCTTGTTTTACCACCTGCTCGGTAACGACAACAAACGGGAGTAGCTGCCCCAGGAAGAAACCTCCGCCCAAAACTCATGATTGTATATCTCGGCCCTATCGCTTCCCCACTATCATTCATTCCTATTAACTTCAAGATTGAAATTCTCCCGGTCTAGAAACAGGTTAATACTACTGTTGTCAAACTGAACCTATAATAATTTGTGAATATGAGACCTGAATCTCTGAATTAAAATCTGGTTGAGGATGGAGAGCAAGAGGAGCGTGAAGAGACACGCATGCCTACAGTCACACCGGATCGTATGGTTTCATACATCTACAAGGTCAAAAATCAAGAGCCTGAAATTCAACTCTCCAACTTCATGTTGATTATTGTTGGGCCCATCCTGGTGGTCATTCACACTCTCATCGCCCAGTTCATTCAAATCCCTCTCCTTCAATACTTGTTCGTAACCACCCTCACAGCCTTCCTCATCAACTACATGGGAATCATCCGTCGATATGAGCTATATCCTTACCTACCTGAAACTCCTCTGGACAACAGATTGAAGGTTTCATGTTTTGTGGCTTTCGCAGCTGTGATGCTTAGCATGAGCTTAGGATGGAATGGTTCTGGAGGTCTGATCTTCGCCATGTTTTGGGAGGTGACTCGGGGACAAAGAATGAGCATTTACGGGCTTTACTTTGGTGCTATCATTGTGGGTTCATTACTAATGGAATAAAACTACTCACTCTCTAAGCTATGGGAATTCCTTCCCGGTATCCTGTTGGGCTGGGTCAACTCTGAGATCTTCAAGTTAAAAGAATCGAATGTTTACACGATTGCTCACTAAATGCTGTTCCTCTGCTGCATCGGGTTCCCTGTTTTCTTCCCTGTTACTGACATGATTGTACCCAACATCTGGCAATGGGCTGTCATGATCGTTTGCGGAGTAATCATGCTCTTCACGGTTGTCATAGTCATCAAACTCATGCAGTTAGTCCGTGTTTCTGTAGTGGTGGGTGTGACTGCCGGCATCATGATGGCTGGCACTTCGCATTACATGTACACCCGGGAGTATGTGGGAGTACTGTGCATCGCCCTAGGCGTGGTGATGCTCCTGAAGATGGAATTTACTGAATCGATGTGAATGATTTCCCACTACCTTAGATAAATTCAAATTTATCATGTGCATATTAACGAAGGCGTTATGAGTATTATTAAGATATATCGATGAAGGAAGAAGAGGCTGAGAGGAAATTTAGCGTATGTTATCAATGCTGCAAGTTCTTCACGACGCTGGTGCTGACAATTGTGATCCTTATACCTATCATTTTTATGGTTGGAACTGAGGAAACTTTCTATTCGCATAAGCATATCTACAGATTGTTGGCTGAGAGCCCTTCTTTAAGGGAAGCACAGAATCAGTTCGACAGTCACATTGCTCAACTTGGAGATAACTTCGATGCCATCAACTTATACTCTGCTGAAGGCAATGATATAAAAAGGTCCAGCTATTTGCAGAAAGAAGAGTTGGCTAGATGGGAAAACTTGAGATAAGTCGGGCAATTCTTTGGGTTTTTGCTGTATGAGAAAGGTATTCCAATGGTCAGTCGAACAATCAGATACCCATCTGAAAATGTGACCTCATATGTCAAGGAAAAGGACCTCCAAAGACCTGTTTTCCGGAAGGCCTATCAATTCAACAAAGAAGACAACACTGTGATTTACCTTAAGCGAAAAATAGCCAAATACATCCGAAGATATATGTCCAGGGTCAACATCACCAGATCTTCAGTTGATGACAAAAACTATGGGTTTGTTGGTCGATTCAAAAATTACGTGATTGACCTTGTTTAGAGATAAAATGATCAGAAAATTTGGATGTTTGTGCTCAATCAAGAAAATGAGGAATTCCATCATGCTTCGATCTTCATCAAGAAGATGCTGGAATGGCAAAATGAAAACAAAAATCAGAAACTGATCATTGTCAGTCGCAGACCCATCGACAAAGATCACATCCGTATCGCAAGAGTGGAGGTCAACACAAGTCGATAATTGCTGCTAGATGAGGTCAAAAATCTTACAAAATCTGTTGAGAACTACCGCCTTCCTTTTGAAGTCAACAAACCAGCAGATGTTATTTCCTATCTCATCAAGAAGCATGAAGGTTCATGGATGAAGATGAGCAGGTTCATCTAAAACTGTCATTAATCTTATTTCTGTCAACACATCATTCGTCAGATCAGAAAGTGGATCATATCACAAAAAGAAGAGGACATTTGCCATAAAAGTTAGAATTTCATCAACAGTATGAAAGATGATGAGTTCACTAATTTCACCTCAGACATTGTGGAGCAGGTCTCTATAAAGGACGATAAAAAGTACAAGAAATAGTTCAACCTTTACTTCAATATTATCAAAGTGGATGTTTGTGGGTTAGATGCCAGCCATTACAGCTAAACTGCTTAGCAATAGTAGCAGGAAGCAAAGTAGTAAAGATAAGCTGAGAAAAAAATTCTCAAATAGAAGAGGAAAGAAAAAAAATAGGCCAAGAAATTGAAGAAATAGAAAGAAAGAAATGAGGCTAAGAGAGAAGAGCATAACAAAAACATGAAGAAGAGAATTGAAAAAATGCAGAAAGATCACAAATAAGGAAAATCAAAAAAAGAGAAGAGATAAGCTGAAAGAATTGAGAAGGAGGAGAAACAAAAGGATCAAAAGATCAAAGATAAACTGGAAAAAGCTAATAAACAACTTGAGCAGAAACAACAATAAGAATAGAACCAGCAGGTTGAAGAAGAGCCCGCTGACTAGCAAATCCAAGCCATTGACCATCAAGTGAAGTAACCATGTGTCTATTACAGTGAGGATATCGACAATATTGAGAGCTAGTAGGCTGTTTAATCCAAGGAAGGAGAAAAAGATGTTAAAGAAACAGCAACAACAATTTAGCCAGATGAAGAGGAGAATATTGAAGGAGATAAACCTGAAGAGATTCAAGCTATTGCTTCCAGCGAGAATTCAGATGCTACCCCTGAAGAAAAATAAACTCCAGAGGCAGTTGACAAAGAGCAAGACTTGGAACAAGAGGAGGAAGCCGAAGTACCAAAAGAAACTGATGATGTACAAACCGACGAAGCCGAGGAGATTCCTTAAGTTAAATGATTCATCATACAAATCGATAAATTCAGAAATCATTCAAGTTTGACATAGGTCTACAATTTGACCTTCTTTAACTTCATCATTTTCTCTTAAATCAAATTCTTTAATTCTTCGTCCTTCAAATCTGATTCAGGATTGGTCTCGTGGTACCTTTTGAGAGTTTTTCCTTCTAACTCGTCCCTCAAAATACAGCTATCGTGCTCCTTAATGATATTTTTGATTTCTTTCTTCCAACCTTTCCAGTCGCTTTCTTCAACCTTCTCCACATGATTGGAAGGCTGAATTTCTTCCTTATGTTTGAGCTTGGGAGTAGACACGTTCGATACTGTATGTGTTGTCAGTTTGGGTTCTTCTGTCTTAAGGCCATTCGACTGTGCCTTTTGATTTTGGGAACCGTTCTTAGTGATATGCTTGGGTTTAGCGTACTCTCCCCATGTTTTTTCGAACTAGGTGAGACATGAAGTATGACCCTTGTAGTCGTTGCCATTAAAGGTGACATGGCAGTCAATGCAGATAAAGGAAGGAGGTC
>Ga0210025_1004381_pt1 | contig 12103 bp, 6 predicted proteins | sample CryGeyme20150102_FD_183989 | JGI IMG/M metagenome (GOLD analysis project Ga0210025, IMG submission 183989) | Groundwater microbial communities from Crystal Geyser aquifers in Utah, USA - Crystal Geyser metaG 2015-0102 (SPAdes) (version 2) | ecosystem: Environmental > Aquatic > Deep subsurface >...
TCGTCGAGTACAGTAGCTACTAAGCTTTCCACTAACGGTCAGTCTTGGAAAAAACCGACCACACACAATCGATTTTTTTCGCATTCTTATCACCCCCACGGTACCGTGGTCCAACAAGAAATCATTTTGAACTGCACAACTTTTAACCCAAGTCAAACCTGCAGCGGACGATCCGTACCATCCCACTGAGTCGGAGCAGCGTCCCAAACACAAAAAGTCTCATTCAATTGATTTGCTTGCATTCTTAGTTGTTTCATTGATCCCTCCCTTTCATTATCAGCTCAAATCCGATGAATTCGTTCTCATGGCGATATCTCTTTGCTGCTACTATAATGGCCCTGTTGTGGTCTTCGAGTGCCATCAACATGAACCCCTTGTCGTATCCATTGGTTTCGACCAGCAGTGCCGACACGGAATCGAACGACGAAGGGAGTGCGCTTACTAAGCAACTCTTTGACGATTCGGGAGTCGTTACCAGTCCTCCACCGCAGCCTCGTTGTTGGTTCAATGCCCTCAAGGTATTTTCGTCCAAGGAAAAGGAGGAGATCGAAACGTTGAACCAAATGTGCGCCACGATGGGACCGCAAGAACAACAAGCCTTTGCGTTTGAAATTGCTCGCTGTCATCTGGCTGAAATGGGACGTTCCATTGTCGAAACAATTGTTGGTTTGTCTATTGATAACGTGGAAAACTGTACGGCCTTTGCTGTTGTGGCCACTTGTGACAATGGCGACAGGAGCGGAAACAGAAACGACGAAGATGGTACGCAAGGATGTTTTCCCAACTTGAAGAAGTGTTTGAAGAATCTCACACAAGATGGAGTTAACGCGTACACGTACTTTTACACTCAAGTCATTCAGCTATGCAATCGACTGACGGAACACTTGGTGGCCGAATTTCAAAAGCATACGTCGATCCAGCTTGCCAAGTTTTCTCAACAAGCCGTCGCGCAGTTCAACTATCTAGTCCAGCGCCAGCAAGATGCCTTTGAAGAACGTGAGAAAGCCATTCATCGGCGTCACGAGGACTTTTACTCTTCCATGAAGAATTTGCAGCAAGAAATGTTCGAACGTCAGAACAGCCGCGTTAACGAGTTCAAAACGTGGACCTCGGACATTTTGAATGATTGGAGTGCCCGTGCTCAATACCAAAAGGAACTACAGGAAGCTTGGCTTGTCAATCAAACTAACTATCTTGAATCTAAGGCCGCTGAATGGGGTCGTCAAAGCTGGTTCTCAGTCACTGGATGGCTCAATTCCTCTCTCAAGCTAGACAAACTGTACAACATTGCAGTAGACTGCGCTCATTTTCTTGCGATCTATGGACCGAATCTTTGTGCTTTTCTGTTTCATTTGGGAGGGATATTGTATATTGCCTACATTCTGACACTGCCTCGTCGTTGTCGCCGACTTCGAGTGTGGATTTTCTCGATCATTTTCATGGAAGGTTTTGCCGAACTCAGCATCATTTTTGGAATGGAGAATGAGCAAGTGTCTGCTTCCTACCAAAAGTCTGTCATTGCAACTCTACGAAATTCTGCTTTTTGGTTGGAAACTCTTATTTATGCGGTTGGTTTAGTCTGCTCCTGTTGCTCTTGTGGACGGTCCCACGGCACATTGAATAACAACGAAAACACAAACGAAAATGACTATCATAGTACCACGCACCACAACCAAGATCAACTTCAAACGCCGTCTAAAATCGGTACGGGTACGCCCACTGAAGTTCCTAGTGAAGTGCGCCACCGAACACTTCTTCAGGCCGAGTTCCGTCGTCTTATGAACGGAGATCTCGGGTCGCCTCCTCCGCAGCGGAAACATCATCAACAACAAGTAGCTATTTCACCTCCTTCAACCACTCCGCATCCTATCGATGACGACAATTCGGGAATTCCTTTGCCGCCTCCTATTTTCATGCATCGTCGATCACTGGATATGGAGGTCAATCCAGGTGCGGCTTGTAGGCAGCCACAGTCGGTTGCGCAACGATCAGTAAATAACAACCTTCAACAGCTGCCAAGCCCGAAAAATGCTCCCGTCGCCGCCAGCGTTGTGAATAATAACAGTCAAGCGTCCCTTCTCAACGCTTCTGTCGCCGCCAGCGTTGTAAACAATAGCAGTCATGCGTCCCTTCTCAACGCGCATGGACAAGCTAGTGTGACAAGCAAAGTTCTTGGAAGGGGATCTACTACCTGTTCCTCTCCTACCACTGCCAAGACCAACGATATGGTGGCGCATCATCACCAGGAATTGGCTGTTCACAATTTATTACCCAAATCGCCCTTGCCGACCGAAAAGAACGACAAGAAACGCTCTGCCGAAGAATTGAGTACGTCGCAAGGAGAAAGGAGCGTCGTCCATCACAGTCCCAAACGATTCCGTGTCGAAGAAACCGCGCAGACACCGAGCGACAATCAGACCGGGGCAACAGCGGACGATTTAGACGAGGACGAAGAGGGGCAAATAATATGGTTCTAGTCATCGCGTACAACATGATGTTTAATCTATTGCCATAGCGATTTGGCTATTACAGTAGTAGAAATCGCTGTCCACCGCGGGATTCGTTTCCCCCAACACCACTTCTCACAGCGAGTACGTACGGGTGTGCGGTACCTTTCCGAATTCTTCTTTGGTTCGTGCTTCGTGCGTCAAGGTGTGTCGTCATATTTTTTATTTTTTCGATTTCAAGCAGTCCAGCTCATTCAGTCAGATTTCTTATTCGATCACGTCAAGTCAGAAAGTACGAAACTAAATGAACAATCATAAGAAAAAGATTTTGTATTGTTTTGTATTATTTCTTTCTCTTGCTTATAATAACTGATCATGAAGTGGGCCTTGTTCTTGACCGCCTCTATGCGCTTTCATCCTTCTCAGTGTTTTTTATCTGTAACCACCATCACCAATACACGTTCTGCTTTGATAACTACAACGACGAATCATCTCTTGGGCCTTCGTGGAGGTACAGGTGGAAGTATTAGTAGCACCACTTTTGACAGCAGCAGCAATCAACCACTAACAGCAGCAGCAGCAGCAGCAACAACAACCAGTCGTCTCTACCAGAGTGTTATAGCATCGGAATCCGATACTACTTCTCCTGCTTCTGTTATAATGACACCCGCTGAAAAATTGACTGCCCTCCGTGAGCGGATGAAACATCTCAACCTGGATGTTTATCTCGTTCCTAGCGGCGATCCACATTTGAGCGAGTACACGCCCGACGCCTACAAGCGTCGTGAGTTTATTAGTGGATTCTCTGGATCGGCCGGAACGGCTGTGGTGACGCAGAAGGATGCTTTATTATGGACGGATTCCCGATACTTTAACGAAGCTGCGTTGCAATTGGATGCCGAACACTGGACGCTCATGAAATCAGGTCAACCCAAAGTGGATACGATTCCACAACGTTTGAGTCAATTGGCTGCGCAAAAATATCAGGAATCGAACGAACCACTGCGGGTAGGATTGGATCCCTTCGTGCACGCAGCGTCGTATCCCAAGGAACTCCGTGATGCCTTTTCCGAGGCGGCCTTGAAGGACTTTGACAATGCCGAAATAAAAATTGGTGAGATTGATACTGGTCACGAAAATTTAATTGATCCTATTTGGGGCGAACATCGACCTCCAATTCCGACATCACCGTTTCATGTACATCCCTTGGAATATGCAGGTATTACTTACCAGGAAAAGGTAGAAAAAGTTCGCAAAGAAATGGAAACCAAAAAGGCTACCATGGCCGTCTTTTGTTCATTAGACGATGTGGCCTATCTTTTGAATATTCGAAGCCAAGGAGACATTGATACATGTCCAGTGTACGTTTTTGTATTTTGTGGTAATTTGTTTTTTGGTTGGGTTGTTGTTTGATATCGTCGTCTTACCATTTCAAAATCACGTTATATTATTATTCTTGTCTGCAGTGGCATTGCCTACGCCACTGTCACCATGGAGGAAATCACCCTTTACTGTGATCCTGCCAAAGTTCAATCGGAGGATATTCAACAACACCTAAAAGACGTTACACTGAAACCTTACGATGATGTCGTCTCGGATGTTCAAGCTCATTGTGAGGCCAATCCCAAATCCAACAAGGTCTGGATTGATCAAAAGAATGCCAATTACGCCATTTCCAGTATCATTTCCGAAAAGCAGCGGATTGACAAACAAAATGCCGTAACACCCATGAAGGCACGTAAAAACGAGGCCGAATTAAGGGGCATGCGACAAGCACACATTGTTGATGGTGCCGCCATGGCCAATTTCATGGCGTGGTTAGAGCATACCATTGTCACGGAGGGGAAAACTGTATCGGAAGTAGAAGTAGACCAAACGCTGACGGGATGTCGAGCCGAGCAACCAGGATTTAAGGAAGTGAGTTTCCCCACCATTGCAGGCGTTGGTCCAAACGGAGCAATCATTCACTACCGCGCCCAAGAGGGAACTGATTTGCTGCGTTATTTGGATGATAAGACTCCCATTTTGATTGATTCGGGAGGCCAATACACTTACGGAACCACGGATGTGACGCGATCCTGGCATTTTGGGAAAGCGACAGAAGAATACATTGATTCTTACACCCGCGTCTTAAAAGGCAACATTGGCTTGGATCGCATGGTATTTCCCGAAAATACGCCTGGTTTTGTCTTGGATGTCTTTGCGCGCAAGTCGCTCTGGGAGGTAGGAAAAGACTACGGCCATGGAACGGGACATGGAGTAGGAGCAGCTCTGAATGTGCACGAAGGTCCAATGGGCATTTCACCGCGTTTCGCGAATACAGAAGTGTTGAAGACAGGCATGGTAATCAGTAATGAACCAGGCTACTATGAGGACGGCAACTATGGCATTCGCATTGAAAATTTGTTAGAAATTTCCTATGTCAACCCAGAACACAACAAAGCCAAGGAAGAAGATGCCGAGGAGGCGTCGACGGAAAAGAAATTCTTGAAATTTTCGAAACTTACCATGATTCCTATTCAGAAGAATTTGATTAATCTTGACATGATGTCCCACGAAGAACTTGATTGGCTCGACGAATATCACCAGGAAGTCTGGGAAAAGGTGTCGCCTTTGTTGGAGAAGAACAGTGCTAGCATGAAATGGTTGGAAAAGTCCTGCACCAAAATTGAAAGAACTAAATAAACAATGAATCTTTACTCCCTAGCTTAGTTAAAGGGCGACCTATCTGGTGTGTACTCAGATCTCAACTTCTGGTTCTTCCCATAATACAGCGGTCTTTGCCGGTCGCTTTCGCTCATCCTTCGCGATGTCTTCAAGGATGGATTCATGTTCTTCGTCAAACATGAAACAACCGTCGCATCTAGATCCTCCAAGAATAGAGTCGTCCTCGTCACCGAGGCCACCTGCGTGGACACTATTCCGATAGGCGTCTGCTCGAGAACTGTCCAGAGATACAGCAAAGGCACCCGGAAGCACATTGACAGAATAGCCCAGGGTTGCGAGCTGGGCCATTCGCAAAACGTTGTAGCAAAGTTTTCCACCGAGTTCTTCTACCTCCCTTGCGATTTGGTTGGTGAGTATACCGTTGTGTGGTCCTTGGTTGTCGGTAAGGAGAATAGGAGACTCGTCCATCGCAAACAAATCATAATGTTTTTCATCAGCCAATAGTTCTTGGAGTCGGAGTTGTAATTCATCTTGGACGTTGGCGCGACGCTCTGTGAGAGCCTCATCCTCTACGTAAGAGTTTGCGTCGTCGGCAACAATGGTCTCCGTCATTTCCCACCAAACTTTAGTGATGTCGTCAAAGATCCTCTTTCGGTCATCCTTGGCATCGTGTCCATCTTCACCCTCACAAAATCCTTTCTCAAACTCAATAGGCTTCTTTATGATGTCTCCCTTTCCATGAAATTCAAGCATGTTGTTTAGCGTCAATTCTTCGCCAAAATCTTCTTTACTAACACCCAACGCGAACTGGGGAACCCAAAAGATGTTACCCGGGATGCTCTGGTGCGCCGTGGCAACCCTGTGCGCAAAGAAAGCTGTGTCCTTTGACAAGATCATGCCACGTTCCAATTCAATTCCACTCAAAAACCATCTAGTCGGAACGGCATCGATTGCCATATTGAGAAGCGCTTTGCGGCTCACGTGGTAAGAAGGAGGGAGTTCCTGTCTCTTCCCTTTATCAGAGTAGGAGGATAGGTCAGAGAAGATGAGCGCGACGAGACAATTGTCGACTCCATAAAGAGGGGTCGTTATGCCTTTGCTGTTCTTGTTGCTTTCCGCGTCAGCGTCAACGGTGACGCCCCCAGCGCTGCCAAGAGTTACCCCAAACCTGGACTCCATAAGCGCCAGGACATCATCTTGATGGCCTTGGTCATCGACGGCTAAGTGAAAGATCAATACGCAGGCTTGCCCTTGCCATCGATTCAGGTTTGTAATGGTCAGATCTAACATTCTGTTGAGTGCTGCCGGATCAGCTGACTGGTAAATAGGAATTTGTTGTGTCAAAACCAAAGTAACATCTAGCTTGGGGTCCAAATCTGTTTGCCACGCTGGCGCAATGGACAGTATGTGCACTTGATCCTCGTCCCACCAGGAAGTCTGGAGCGAGCACTGAGGAGCCGGCGGTTGTGCCGGAAACTTCCGCGGGGCAGAAATGAGGCAATAACTGCTCACAGGGAGCAATTTTCGATCCAACTCCACATTGCCAGCTTTCCAATGAAAGACCGACTTGCCTAATGGCGATTTGATATCGGAAGAGAATCGTGCAAGGGATGTCTGCTTATTCTCGATATGACTGTAGTGTACAGGAATGGCACCTTCTTTGGTGAGAACAAAGGTGGAAAAGTCGCTATCGGGTCGAAAAGCAGCCAGCTGGCCTTCTCGGTAAAACCTTTTCCATTCTTGAAAATGGAAAAAGGGAGCCGTGTCAACATTGGTATCCAACCGAGCATTCTCAAAGCGTTGCTTGTACAGTTTTCCGTGTATCCAAAAGACTGTATCATTTTCTGTGACATCCGAAGAGATACAAAGTCTGGATTGGTACTTTTTCTGTGCCCAGTACATGCAATTGGCCTTGCCGTTGGGGTCATTCAATTCAATCACCTCCTTGTCTCCTACTTCCCATTGAAGTGGCTGCTTGATATCCTTGTAAATGGAATCGCGCTCGAACCAATTATGAGATGATTGCAGTAGTTCCTTCCCTTCATCCTTTGATTTAGCTTTGTAAATGACCACATTCTTGACACCGCCATCGTAATATCCAACAGATGAGACTGTATTTCGAAAAAAGTTGCGCACATGATTCACTGTCCGCTTTTGCTGCGCAATGTACAGTCCGTGCGAATATACCGTATCCGAATCTTGTGTATCTGTAAAGGCTTTGGTGGCATATTTCACTCGAATGTCTTGTCGATCCAATACGGCCGCCGAATAACATCCCTCGGCACTCTCAAATTTCAATTTTTCTTCTCCCGCCAAGACTCTACCAAATCGTTGGTCCAATCGACTCAAGTACTCGCACTTTTTCCAAATCGCATTGACCATGGGTGTATTTCGATGAAAGGTAAATTGTCCTCGCAAGTAGACCCGATTTTGATCCCCGTACCCGTATGTGACAATGTCATAGTCATTCAGCTCATCGGCTGTAATCCATCGACTTAAATCCCCAAAAACTATGTCCAAATCACTGTATCCCCAGTGCGAATACTCTACTAAATATTCTGCAAAGACGTGTCCAAACGTTGGTTTGTATTCAACCAATGCATACGGGTATGCTAATAAATGTTTGGTCAAGATACGTACCATCATATCTCGACTATCGATCATTTGCCATTCTTCTGGTGGGACGTGATCCATCAACCGTAACAGGTACTTGGAAGCCAGTGCTTCCATGCTGCCCAAATTAATAAAATGAACATTGGGTGGACACAATTGGGATGCCACACCACGCGTGGCGTAGGTTTCCAACACACCCGGATGAAAAATTAAAAAATCGACCAACGTCGCAGCACCCGCTGCGGCACTGCAAAACAATCCAAGGTAGGGTGGAATAGAAGCGGCGGTTTTGCCAATAAACGGCAACACAATGGCAATTCGATGTTGTTGTTGTTGATGATTGTTTTCTTGTTTTGTACTTGAATGGTGTAGTAGTGAATGATTGGGAACATCCTGGTGGTTGTTTCCGGCTATGAAGTTTAACAATCGTTGTCGCCATAATGATATTGATGATGATAATTCGGAAGACGAAGTTGTGATGCGTGTACTGGTGGAACGTTGACGAAACGTCAAGGCATCTCCTATAGATGATGGTCCCCCAACAGCCTGCGGTAATGATTGATGTGAAACAATTAAAATAATGATGAACAGTAATCCACAAAGACAAATCGAATATCGTAACAGTATCATGGTGTTGTTGTTGTTGTTGTTGTTGTTGTTGGTTGTTGCAGAAGCAGTATCACTGGTTTCTGATCTTGAAACTCTCCACCGTCGTTTTGGTATCGTATGGGAGTATGCTTGTGGTTCTACCTGTGGATGTCGTTGGTTTGTTACACCGTTATTGGTGATACTACTTCTTTGTCGGACCATGGTTGGTGTTTTCCGCACCGCACTATGTGATGTGACAGCTAAACAACCAAATAAAATAATAATAGTGTAATGGGCTCCATGCTGTCTGAAGTGGAGACGGTTCATCAAAGTAGTGCAGAAAATAATTACTCGAGTTTTTGTTTATTTTAACGGGTTAAACCCGTCTGAATGAATGTGCGTCTTATTAACTCAATTTATCATCAGATTTTTTGGTTTTGGTTTCACATCCAACCAACGACTTTCTTTCGTTGCATAGCTGCTTCATATTGCACAGTTGTTTATTAGTACTACGAACCTATCAGCTTCGTCTCAAGAAATTTCTCCACGCTATAGAATGAGACGAACTTGGTTCCTATTCTCAAGCCTTACCTCTTCGTCTATTCGCAATTACAGCCACTCTTATTCTTGCTATCGAGCTTCTACTACTGCTTCTACACAGTCAACAACATCGTCTTCATTCCAATCGTTTCTGTCATTTTCTTCCACGTCTTTGTCTGCTGCATCACAAGCACAAAAAGAAGAAGAGACCATGTCCCACAATCATCAACAACAGCAGCAGCAGCAGCAGCGGCAGCAGCAGCAGCAGCGGCAGCAGTGGAAACAACTCGCCCGTGTTTGGGCCAAGGAACATTTCTCGAACAACAACAACCACCACCACAGCGATGACAATCATAATAATATCGTCGACACACAAACAGCGCTGGAGCGAGCCATGCCCTTGCTGGCGGGGGATTCCACTGCGGTTCCTTTTGTTTGTCGGTATCGGGTCGATATTATCCATCCGTTGTCCAATCAGGACATTCATCGATTGTCTACCATGTTACAAACACATCGATCCTTAGAGTCACTGCGAAATCGTATTATGGAACATGTGGGTGTTGTTACGTCGACCAACAAAAACGACGACAACAACAACAACAACAACAAGGCACTGAAAGAACGTGTCGCAACGTCCATTTCTAAATCCGAATTAGAAGATTTGTATGCTCCCTATAAACCGCCTTCGAAAGGATCGTTAGAAGATCGAATTCGTCAGCAACATCCCGATTTGATTCCAAAAGTAGATACGTTTTGGAACGATGCCCGTCAACCTATTCAAGATAAACGAACCGAAGAAATTGTTACATTATTGGCCAACAAGATTGCGAGTGATACAAGCACAACAGATGCACTGCTGGAATATGTATCGCGGTACGCTCGCATTCAAACGTCCAAAGCTGCGATCGCTGCAAAGGGTGATGCCAGTTTGGCTGAACAACAAGAGGAACATGATAAGAAATACAGTAACTATTATGACTTTTCGGTATCCTTTTCTTCCATTCGCGATCACCAAGTCTTGGCTATTCGGCGGGGAGTGCAACAAAAGGCTCTCAAATTAAGTTACGACATTGATGGAGACCGTACAGAGTCCCGAATTCGGCGATGTCTGTTGGACCAAGGCATTCAAAGACAAGGAGTTTCGGGTCGGGTATGGAATGATGCAGTTCACGATGCCTGGACACGGTTGCTTCGCAAACGAATCACGACACGATTGTGGAAGGATCAATGCAACAAGGCCGAAGAGCATTCGATTCAAGTCTTTTGTGATAATTTGATTCGGGCCTTGCTCATGCCACCCCTGGAACGACCTACTACGGTGCTGGCCTTGGATCCGGGATTTAAAGCGGGAATAAAAACTGCCTTGTTGGACAAGAATGGGAAGCTTTTGTTGGGTGATGCTGACACATCCTTGTCGACAGTCCAATTTTTAGGAAACAGTCGTAAGCGAGGTGTGGAACATCTCATCAGCTTACTACAGATTGTCTACAGTGCCCAAGAAGAAGAAGACAAGGATGATACTTTGGACACTGCTGCAAAAGCTACTTCCAGACCTGGAGGACGGCCCAAGAAGAAAATGGTGACAGTGGCCTTGGGCAATGGGCACGGAAGTCAAATAGCACGGGATTTGGTACGGGAGGCCTCTGACAAGTGTGGTATTCCCATTGATATTCAATTGGTGAATGAAGCTGGTGCCAGTGTTTGGAGCGTCACGGAAGGCGCCAGCCGAGAATTTCCAGATCAGCAAGCTGCTGTGATTGCTGCCGTTTGTATCGGTCGTCGGTATCAAAATCCTCTACCAGAACTTGTCAAGATTCCTCCACGGTCGTTGGGTTTGGGGATGTACCAACACGATTTGAGTGAAAAGGACCTGGACGAGAAACTGGCTATTACATCCGTGCAGGCTGTTGCTGAAGTGGGAGTGGATGGCAATGCTTGTAGTCAGGAAATCTTGGAGCGAATCCCCGGCCTAACAAAAACTCTCTGCGAACGAATCATTCAAGCCCGTCCTTTGCGAACGCGGCAGGATTTGCTCAAAATCACTGGTCTAGGGGCAAAAACGTTTGAAAATTGTGCAGCATTCATTCGCATTGAAGATGGCGAGGAAGCCCTTGACAGCACGTTGGTGCACCCGGAATCGTACGAGCTAGCCAAGTATTTGCTGAAGCAGCTCAAATGGAATTTGAAGGATAAATCTTCGATCCGACGCGTGGACATTCCAAAATCAAAAGAAGCACGAATCAAATTATGGGGATCCATAATGGAGAAGGCTGCAGCCAAATACAATGTGACAATGGAAAGAGTTTCTTCGGTGATGGATCACCTGGTTGTGTCTATTACAAATCCTGATCCAAGACTTAGTGGAAAGTTTTCCATTATAGGATCGACACCAACCGCTGCTGCATCCTCTTCGCCGAGCGGAAAAGTCAGTGATATAGGAAGTATTGATGGCTGCTCCTTGTTACCTTCCCACATGAGCACTTCACTTGATGCGCTTCGGAAGGCGTGCCCATTGAGAGGTATTGTGGCAACGGTTAGGAACGTGGTTGACTTTGGTGCATTTGTTGACATTGGATCTGAAAATGATGGTTTGCTTCACAGATCCAACCTCGGAAGAGTACCCCTCTCGTCCCTTTTAGTTGGCCAAGAGATTGGCGTTGATGTTCTCAAAGTTAGTGACAATGGACGGATCGCCATTGGTCTGGCGGGTCTCGATTTGAAGCTAGATCCAGACTTCAGTGAAAAAGCCAAGACCAAGACCAAGGCCAAGGCCAAGGCCAATACAAACAGTGGCAATGGAAAGCGGTCCTACTCGACCAATGCTGCTGTCAAGCCACTAGCAAAGCGCCAACGTACCGCAAAGAAGATAAACGTGATTGATCTCTCGAAATAACGTAATCGAAGTGGCCTCGGGACAAAAGGTCAAAATCTCGCGTTTAATTAGAATGAAAAGAATCTACGGTAAGATTAAGGTGAGGCAAAGATCCTTCGCACGCGAGCGAACGCTACCGCGTTCTCTCGACTATGCCAGCTCTCTAGGGCTACGTTCGGCTAGGTAGGGTGGTTTGGAGAAACTCGGCAATTTACTAGGGCCGACCTTTTCTCCGTTCCGAGGCGCCCGGGTGAGAGGGCAGACCGCTAGGGTTGCTCTCACACTCGGGTAGCCAATCGGGCGGGAGGGCGCGGTTAAGAAACTATTTTAGGTATATAAAGTTGCTTTCGTATTCGACGAAAAGGCAAATTTATGA
>Ga0210025_1004382_pt1 | contig 12101 bp, 6 predicted proteins | sample CryGeyme20150102_FD_183989 | JGI IMG/M metagenome (GOLD analysis project Ga0210025, IMG submission 183989) | Groundwater microbial communities from Crystal Geyser aquifers in Utah, USA - Crystal Geyser metaG 2015-0102 (SPAdes) (version 2) | ecosystem: Environmental > Aquatic > Deep subsurface >...
TTGCGAAGGGAAGCCTTGGCCGCCCTGGAAGAGGAACCCGAATTATCTATGCTTTTGTACAACACCGTGTTAGCACCTGGTGTCAAGACCTTTGAAGAAGCTGTTGCCACCACGGTAACATATCGTCTCTTGTTGCGTCCTTGTCATGAAACTCCAACCATGCAGAAACAGCAGCAGCAGCAGCAGCAGCAGCAGCACACGTCTTCTTCTTCATCATATCCAATGATGTTTTGTCCTAATTCGTTGCGAGGCATTTTGGCTCATGCTTTACACCGTTCCAATATTCCCGAGGCAGGCCATACAATGGCAGAGGCGGTTCGACAAGATGCTTTGGCCTATATTGATCGTGATCCAGCCGTCGATTCGCTCCTAGAAGTTGTTTTGTTTTTGAAGGGATTTGCTGCCTTGGTCTGTCATCGGGCGGCCTACTACAAGTGGCACGAATCCAAAAACATAAAAACGAACACCGTGATGAGAAAAAGCATGACAGCTCTTTGGTTACAGTCCCAGGCATCGGCAGTATTTGGAATGGACATTCATCCTGCGGCTCAAATGGGAGCTGGAATCGTACTGGATCACGGAACGGGGATTGTGATTGGTGAAACTGCTACGGTCGGAGACAATTGTACACTTTTGCACGGAGTTACTTTGGGTGGGACTGGAAAAGATCACGGAGATCGGCATCCAAAAGTGGGACACCACGTTTTAATTGGAGCCAATGCATCCCTGTTGGGGAACATTACCATTGGACACGGAGCCAAAATCGGTGCCGGAAGCATCGTTTTGGGACCCATCCCGTCGGGCGCTACAGCTGTCGGAGCACCTGCCAAAATCATTGGCAGAGCCAAAGAATCTGAACCATCTATGACCATGGACGAAAACTTGCACTCCGTGTCGCGCTTGCACAAGTCTCAGTCCAGCGCCACCATGATCACATCCAGTACTGCCAGCATGTCCAGTTCATCTCTGACTGGAATCAGTAGCACCATCCAAGAAGGTATCATTAGTGAAGAAACGCACAATAATGGAACAAAACATGCCATTGGTACTACTACTAACAACAACAAAGCCAGTGAGCTCGATACGGCGTCAGAAACAGATGCTTTGTCTAACGATTCCAACTGCTGTTGTCCCTTTCGAGACTATGTCATCTTGGCAAAATCGGCTCCCAAAAATTGTATCACAATTTGTACGCTTCGTTGCATGCTCGGTCCTGAAGGATGTACCAAAAGTGAAATTGGTGAAATACTCTTTCATTTGGATATTCGCGATGTTGGATACGTTCACCCCGAAGACTTTTTTACTGACGCCACTACAGCATTAATCCACGAAAAAACAACCTTGACCAAAGAACGATGCGAACAAATCATGACAACCTTTCGTAATGAATGGAGCAGAAAACACAAGATTTCCCAGAAACAAGGTCCAACTGGAATTACCAGACCAATGATTGTGGCGGAATCTGTAGTTGAGTAAATTACCAGACCAATGGTCATGGTGGAATCTGAAGATAAACGCTAAGTCAAGGGATAACTACTACGACCAGTAGCTTCATTGTCTTAATACTGGCTGCAACAAAATAATAACTTTGATTTTCAGTTCCTTGTCTGTTTAATACGTACTCCGTACTATGCTGCTTTTTGCTTCCTTCGGACTGATCGTTAACAAAGAACCACTAATTTCTTGATTCAAGAGGGATCTCACTATCTTGTAAAGTACGGTAGACAGTACACATTTACCTCCGTCTTTCAACAAATGTTCATTCATCTAAGCTGTCCACAATCGGATATTTCTACTGCTAAACGCGTTTTTCCTGAATCACTGCCAACGTCTTCAATGGCCGCCACAATATCCATACCCGAAACAACTTTCCCAAAAACAACATGCTTCCCATCAAGCCACGGTGCTGCTTCCGTACAGAGAAAGAATTGACTTCCGTCTATATCAATGGGTTTTATTGGTATTTAATGCAATTCAGTTAGTAAGGAAGCGAACAAGTGAATTAGTGAGTCCGTTGATGTATTAGCTGGCAAATTTTGAATTGAGACCGCAGTAAACGTACTTGTATTTGGACCAGAGTTGGCCATGGACAATATTCCAGGTCTGCCATACGTAAAATTTTGTTGGAGAAAAATCAGTGGTGTGAATTTGACATTCACACAAATTCGTTTGCGACTGCAATATTTTGTTCGTTACCTTTTTGCATAGCACTCACCCGGTGTGTTTCAACTCAAAATTTTCGTCCGCAAATTTTTCTCCATAAATGCTTTCCCCACCAGTCCCATTGTGTCTAGTGAAGTCACCACCTTGACACCTTTCGTCGATCAAGCCAAAGCCATGTAGTATTGTTAGATAGAGGAAGGGCTTAAAGTTCTTTTATTCCGCTTTACAAACGAGGACTTACATGAACTTGGGAATGACTCCTGATCACGAGATACCAGTTCGTATTTCGTATGATCAAACATCAAAGGTATGCATAAAGATTGGAAAATAACAATGAATCAGAAAACACCGTAAGAAGACACCTCAAAACGTTCACACAATTGTGACAAAATGCTTACGATGGAACGTCGACCCTTTGAAAAACAATAATTTGCCGGATCGACCTTGCCCTTTTTCTCCCGTGCAGAGACACCGAAAATTTTCCGCCGTCTTTGGAACCACATCGGCCCTTAACTCCATTTCAACTCGACCCTTGGGAGATCCACCAATTGTGATATCGAAAAACACGACTGGTTTAGACGACATGGAGTGGTTTTCTTTTAATAAAAGTCTTCGTAGTTGGCAGAGACCTGTGCAAATATAACTACATACTTCTTGGTGGGGCATTGGAGGTGCGAGTAGGTTTTTTCATTTTCTTTTTTCATCATCTTTGATATCACGTCGCACTGAAGGACAGACCAAGGTAAGTTGAAGGCACGAATGGATGTCCTCCAGCTGCGAAAGCTGGCTGGTGCCTTTAAAGACCACAAGATGATAATAATAATATTATTACTGGAGTACCCTAGTCTACTATGGCATTCCGATGCACAACGAGAAAGTAGACTAGCAAGTTCATCCTTTCACTGTAGAACTGTAGAAGTCAAACAACTCCAAAAACCACCGAAAGTGTTTTATCGAAGCATCTTTTTTGTTCAAGTATAATTATTTATATTGTGTTTCATAGTATCTAATAATAGCAGCATACATACTTTTTAGATTTTTGGCGGTGATCTTATAGTCTATAGAAACTTAATCATTCTCAATTCTCAATTGCAAATTGCAAACATAAAGACACATGATGGGTTGCTTGCCGCTTATCGTTGCTCCAAGAATATTCCTCCTGTTTGCCGTGTTGGTGGTGGTGGTGGTGGTGGTGGTCAACGTTCACGGATTAATCGTTCCGCCATCATCGTCGATGTCCGCCGCAAGAAAAATGTCAGTTACATGCCAGTCGGGAAAGTTCCAACAACAACAGAGTAGACGGTCATTTTTAACAACCTATAAAAGGACAGCGGTGATTGCAAACGAAACTCCATCATCATCAACGGAGCCAACTAAGAGAACGAGGGTTCCTTGCGATATGTACAACAACAAAGACTCTTGTACGGATCATGATTGTAATTGGCGTCGAGGGAAATGCATTGATCCTCCCATGTATGATGCCAATCCCAAGAAAGTTATCCCTCGTCCATATGAACGACAAGAGAAATAATAAATGATATACGTTTGAATAAGATGCAGAGGTCTTCCGAGATAGGATTGATGGAGTTGATGTTGCAAGTAGTCACTAGCAAGTGCAATTCTAGTAACCGCTTTGGGGCCCTGCGGGCGCCATAGTTGTGATCCCCTTAAATTAGACGTTCCATTTTTTTTTAGCAAGTGCAATTCTAACAAAACCCGGTTGCTGCCTGTGATAGAAATATTATTTTGTATTTCGTCTCTACTCCAGCTACTGCCTTCGAGAACGCCTAATACTGTAGTAGTCTAGTACGCGTTCACGCATTTTCTCTTTGCGATGAAAAGAAAAACACACCCGAGAGATCACTCAGGTGAAATAATTACTCCAGCTGGTGGTGTCTCTTTCACTGTTTAGCAGCAGTAGTATGCACCTGTAGATCCAACTACTGTAGTCTATTAGTCTACTGTCTACTTCTCGCGACGGAATAATGATAGATACGGAGTACCGTAGTACCTAGTATTATTAATACTACTAGCTACTAGCTAGTAGTAGTACTGGTAGTACGAGCTAGTGGTAACCTCTTTAACGAGCTCTAAAATAAAAGTCGACTTTTGAGTCCAGTGTCATCCGTGACGGAACATCAAAACTACTTTTTAATACTTTTCGAATTTTGTGCCCCTCAACGCACTCTCAGATTTCTCTCGACTCTCGAATCTCGACTGCATTGCGCACTTCTTGTTTATGTGGATTGGATAACGAACGAAATTTTGAAAAACTGAACATTTCCGTCATTTGAAGGAAGGAAAACCAGTTTCTACAATAGAATAGAAGCCTACAAAGCTGCAAAGCTGCAACTCCGAAACGTTGTAGTTTGCAGTACACATTTAATCAACGACGAGAGAGGTGCTCCAAGAAGTCACCCAGTTTGTCTGTTTGTCTTTCAAGAGCAAGGAAAAACTATTCTCGTTTGCGTCTGATATTGATCGACCGAGCATCGCAATCTAGACGATTTCACACGCCATCGTCAGAGACAAATTACATTTCAAACAAGAAAATAGGAGTATGCATCTTTATCTTCCCCGCTACCTGTGCGCCGTTGCCTTCTTTGCGGCGACAGTCACCACAGCGCCTGTTGCCGGCGCCCAAGTGCTTCGTGGATCCCATGGCGTAGAAACGGATGAGTCAACGCGTTTGCGACAGCTTGGTCAAGAAGGAAATGGGAGAAGGGCCCAGGAAGTCCTTGCTTTACCCACAATGACTCCGTCAAAGGCTCCCAGTAATTTGGCCCCCACGTTTGTTCCTACGACTACTAGCGGGCCAACGTACAAGCCTACTCTTAGCCAACCTGTTCATGCCAGTGTCACTCGGCGACCGACTGTCCTACCAACTGAGACTCCAGTAGAAGTAGTTGAAACCATCGCGCCAACAAAGGCGGAGGTAGTACAAGAACCTGCCAGCAATGTCACAGGCTCTCCTGTCCCAACGACAACACAGAGCAATACTGATATTAATGCGAATTTGACTGATGTTGCTACCCCTCTTTCGGATCTTTACAAGCCAAGCATAAACATTACCAGTAGTGTGACACCAGAAGCAGCCGAAATGACGCCAGAGGCGGAAGAAGAAGACGAAGATCAGTATACACCTCCACTGACAACTCCTATTCCTGCAGCTATCGACGAGAGTCTGTACAATAGCGAGCAGGCAGCCACGACTATTGCTAATTCTAGTAGTACTGCATCCAGCGATGCTGATAGCACTAAGACTGCTCGCTACGATGGAATCAGTTGGGCCGATCTTCCTATGACTGCCAAAGTTGGAGCCATGACGTTGGGACATACGGAGCAAACATGGGATGCTGGTACCAAGGTCGAAACAGACTACTTAGATTGGGATACGCTCACCCCAGAAGATCAAATGTCGGCCACCCTGCTTGATTTTGACAAGACTTCGTGGAATGCCAAGCTCAGCACACACACTGACGGCGGTAATGGTACCAGCGTTTCTGGTCACCACAGCAGTTGGACCGATAATCCTCCTCCTGCCAATACCACTACAGTCGAAACTAAAATTGAGAACACAACTAACACTGTAAGTGGCGAATCAGCGGGAGTTGCTGACACTGCTGAAGTCGGTAGCTTGACAGCTCAAGTGTTCATTGACTATACAAAAAAGACGTGGGATGAACTCCCTGACGACCAGAAGCAAGCAGCCCAGATTCTGGGTTATGATTCGACGACTTGGGACCAGGATGCGATTGTACCTGCGAGATATTTAACGTGGAATCAGCTAAGCTTTGATTTGAGAGAGGCAGCCAAAGCACTGGGGTTCCGCCAACTTTCGTGGAATGAGAAAACTATCTCGGAGATTAAAAAAGACAACGATGGCGCAACTACACTTTTAGGGACATCATCGTCGACAACGAGTACTCACACCAGTTCTGGCGAAAGTACTGAATCGCCCACTAGTGGTAGTGCAACTGAACGTAATCCTGAGGCATCTAGTACTGCTTCTAGTGCTGACTCGAGTGCTTCAACCCTTAGCGTGACGAGTGTCGTTGCCGACATGGAACCCAAGATGGAAGCTATGCGAAGTGAAATAGATGAATTGAAAATTGAACTCAAGACGGCTCTTGACATGATCGAAGGGCATGAGCAAATCTTACGATTGCTCTCAGGTTTGGATTCATCAATTGCTGTGGAAGCTGTCCAAGAAACCATCAAGGTGAACAAACAGGTTCAAACAAGCAACAACGGGGACAAAAATAGCGATGGCGAAAACCAAAAAAGAAACGTCAGAAATCGCAGGTACCAAAGGAATCAAAATCGAGCGCAGGAAGGGAGCGAAGCAGCGACTAACGTGAACAAAAGTCAGTCCTCCTCTGGGACTCGAACTGCAACTTCGCAAGTTTTCACGTCACAAACAAGAAGGGGATTTGGATCGTAGAGCTGTGTATGAGGAAAGAGGAAAGTGAATGCTGAAAATTTCGGAAAATAATAGAGATTTGTTTCATAATTTTATGTCTGAACGATACTTCATGGTCTAGTGGTAGCATTATAGCACGGAGGCCCGGAATTTAGCTCTGGTACAGGGAAAGACGTACCTCTTTTGATTGTATATTATTGTATCGTCTCCAGTCAGTCTCCCTTTAAAGTGTTTACTTATTTGAACGTACGTTAATAGTGATTGTAGGTTGCGGTCATTGTAATCAGTTTAGTTCAGCTGATAATAGGAGGGAAGAGGCTATCATCTGTTAGTCTACTCAAATCTGTATTGTACTCTTAGTTGTACGGTACTTTTGTTTTTTCACTGAATTTTGGACTTATTACTGTCTCTTAACCTTTTGCTTAGTGCCTTTAACTTGTACGTAGGCTCTTGTACTCTTCCTACGGTATCATTATTTTGATTTGTACTACTGTACCGTACTACAGTAGTCATATTGGTTAGTAGTGCTGGTGGTATTAAACTAGTAGTACAGTTAGAGTTCTGGTACCACACCGTGTTTTGGCGATTAACCTGCTATTTTCAGTACAGGAAATAATTAGGGTTAGTTTAAGTACAGAACATGTTATCAACATCGTTCTTTTTTTACAAACAAAACTGCCAAAAGACCTCTTGGCGCCATGCAAATTGCAAATACCGAAAGATTGACAAGGCGCGCCCTTGATTAATTTTTGATTATCATTTTTAACATTCCTTCCTTAAAAGGTAAGTATCTTTGCTTGTGGAATGATCGATTGTTATTTGATTGAATGATCGACTGTTATTGAGAATGGTGGTCTTGAAAACAGAGATGGGATGTGTGAAGAGATAAGAGATCTCCCTCGGAATTGTGCGATAATGCCTTCCAATGAATCCAACCGAATCTTTCTCTCTCCTTTCAAATTCCATTGACTGTGATATTTTACTTTAAAAGCTTAACCGATACTCGAATCACAGGCAGCTACAAAATGAAATCATTAGCTATCGTATTGCTAATCTTTTGCTCACACGGGCGACGAAGCGCAGCCAATAAATTTCTCAGAATACCCGTCCACAAGCCGGCACCTGTACAGCAAAAAATAACATATCTTCGAGTAGATGCCGCTGTTAATTCGATCTCCTTACACGATGGAACCCAAGATGAAGGTTGGGAGGAAGAAGGTAGAGAGGAAATTACGATGGAACTTGATCAATTAGGACAATTTTTCGAAGAGACGGAGGAAACTGTCATGGATTTGTTTGAGCTTGAACAAATTGAAGATTTCAACGACCCCATCGAACAAAAGAAGAACGAGTTATTACAGATTGAGTAGAGGGATCATAATTACCCCCGCGCTGTAGAGAGAACATCGTTTTTGATACATCAATCATTTTCGCGCTGTACTTAACCTTTAGGGATTCCCTCCGTACCCCCCTTGACTTTGAATTCACAGCTTTGCTTAAACGGCAAGATGGACGTTGCTCAATTCCTGCAAACCAGCTTCAGAAAAATCAGCTTTTGTTGAACATCAAACTCGATTAGCTGCAATCGCAATTTCTCAGAGGCAGGAGTTCGCCTGTCTGCAGCAATGTCCAGTTTTTTTTTGTCTTGACGGGCGGGTTCTTCGCCCCTTCCAGTAGCTTTTTCTCAAGGCACAGGGAAAGATACTGAGATACTGGAGTGTGTTCGCTGTTTTTTACCAGCAATTTCTTTCAGAATTCTTTGATAGTGTCTATTATACCTTTTGCCGATAGAAATCCTGCATGCATTAGATGATAGGGACAGTGTCACTATTCGCGACCCTTCGCTGAGCCAAACCTAAAATCACTAAAAGGTGTATTAAAGCTTGACTGAGGCAGTAGAAAAAAGTAACGCAGATTATTTCAATCCACGAGCAGGCCATCAGTCGAATAGTCGCGACCGTGTGGGGTAAACAAGCACAGGAACACATTTCCGGTATACCGACGCATGCATCAAAACCTTTTTAATGATGGAAGCAAAAGGATGGATACGCCCGCTGGCTCTATACTTGTGGCATTTCCATAGTGGGAGTCTAATATATAAGGAGTCAAAGATGTTTTGCCAGCCAAGACCTACTTTAATGCAGAAGAGAGTAACTTTCAAATTACCCTAGATGTACCTTGGCCGTATTGTTCCGATTCATCTTGTGGTAGCTTGGCTTGAGGAAGGGAGTGTTCCACTCAGTCGATATCCATTGACTATTAGATCTGCATTGGATTATAAAAAAAACAATTCTCCTATAATGATTAGCTCGCCTCGATGTTTACTTCTTGGCAGACCCTGCATCCTTACCGGCTGCTTTTTCGGCTCGCTTCTTCCTCACATCCCAATTGAAAATCCTCGTCATGCTCACTTCAGATGTAACAATTTGATCTCGGACAAATGCCAAATCATTCTTGACTTCGATAAATTCTTGTTTTGCCATGGCTTCGTTATTAGACAAGAACGCAATGGCCTCTTCAAAGGTATATTCCAGCATGACATTAGCTCCCAGCCATAGATTGACGCTGCCTTGGTCTAAATCCAGTTCTGCTTTTCCGTAAACATCATCCGCTAAACTGTAGCGAGTCACCATTGTTTCCTTTTCGTCGCGTTTCTTTTGCAGCATTTTAATCAACTTCAAAGACGTTTCCATTTCGGGGATTTTGGATTTTAAGTTGGCCTCTGTATTGGTGGTTGTTTGGATGTTGGATGCATATTGGATTGTTTCGTAAATGACAAGCACGAGACCCAAAGAGATTGTGCGGGTGATTAGTTGAAATAATAGGATGAGAAAATAAAATGTAGCAAGAAAGTATAAAAAACACGCAAGGAAGGAGCTGATTAACGTACGCTTTTGGGTGAGACTTATTTCATACGTCTTAAACTTGGAATGTAATTCCGTGTAGGCCCCAATGAGTAATTCTGCAGACGCGGGGGGTGTAAAGGAATCGGCAAACGCGCCCACATCATCAATGAACTTCACCAAGGGGATCCCGCGCTCGTTCTCTCCGTCAGTAATCGACAGCAATGACATGTCTGGAATATCCTCTTCTTTGGCGGCACTGCCGGCAGCGATTGCTCCGGTATCTTTTGCTTCTTCTTCTGACATGCTAAGGTTATCTTGATAGCACGGTGAATTCGTTTGAACCTATTCTATTGCAGGGACTCGCGAACTAGTTGGTGAGATGCGAAATAAGAAATTAAATACAAAGCGTCGCAGGCTGCAGTGCCATGGCATCCAATAAAATTTACAGGTCACCAGCAAATAATAATCGAAATCCCTGTTTTGGAGTATACAGCCACCCGGGCATATTAATCTCCCTGGCTGACAAGCGATCGCGTTGGCTTATTATTATGGCTGCATAGCATTAACTTTGAAGCAAACTTTTATTATGTATTAATGCAATATGACTATGGAAGCCCATATAGACAGCAGATAACCCCGACTGTCAAGAAACCGACGACGAAGTTACTTTTTTTGCCGCTTGGGCGGTGGCTGAGGAGGCTCTTCGACCAACTGTTGTCCCTCTTCTGCAATCACTCCAAGGTATTCAAAATGCAAGACAGCCTTGTCTTCGTCTGACAACGGACACCACTGGAAAGCATAAACACCCTCGCCGGCCGAGAGATAAGCAGCTTCTTGTCGGAAGGATTCGGGCTTGATATCGCCTTCATCCATGTGCCGTCTAAACAACTCCACTAGATTCCACATCGTATCGTCGTTTCCCATTGACTGGAGGTTCTTTGCCAGATGTGATATTAACTTGTCCATTGTTGCAAGTTCGTAGCCACCGTGTCCAAGCAAACAGCGTACGCGATCCTCGTATTTGCCTCCTTCGGCAGCTCCACCAGACGTCATGGATGAACCTCCGTCGATCAAGGCATACACCAAACTTAGGAATGCTTCGTACCGACGGCGACCAAGCATTTCCTTGTCATCACCTTCCATCTGCTCTACAGATGTGCACAGAGATACATCATCTGCAATGCTGTAGGCAACCTCCTTGGCAATATTCAAACGACGAATCAAGATATGATGAAGACGTAAGAAAAGGTAGAGGCTCTGGGTACCAATGGCCAACATGTCTGTGCTGCGTTCCAGTTTCGTGCGATCATCCGCGCGCAATTGTGTCGTGTAGTCTGACTTTTCCACTACCGCGACAGAGCACAAAACGGCACTAGGCTGTAGATGAGCATTGCCGAAGGAAAGTTCAATCACGTAGCAGTTGTTGTCGTTGCGAAAGCCGATCACCTTTCCTTCGCCGTAGACGGTAGATACGCGTGATCCTACGGGAAGTGGGTGGTGGTCCATGAGTCCCAGCGACGAAGAAACAGTCTCAGAGGTATCTTTGCGAGCTTCTTCGGTCACCACATTTCCTCTGAGGTGAGCATCCGTCTCTTCTTCAATGCTGTCCTCTTCGTCTTCATCCATGGGCTCGTCGGCCTTTTCGCTAGGCAAGGCGGCTTTGGGAGCCTTTTTTTGGGCAGCAAGAGCTGGCTTTTGCATCCAACTTGAGCTGAGACCGAGAAATGGTCCCAAAAAATCCAGATACATGCGATGACAGCGTTCCTTATCTCCGGGTGAAATGGACCCTCGTTCAAGAGCAAACGACAGGATACGATACGCATCCCTCTGTGCCCAGGTGTTGTTCTCGAACATCAGGCTAAGATGAGGAGTAAAGATTCTCCGATCGGGCTTCGGTAGGTTGGTCAAGTCGAGCTGGCGGGTGAGTTCTTCAATTTTAGTAACCTCGTAAAAAGTGCCATGCTCCTCTTTGGCCTTGTCAAGCTTGGCTTGAATGGCAGCATCGCCTTCCCGACCTCCGTTCGCCGCTCTATCCTTGATCTCAGCCAACATGGTACGGGTGCTTGTGGCGCGTTTGTCAACTGTCCTCCAAGTCAAACTGCGGTGATCAAGACTGCGATAATAGTTGAGCTTGGCAAGTTCCTTCCAGTGGTCGTTCAAACGCTTTCTCACAACTTTCCATTCGTCATTTTTCTGACGAAGGCGCTTAACGATAACAGGGATAGCAACCGTTGGATTCTTCACCATCAGTTCTAGCATTTCGTGGCCCGCATCACCATAGATCCGATCAATCGAGTTGCGATGAATCACCCCTAGAATGTTCTTATCGAAAGAGTAGCGGAAGCGACGCCCACCAAGGCCGCCAAGACCGAATCCCTTGTTACCAGAATGCAGGTCCTGGGTCAGGGGTTCTTCGAGAGCCAACTGTGCGATTTCTTTCGCGAGGGGCTCGAGACGACGCAACGTTGTAGCATTGCTGTCAATCACCATGTCCACTTCAAAGCGTTCATCTTCGCACCGGAAGAGGATCTCCTCGTAGGTATTGCGGCGCATGTGGCGGAATGTATAGCTCTCCTCGCTGCCTACAGGCAACGACACCCATACATCGTTGAGTATCTTCTTTTCTTCTTCGCTTCGGTCACTGCAAGGCGGGGCAGGGTAGTCACGAG
>Ga0210025_1004387_pt1 | contig 12094 bp, 13 predicted proteins | sample CryGeyme20150102_FD_183989 | JGI IMG/M metagenome (GOLD analysis project Ga0210025, IMG submission 183989) | Groundwater microbial communities from Crystal Geyser aquifers in Utah, USA - Crystal Geyser metaG 2015-0102 (SPAdes) (version 2) | ecosystem: Environmental > Aquatic > Deep subsurface >...
CTTTATTAGCATACAAATCCTGCATAGCTGTACCTTCAGTGGTAACCTCCAACTTATCAGCTTTAGTTTTATTGTCTTCTTCAGTTTTTTTAAACATTGGCATATTAGTTGTGTTACTTTATTCGGCTTTCCAAGCTTTTAACCGCCTCAACGGTTAAAATCAAATTTTCATGACCCAATAGATCTACAATGTTAATGTTATCCAGATTCATCAATTTAACATGTTTCAAATTGCGTAAAGAATATTTGGTTTTATCATCATTTCCAGCATTGATAATCAATGTGGACTTTTTAGCTATTTCTTCACTCTGCCAAACTGCCTTAGCTAAAGTTTTTAACATAGTATCAGCGGTTTTAGTTTTGAATTCTACTATTTCTAGTTTATCTAGTAAAGCTAGTTGGTGGGAAGCAACCTTGTCGGATAATGCCATTAACATCGCTTGACGACCCATTTTCTTATTCAATTCCATTTTAAAATTACGATCTTTGCTTGGACCAAACACGATACCACCACTACGCCATAATGGACTGCGAACAGAACCAATACGAGCACGACCGGTACCTTTTTGTTTCCAAGGTTTTTTACCACTGCCAGAAACTTCATCACGAGTTTTAGTGTGAGCAATAACTTTGCGCATGTTGGCCATCTGAGTCACTACCGCTTGGTGTAGTAATGATTCGTTCACGGACAAACCAAACACCTTGTCGTTCAATTCATATTCGCCGACTGGACTACCGGCCTGATTGTATACTTGGTACTTAATCATATCGATATACTTATTATCCGTAAATTATTTGGCTTCTGGGGTTTCCAGAACAGCTTCTTTATCCATCTCATCTTCAGTAGAGATGCTTATTTCACCTTGGGCGGATTCACCCTTAATGACCACTTCGGTTTCTTCATTAATTTCAATCTGAGTAGGTTCACCTTTAATTTCTTCAACACCAGATGTTTCTAGCTTACTAACTGGAGTGCTTACAATCAAATCGCCAGTGCCAAACAGTTTAACTAAACTACCACGACTTCCAGGAACACCACCTTCAACATAAATAACATTCTTTGTTTCATCAATAGCTACTATCAAAACGTCCTTAAAAGTTACTTGGTTACCGCCCATACGACCAGGCATCCGCTTGCCTTTAAAGACATGTTGGACACCACCGGCACCAATAGAGCCTGGCATTCTTTCTTGATCCTTAGTACCATGAGTAGCACTATGACCATGAAAACCATGACGTTTTACTACACCAGCAAAACCTCTACCTTTAACAGTACCCGTTAAGCGTAATTTATCACCAACCACTAAAGTAGCTATAGTAATTTGATCACCAATCTTTACCTCTGAAATTTCCCCCCATTTACCAGGTTTATCCAAACGAAACTCACGCAACCAACGAAAAGCTCCACCCTGCATATGCTTCAATTGAGGCTTAGCGATATTTTTGGAACTCTTTGGAGCAAAACCCAACTGAACAGCTCTATAACCGTCGTTTTCCTTGGTCTTGACTTGCAAAACAGTACAAGGTCCAACGGCAATAGCGGTTACCGCTTTCCGTTCCTCCCCGACCCAGATCTGAGTCATCTCAAGTTTTTTACCTAAAATGAATTTCATATACTTACCTTCTCTAAATTAATAAAAACTGGATACAAGAGTACCAGTTATAAATAAAATCCACCCATCTCTAGGGCTTTAATTTTGGATTGTATTTAGACTTTCTCTTGTGTTGTATTTACCTCTGAATTATCCAGTTAAGCTCATTAATCCTTTTCCAGCCATCTCGGCAAGAAGTAACTAAGTGACTTACCAGAACTCAATTTTTCAAACAATTATTACATTTTAATTTCCACATCGACTCCGGCCGGTAAATTCAATCCGGATAAAGCCTCAACAGTGGACGCAGTTGGTTCAATAATATCTACCAATCTTTTGTGAATACGCATTTCATATTGATCACGAGAATTCTTATGAACAAAAGTCGAAGCGTTAACTGTGTACTTTTTCATTTCGGTCGGCAATGGAATCGGACCGTATAATTTAGCTCCGCTTCTTTTGACCGTCTCCACGATAGTACGCGTTGACTGATCTATAATCTTATGATCATAAGAACGGATTTTAATTCTGATTCGGCTCTTGAACGCTTCGCCCGAATCTTTGACTTTTTTCTCTGTCATGGACTTGGAAGATTATAGTTTATTAAATTTTCGTCTGCGTGACGGACACTTGTTTAAAAGCAAACAAGCATTATAACCTCACCCTTAAATTAAGAGTGAGGCTAAATGGTTATTTGATAATTTTAACTACCACACCAGCTCCAACAGTACGACCACCTTCGCGAATAGCAAAACGCATTTTATCTTCTAAAGCGATCGGAGCAATCAACTTAATCTTCAAATTCACCGTATCACCAGGCATGACCATTTCGGTACCTTCTGGTAATTCAATCTCACCAGTCACATCAGTTGTACGGATATAAAACTGAGGTTTATAACCTTTGAAAAAAGGTTTATGACGACCACCTTCAACTTGAGTCAGGATGTATATTTCACCTTCAAATTCAGTATGAGGAGTAATTGTTCCAATCTTAGCCAAAACTTGTCCACGTTCAACTTCTTCTTTCTTAACACCGCGTAATAACAAACCAGCATTATCACCAGCTTGACCTTGGTCTAAAGATTTATTAAACATTTCAATACCAGTTACCACAGTTTTTTTAGTATCATGAATACCAACAATTTCAACTTCTTCACCAACTTTAATAATACCACGTTCCACACGACCGGTAACCACAGTACCACGACCTTCAATGGAGAAAATGTCTTCAATAGGCATTAAGAAAGTCTTATCAGTATCACGAACAGGTTCTGGTATAAAATCATCCAAAGCTGCCATTAAATCCATAACCTTATTACCCCATTCACCATTTGGGTCTTCCAAGGCTTTCAAAGCACTACCACGAATAATTGGAGTAGTTGCTCCTGGGAATTCATATTTATTCAACAAATCACGAACTTCTTCTTCCACTAAGTCGATTAATTCTTGATCTTCCACAACATCGCACTTGTTTAAGAAAACAACAATGTGAGGCACACCAACCTGACGAGCCAACAAAATATGTTCACGAGTCTGAGGCATAGGACCATCAGTCGCCGACACTACCAGGATAGCGCCGTCCATTTGGGCAGCACCAGTAATCATATTTTTAATATAATCAGCGTGACCTGGACAATCAACGTGAGCATAATGACGTTTTTCAGTCTCATACTCTACATGAGCAGTAGCGATAGTAATACCACGAGCCTTTTCTTCAGGAGCACCATCAATTTCACCAACACCTTTTTTGGTAGCAGCGAAACCTTTAGCCCCTAACACTGTTAAGATAGCTGCGGTTAAAGTAGTTTTGCCGTGATCAACGTGGCCGATAGTACCGACGTTCACATGTGGCTTAGAGCGAACAAATAAGTCTGCCATATTAATTTTTTTAACGGTCTTTAGCTAACTAAAGTGTTTCGTCTCAAGGGACGGCCAACCGTTCTTATTATTTTATTAATTGTTATTATTATATTGCCTACTAAAGCGACGGACATCCGAACCCGGATGCCATTTGCCAGCCGACAAATCCTGAGCGCGACGCTCTAAAATAGAGCCAACGTCAGTAAAGGGAACACTAGCTATTTTGGTTTCCATATTTAACTCATTACCATCAACGATGGCTTCAGATTCTGTCTCCACCAAAACACTCTCTAATAAAGTTTCAAAAGAAGATTCATTAACTAATTCTGTAGTCTCATCTTCTAATTCTTCAGCTTGATCTTCTGCACTTTCTGTTTCTAATAAATCAAGCTTGTTTATATTTGGCTTAGATTGAACAATATTATTCAATTCTTGCCAACTTTGAACATCGCGACTTATTGTATCAGATAGACCGTTTTCTGTCAAGGTTACCTCTTTTTTACCTAATAAATCCTGGTAAGCCTCTAGATCCATGATAACATAAGGATCGAGGTTTTCTGTAGGATCATAAATAATAAGCCTATCCCCCGTTTTCTTAATCAAATTGATTAATTTTTCCAGCTTTACCGACATAAAACATTCTTGTCGCAGGGGACAATTCTTATTATTGACCTATTGTAAGCCAAAAGAATAAAATAGTCAAGACTCTAAGACATTCTATTTTTTAGCTAATAATAAGAAAAAACCTTAGAAATTTATTTTCTAAGGTTTGTTGTCTTGTTAATTCTTAGGGATTACCCACAGTTTTTTTTTATTCAACTTAACAAAAAATATATCACCTGAAATATTAAAAAATGTTTTTACACTTTGCTGACCTAGCACAAAAACCATATAAAGAGCCAAGCTTCCGAAAAAAAAGCTAATTGATACTAGCAAAAGAGCAAAGGTAACCTTCCAAGACTCAAAATCTCCAGACAAAGAAAGCCCTGCTAAAAATGATGATGATAAAGCAAACAGAACAAAAACAACAACTAATCGCTTCATTACAGCACCTTATGAATATTTTATTAAAAATTTTTATCTATCAACTATCTTGTATTGTATCACAAATACAATAAAAAATCAATAACTAGCTCTTCTATCCCATAGTTTCTAGTCTCTTTATGACCTATCACTAAAAATCAATCAAATCAAACTTTTGCTTAATAAAAACAACCAAAGTATTGACTTTTTATTGTATTTGTGATATAATAAAGAAATAGCCTAGATCTTTAAAATTTCAAACATAAATTCGAGGAATTGCACTATGCGTTACTTCATAACCTTTCTCTTCCTTACTGTTGTTTTAATCCTCCCTGTTTTGGCCGAAACCGAAGATTCTATCGTAGTTTATAAACCTGCTTTAAACAAGTTTTTAATCATCGATATGTCTAATGCTGCTTCTCCTAGAGAAAAAGCTGAAACCCTACATACTGACGGCACTATTACCGCTAACCCCAAACGAGACGCTTGGAGCTTCTTGTTAGAGCCAGTTGCTCTTAAAGACGATTACTACCTAAGCCTCAGTGCTCTAAAGTCCGGCAATGTCGGACAATACCTCTTACTTGGAACTTCAGTTAATTATCATCTCTCTGCCAACACTGGTTTCAAACTTGGCGGTAGTCTTGGTTATGAATTTACATCCAAAACTGTTGCTTTCGGAGCTAGTTTGTTATTCATCACAAATTGGCAAGAATACAAAGGCCTAACCACTGAACTAGATTTTAAATCTAGTGGAGATTTGCTTTGGTATTGCGCTCGTGTTAGCGTTCAAATTATTCCAGCTATTAGCGTCGGTCTTAGATCACAAAAAAACTCCTTAACAGGACCTTATATTCATCTAGGTAACGAAGATTGGGTTTTTATGTGGATTAGTTATGGCGTTGGTGATGACTTTAAATCCCCTGGATTAGCTGTAGGTATTCGTATTACCTCCACCATGCTTGAATAATCTTATTGTTTCTAAAAAATAAAAGCTGCTCGTGATAACATATCACCAGCAGCTTTTTTCTTTTTAGTTGGTTACAATCTGTAATCAACTCACCTTGTTTTTTGGTAAATAATTACAACTGCATCCAAACAATTTGGCATAACCACTTTAATCACTTATCATTAAAAAATACTTAAACCAAAAGATAATTTAATAGTTTACTTCTTATTCTTGTCACCAACAATCTTTTCTACAATAAACTTTGGAGCATCGGAATAGTGCAAGAATTCCATAGAGTAGTTAGCACGACCCTGAGACATGGAGCGTAAAGCTGTCGAATAACCAAACATTTCAGACAATGGAACTTTAGCATCAATCACCTTAATATTGCCACGGTCAGTCATGGAATCAATCTGACCACGCTTGGCATTCAAGTCGCCAATCACATTACCCATATATTCTTCAGGAGTAGTTACTTCTACTTTCATGATAGGTTCCAATAATACTGGAGTCGCCTTGGCACAAGCATCACGGAAAGCCATAATACCAGCCATTTTGAAAGCCGCTTCCGAAGAGTCAACTTCATGATAACTACCTTCATAAACAGTCGCTTTAATATCCACCAAAGGATAGCCAGCAATAATACCACGATCCATCGCTTCACGCACCCCCTTACCAATCGCTGGGATGTATTCACGAGGAATGGAACCACCTTTTACCTCATCGATAAATTCAAAACCTTTGCCAGTTTCATTCGGTTCAATGCGTAACCAACAGTGACCATACTGACCACGCCCACCAGATTGTTTAACATACTTACCTTCCGCTTCGGCTTTAGAACGAATAGTTTCACGATAAGCAACTTGTGGTTTGCCGATATTGGCTTCCACATTAAATTCACGACGCATACGATCCACAATAATATCCAAATGCAGTTCACCCATCCCACTAATCAAAGTTTGTCCAGATTCTTCATCAGTTTCCACTCGGAAAGTTGGATCTTCTTCAGCCAAACGGCCCAGAGCTATGCCCATTTTTTCTTGATCAACTTTGGTCTTTGGTTCTACAGCAATCTTAATTACTGGTTCTGGGAAAATAATTGATTCAAGTAACACTGGTTTAGCTTCATCACACAGAGTCTGCCCAGTCATTGTATCTTTAAGACCAATCACAGCTGCAATATCGCCAGCGTGAATTTCAGTAATTTCTTCACGGTGATTAGCGTGCATCCGAACCAAACGGCCAATGCGTTCTTTTTTACCATTACTGGAATTTAAAACATAAGAACCAGAAGCTAAAATACCAGAATAAACACGCACAAAACATAACTTACCAACAAAAGGATCGGTAGCAATTTTAAAAGCCAAAGCACGAAAAGGTTCGGTATCACTAGCTGGTACTGGAACTTTTAATTCTTCATCATCTACATCAGTCGCTATCAATGGTGGCACATCCAAAGGACTTGGCAAATATTCTACCACAGCGTCAAGCACCAACTGCACACCGATATTTCTAAGGGCTGTCCCACACAACACTGGATACAACTCATTGGCAATCACACCTTTACGAATAGCTTTTTTTAATTCAGGAATCTCAATAGTTTCACCAGATAAATATTTTTCCATTAAAACTTCATCACACTCTACAGCCCGCTCTACTAATTCAGCACGATGACTTTCTACCTTAGCTAACATATCTTCTGGAATAGCAATTTCTACCATTTCTTCACCATTTTGACCATGAAACTCATAAGCTTTTTGAGTCAACAGATCAATAACACCCTTCATGTCATCTTCAGCACCAATTGGTAATTGAGCTGCTACCGCTTTAGAATTTAAACGAGTCCGAATGGAATCCAAAGACATATAAAAATCGGCTCCCATTTTATCCATTTTATTCACAAAGCATAAACGAGGCACTTGATATTTATCAGCCTGACGCCAAACAGTTTCAGATTGAGGTTCTACACCAGCCTGTCCATCAAACACAGCTACTGCACCATCAAGCACCCGCAAAGAACGTTCCACTTCCACAGTAAAATCAACGTGTCCTGGAGTATCAATTAAGTTAATCAAATGTTCTTTCCAAAAACAGGTAGTTGCAGCTGAAGTAATGGTGATACCACGTTCTTTTTCTTGTTCCATCCAATCCATTTCCGCAGCACCTTCATGCACTTCACCAATTTTATGTTTACGCCCGGTATAAAACAAAACACGCTCAGTAAAAGTTGTTTTGCCGGCATCGATGTGGGCCATGATACCAATGTTTCTAGTTTTCTCTAAAGAATACTCGCGGGCCATAAGTGTAGGTTAAAAGTTTATAAAATTTGTAAAGTTATAGGATTCTTAAATTATTATTAAAGCATTAGAAATATGTGCTATAAAGCAAAAATTCATAAAGTCGATAGTCGGATAAAGTTCATTGAGTACATAGTTCTTATGAAATAAGAACTATGTGCCACGGCTTCCAACTTTCAACTTTATGAACTTTATAAACTTTCAACTTGTGCTTAGCGGGCAAAATGAGCAAAAGCTTTGTTAGCTTCAGCCATACGATGCACATCCAATTTCTTTTTAATAGAAGATGAGTCGCCTTTAGCAGTGTTAATAATTTCGTCAGCCAATTTTTCAGACATCGGGCGACCTTTACGAGAACGTGCCGCATCAATAATCCAATGACAACCTAAGTTGAAACGCCGTTCACCACGCACCTGATAAGGGATTTGGTAGTTAGCGCCACCCACCCGGCGACTACGAACTTCCAATAATGGGCAAACCTGTTTTAAAGCCTTATTAAAAACATGTAGCGGTTCAGCTTTAGTTTTTTCACGAATGATTTCAAAACTATCAAACACCACCTTTTCAGCCACAGCTTTCTTGCCATCAAGCATTACATAATTAATAAATTTGGCGACTTCCAAATTACCAAATTTCGGGTCTGGTTCAATATTTCGTTTTGGAGCTTTTTTACCTCTCATAAAATTATAAATTATTTCTTCGGCTTCTTAGCGCCGTAACGACTGCGACCTTGGCGACGTTTTTCTACGCCTTGAGTATCAAATACACCTCGGACAATCTTATAACGCACACCAGGTAAATCCTTGGTACGACCACCCTTAATTAAAACAATAGAGTGTTCCTGTAAATTATGACCTTCTCCTGGAATATAAGCAGTTACTTCCAAACCATTAGACAACCGTACTCTAGCAATCTTACGCAAAGCAGAGTTAGGTTTTTTAGGAGTAGTAGTGGTAACTTTGACGCAAACCCCACGCTTAAAAGGAGCGCCAACGGATTGCAGAGTTTTCTTGCGGTGTAAAGTATCAGAAACCAGTTTCAAAGCACCAGATGTTACTTTGGAAACCTTGGAGGTACGACCTTTACGCACTAGTTGATTAATTGTAGGCATAGTGTGTTTACAAACAAAAATACACCCCAAAAAGGGTTTTCTTTTTTTAGTATGGTTATTTTATAGCTTTATTGATAAAAAGTCAATAGTTAGACTAAATTTGTTTTTTTATAGCACCAACCACCCAAAAATAATAGGGATTAAAGTAAATAGCGGCTCTAATATTCCTACAGATAATAGCAATAATAACACTACAAAACTATAAGGTGAGTGTTCCATACGCATAAACCAATTTTGAGCACGAACAGGCAACCATGGGAAAATTAAGCGTGATCCATCTAAAGGCGGCCAAGGTAAGAGATTAAATAAACCTAATGCCAAATTTACCATTACAAAAAACAAAGATAAGACATAAACACCATTCAGCATTGACCCCTCCAACAAACTTAAACCAATACTGGTATCTGGTCCAAAAAAACCATTAATTAGTGCATATTTTGTTGACATCATAATTGGTAATAACTTACCAACAAGCGCAAAAAAAACGGCTAAAATAAAATTAGACAAAGGTCCAGCCGCCGCCACTTTAAACTCACCATATTTAACATCCTTAAAATTATAAGGATTAATAGGTACTGGCTTAGCCCAAGCAAAGAAAATCGGAAACTTGGTTATAATTAACATCGCTGGCACAATTATTGAACCAAATAAATCCAAATGTTTTATTGGGTTAAGCGTTAAACGACCAGCATCTTGAGCAGTACGATCCCCTTGAGCCAAAGCGGCTACTCCATGTGCATATTCATGCACCACAGCTGACATAATTAAGACAGCTACAATAATAATAGTTACAATCATATTGGCCTATTCTAAAACAAAAAGTAAGCGAAGTCAAGCAGTAGTTGACAATACCCACTCTTTTATGATAAATTAAGCCGGCGTTTATGATTACTCACAGATAAACTAACTTTAGCAACAATATGGCCAAAAAATGCGACTTATGCGGCCGCGGATCGACAGCAGATGCCTCCCGCTCCCACTCTAACATTAAGAGCTTGAAACGTCAGCACATTAACCTACAAACCAAAAAATTTGAAGGTGCTGCTCTAAAACTTTGCACCAAGTGCATCAAGACTATCAACACTAAATTGGGTTAAACCCTACAAAAAAGCCGTCCATTTAATTTTGGGCGGTTTTTGTTTACTTGTTTATTTTAATATTGATTGTAAGTATTATCGGAATGACGTTCAATAGCTAAAATTTTTATTGGCCCATCCGGATCTGTACTAAAAATAAGACGCAGTTGACCTTTACGAATTCTAAAAATATTCTGATTATTTTTGAGCTTTTTCAAATCCAGACCTGATAAATCATTAGCCCTAAGCTTATTAAGCACTTCTTTAATAACGAGAGCCTCTTTAGGTGATAATTTTTGTAAAGCTTTTTGGATCTTATCCATAATTACAGGCGAGCCAAAAGCTCGTCAATATTTACACCACCCTTTTTAAGCTTAGTAAAATCTATTACCTCCTCCCAACGTTCATCGCTTGTTATAGGAACAATTTTAAAAAACGGCTTACTTTGCTTCAAAACAATAAAAGAAGCACCAGCTTTAACTTTAGCAGCGTATTGTTCCATATTTAAGCGTAAATCTTTGAGAGAAATTAGGTTTTCCATAGTTGTTATTTTAAGTTATCTTTAGTTTACTAAAAGATAACCCAAAAGTCAAGTTTTATTACAACACCATCAGTCCGAAAGCGATACCACACAACATCACACACTCCACAATAATAATGCGCGCCATGGATACCCCAGGGCGACTTTGATCAAATATCGTCATGAATCTAAAATTTAATTTTTATCTCTCTTTAGGAGTGACCCAAAACCCCATATATTTCCCAATCATTAATCTAGTTTGTGCCTCGAGACCAGGAATAGCGCCAAAGATAATAATCGACACCGGCAAGAACACCCACTCTGCCAGCAGCTGCAACCGTTTCCAAAAACCATACTTGGCTGGTTTTGGTGGCAATAATAAAGTAGACACGATCGCCGACAACACCATTCCAATCATGGCAAAGTTCATTAAGTTCTGACTAACAATCGGCAAATTAGACGATAGTACGGTTTCATTAAAACGATCCCCGCCAAGCCACAATGGCATCCGACCAATTACTGCAATAATTAAAGCATTTGTCGCCCAAGAATGAAAACCATGAATCTGTACACCAATTTGATACAGTGCCTCTAATTTTGGTAATTTCTTCCAACGCTTAATAGTATTAAAAATTAAATATGGCACATTCTCCACTCCCCAGCCCCAGCGTCTTTGTTGTTTATACAAATTAACCGCACTACGCCAAATATTCTTATCCATCACCACATCCATTGATACTGGAAAATATAAGGGCTCAACTCGATAATCACCGTCATAATAAAAAAAGGCATGAAAAAAAATCCGCGAATCCTCACTCACCATCTTTGGTGACCAAAAACCTATATCAGTCAAAGTTCTCCAAGACATCGAATGAGAACTATAAGTTGCCAATTTTTCCTGACGCAATTGCAACATCATCTGCCAGAAAGTATTAGAGAAAGCTGCTATTCTAGCAAAAAATGGAGCTTGCCAAATATTATTATTATAGACTGGAATTGGCTGATAGCTGGAACGGTGTGGAAACTTGGCCACAAAAAATCTCCAAGTTAAATTATAAAAATACCCCGGTGCCACAACCGTATCAATATCAAATACACTAACCAAAATTGCATCATAATCTAGTCCGAGCTTATCAATAATCTGATTTTTAACTTCTTTCGCTGCCCAAGCCTGATTAGCCCCCTTACCTTTAATTTCTCCACCAATATTATCTGGATGTTTACTTAACAAAAAATGACCAAATTTATCACTATATTCTGTTACAATTTTTGCCACACCCTCTTTAGCTAAATCGCCGCCACGCTCTTCAGTAGCCAAAACCACAATCATTCTATCTTTTGGATAATTATCATTAACTAAAGCCGACATCGTCGCTTTAAGCACTGAATAATTTTCATTATAAGTCGGCAAAATTACTACTTGCCAAAAATCAGTCCAGGCTAATTCCTTGGTATATGGTTGATTATTACTACCATAAAGACTAAACTGTCTAGGCTTAAGATCTTGACATAACTTACTCCAGTTAGTTAACCGTCCCTTGACCAAATGCCTATAAGCCACAATTAAATAAATAGCTAGATAAACAACCAATAATAACCAGTAAACATCAAAAATAATAATAAACACCGATACCCACACCGGCTGCCACCAACTAAACAAAATTAATAA
>Ga0210025_1004392_pt1 | contig 12081 bp, 11 predicted proteins | sample CryGeyme20150102_FD_183989 | JGI IMG/M metagenome (GOLD analysis project Ga0210025, IMG submission 183989) | Groundwater microbial communities from Crystal Geyser aquifers in Utah, USA - Crystal Geyser metaG 2015-0102 (SPAdes) (version 2) | ecosystem: Environmental > Aquatic > Deep subsurface >...
GAAAAATGCTCGAAAAATTAAGCACCGAATTAGACTCAGCATTAATTTTTCTTCTTGATTACAGTGTGCCGTGGTTAAGTCAAAAAAACTCGTATGAACCTGTAAAACAAGCGCTTAAGTATTTGAAGAAAATGGGTGTTACTGATGATTTTGTTGGAGGATTTACATTTAAAGGTGAAGAATTAGCCGAATTCGTTTCACATTTATTTTGGATTATACGGTGCAACGCTTCACTGCCCTATTGCTGGTTTTCAACGGATAAACACGAATTTGTGGGTACTATTTGTAAACATGGAAATATTCATTTGTACACCTATTCTGAAAAAATTAAAGAGAACATGCAAGCTTTTGCTCAAAAAAACTCCCTTATTGAAATTGAGGTTTGTATGGAGGCATTCACTGTAAGTAGTGGAATTAAAGGAAGACAAATTGTTGTTTGATTATTTATTAATTTTAAAGAACCATGTGGAATTTTAAACATGAAGTATTAGATTCTTCAGACAAAAACATTCGTTTCTTTTTGTATAACGACTTTTTCCATGATGGAAGAATTCATTCTATCTCACTAAATGATAATGATGTTGAACTAGTCATTTCTTGTGAACGAGAATGGGCAAATGACTTCAATTTAAAAGAAAATGGTTATCATCCTGATTCAGAAGCGTATAAGTTCCAATATTCAGATAAATACAAATATCGACTCACGTTTTTTGATTGCCGTTATTTTATTGTTGAGTCCGAAAAAAATGATTTTGAATTCATTAATGGTCGATTTAAACAATCTGCAAAACTTCTTGAAGTAGCAAAAAGTGATAAGCGCAAAAAATATCATCATTACCGTATTCAATTAAATGAAGGTGGTTTTATTGATTTAATATTCAATCGATTTGCCATAAAAAATGGGATAAAACCAATTCATCTTGAAAGAATGATGCATAGAAAACGTGTTTTTGAATTTGCAAAGAATCAATTTGAAACTTGGTCTCTAGAATCTGTTTTCCAAGTGGCTAAAATTGGCGATGACCTTGATAGAGCAGCAGCTCTGAATTATATGAATTGTTTAAACGAGTCTAAAGGACTTGAAATAGCAAAAGACATTGTTTCTAAATCAAATCATGATGATGAAGAACTACTAATTTCATCAATATACACTATTGGACTTTGGGGAAATCAAACTGATTTAGAGTCTTTAAAAAGTCTTTATTTTGAACAAACTAAATCAATTGAAAAAAGACATATTTTGGATAACATTGAGAAAATCGAATTTCGAAGCAAATCTTGATAAGATTATTAAATACTGAACTTACTCTGAAAAGTAGTTTTTAGCAAAATGATCGGCCATTTTACACGATTTGATTAGATAAAAACTACAAAATCGACTTTTTTGAGAGGGTTCAATACGTATTTTAATTCAAAAATATCTAGTTCGAAATTTTCTACTGTAACTGAAAATCAATTCAAAAGGATGAGAATTATTGCACTTTTATCCATTTCCCTAATTTACAATTGGTTTGCAATTAATTGATTCGAAAAGTACTAGTATATTCAGTGACTTGATAAAAAAACTAGCTTAAGATCATGGCACACAAACAAAAAGGCCAACTTACCACTTCTGGAGAATGGGCGAAACACCTTCGAAAATTTCTAAAGCGAAAATTTTGGAAAGCAGAGCGAAATGCTGGAAAAAAATTTGTCGATGCTGAAGTTAAAAAAGAATAATAAACAGTTCTGTTATTTTATCAAAAACCGATAGATTGTTTTGCTTGTAAACTGCTTTCCAGGTTCAAGAATTGTACTAGGAAAATGCGGTTTATTTGGAGAATCAGGGAAATGTTGGGTTTCCAAACAAAAAGCTGTTCTCGAATTATATGGAATTCCTTCACGACCTATGTCTTTACCTGACAATGCATTAGCCGTATATAATTGAATTCCTGGTTCGGTTGTTTCCACTTCTAAAATCCTTCCTGATTTCGGATCTTTCACACGTGCAGCCAAAACAAGAGATTCAGGTTTTGTTTTATAAATCACAAAATTATGATCGAAACCACCAGCTAATTTGATTTGCTGAGCATGATCATCCCAATCTTTTCCAATTTCTTTTTCCATTCTAAAATTAAATGGACTTCCATAAACAGGTCTAAGTTCACCCGTGGGAATTAAATGTTGATTAATCGGAGTGTAAAAATCAGCATTGATAAAAAAAAGATGATTTCCAATACTTCCATTTCCGGCACCAGATAAATTGAAATAGGCGTGATTGGTCAAATTTATGATGGTGAGTTCGTCTGTATTTGCTTGATAATCAATTATCAATTCGCCATTATCGTTTAAAATGTAGGAAACTACTATCTCTAAATTTCCAGGATATCCACCTTCACCATTTTCAGATAAATGACGAAAAACTACTTTAGTTGAGGAAAATTCAACTACATCCCACACCACAGCATGTAATCCATTAAAACCACCATGCAAGTGATTTTCAGCATTGTTTTTTTCTAATTGAATAAGGTTTTTATCAAGAGGAAAACTCCCATTTGCAATTCTGTTTGCATACCGCCCAACTATAGCTCCATAATACAATTCGTCTGAATTCAGATAATCTTGCAAGTTATCATATCCCAAAACTACATTTGCTGTAATTCCATTGGAATCAGGAACTAGAAAACGAGTAATTCTTGCTCCATAATTAGTCAATTCAACGGTCATGTTACACTTGTTTTTCAATGTGAAAACAGAAACATTTTTGCCATTAAGTTGCCCAAATAATTCAATATCATTTAATTGTGTTTGTGTGTATTCTGAAGAATCGGTTTGTGACATTATATTCTAATTTTTATAAAATTCTTACTATTTACCTGAGTTCGGGTTAAGGTTTATTACAATAATTTTAATCAAAATTTTGAATAAGCATTGGAGAAACTGCATTTACTTTTTGTGCAATCTTTAATTTAAGACCAAACTAGGCAGAGATGCTGGGTCAGAGCCCAGCATGACGAAATTTATTTTTACCTGTGTTATAGTTAATCTTTTATCCCGAACTCAGGTTATTTGTTTATTGATTCAGCAGTGTTTTAAGCGTTCAGATATTTAGAAACCTAGACTTGTGTAATCAATAACAGATAAATCTATTGTTGCTTATAGTGAACTTCAGAAAGATCTTTTAACACACTCGCCGCAAACTCAGCCGTAATATCTCGTTGTGCATTTCCCAACATTTCGTAACCGACACTAAATTTCTTTACTGTTGCTGAACGCAACAATGGTGGATAAAAATGCATGTGAAAATGCCATTCAGGATGTTCTTTTCCATCGGTTGGCGCAGGATGAAAACCAGCAGAATAGGGAAACGAAACCTTAAATAGATTATCGTATTTGATGGTTATTTTGCGCATAATATCCGCTAATCCATCTCGCTCTTCTTCGCTCATATCGTTAAAACCAGCAAAAGCGCGTCTACTTATAACAATGGTTTCATAAGGCCAAAATGCCCAAAATGGGACTAATACCACAAAATGTTCATTTTCGGCGACAATCCGTTCGTTTTTTTTCAGCTCAAGTGCTAAATAATCTCCGAGTAGAGTTGTTCCATGTTTTTTATAATATTTTTCTTGTTCTACCCATTCTTTCATTGGCTCTTCAGGAACTGATTCCTGGGCCCAAATCTGTCCATGTGGATGTGGATTGCTACAACCCATAATGTCACCTTTATTTTCAAAAATTTGTACGTAATTTATCCACTCTTTTGAACCCAATTCAACATATTGATCAACCCATACATCAACTACTTTGCGAATTTCTTCTTGGCTCATTTCTGGAATCGTTAAATCATGTCGCGGCGAGAAACAGATTACTTTACAAATTCCTTTTTCAGATTTACCTAAAAGCAAACCTTCATCATTCATGCTTTCACTTTCCGTTTCAGGTAACAAAGCACTAAAATCATTTTCAAACACAAATGTTGAATCGTATATTGGGTTTTGACTTTTACCTCCTGAACGCGAATTTCCTGGGCATAAATAACATGTTGAATCATACTCGATTTTGGGAAACGATGAAGTAACTTCTTGTTTTCCCTGCCAAGGACGTTGTGTTCTATGTGGAGAAACCTGAATCCATTGATTCGTTAAAATATTAAGTCTGCGATGTGGTTTTTCAAAAAAATTGATATTCTGCTCGTTCATATAATTTTGTCCCGTATTATTTGTTTAGATCTCTGCAAATGAACATCGTTGAAGAACTACTGTTTTCAAACTCTTCGAAATAGTTAACAATGACTTAGGAAAAAACGTTTATTGCATATAAATAAACTAGATTCCTATTGTGATCATTGATTTTAAAAATTTCTAATAATCCTTCAACTGCTATTATTTAGCCAAAAATGTGGGTTCCTTGTCCAATTTTTACAACATGGAATCCTGGTTCAATTCCTGTTTTTCCTTTGTAATACTCTCGAATAAATGCCATGCTTTCGTCTAGTTTATCAAGTGTTACAAGATTAATTGTACAGCCACCAAAACCACCTCCCATCATTCTTGAGCCAAGAACTCCTTCTAAGGATCTTGTTGCATCTACTAGAATATCCAATTCGGAACAGCTAACTTCATAATTATAACTTAGTCCATTATGTGATTCATACATTTGTTTACCAAAACCTTCTAAGTCATTGTTTACCAATGCTTCACATGCTGTGGTTACACGAGTGTTTTCATTTATCACATACAAACAACGACGATAAACCACTGCATCCATTTGATTTTTGTGCGTTTTGAGCATTTCTAATGTAACATCTCGCAAACTTTTAACATCATTGTGAGTCTTTTGAATTACAGAAACTCCCGCTTCGCACTGAGCACGACGAACATTATATTCAGAACCTGCTAATGTCCTTCTTACTTTTGTATCACATAAAAGTACTCGAACAGAATCCCAAGTGAATGGATAATATTTATAGTCAAGAGAACGACAGTCTAGCTTTATTACACTTCCGTTCTGTCCATGTAAACTTGCAAACTGATCCATTATTCCGCAATTAACTCCAACAAACTGATTTTCAGCTTGCATTGAAATTTTCGTCATTTCAAGACGAGTTAATCCAAAGTTAAACAGCTCAGATAAACCAAAAGCAATTCCACCTTCAAGCGCAGCAGAAGAAGACAATCCTGCTCCTATCGGCACATCACCACCGAATGCGCAATCAAAGCCACCTACCCCATGTCCAGCTTTTTGTAATTGATCAACGACTCCTATAATGTAATCAGCCCAATTAACACCCGTTTTTTGATAGTTTTCAGTTATAGGAGTTTCAAAATACGCAGGTTCCATATCAGTGGAATGTAAGCGAATCATGTTTTTATCGTTTGGAACAAGAGCTAGAAAAATGGCTTTATCAATTGCGGCAGGCAGCACAAATCCCATATTATAATCTGTGTGCTCGCCAATTAAGTTTACTCGTCCGGGCGAACAAATTATTAATGGGTTTCCTGTAAAGTACGTTAAAAAACCTGAGCGCACTAAAGTTTCATTTGTATTCATATTATTTTCGATTACCAGAAAAGGATGTAAAGAACAGAAAGAATGGCACAAATAAGGATGGAACCCATATTAAAACTTGTTTCAGTATGGAATAATTTTGTGCTTATTTCAATTGCTTTTGGATGGTTTTCTGAAGTTTCAATTATTGAAATGATGACCATTATTGCAACTAGAATAAGAAAGACAATTCCCATTCTGTCCATAAATGGAAGTGTTGGCAATAACCATTTGAATAAAAATCCTAATGGAATTGTCACAATTGCAGCCCAAACAGCAGAATTGGAGGTAGCACGTTTCCAAAACAAACCTAGCATAAAAATGGCTACAATTCCTGGACTCACAAACCCTGTAAATTCTTGAATAAACTGAAATGCTTGTCCAAAGTTTTCAACCTGTGGTGCAACCAAAATTGCAATTAGTAAAGCCACGGCTCCAACAATTCTTCCAACAAATACTAAATTGTGCTCCGAAGCTTTTGGTCTAAAATGAACTTTATAAATATCCATTGTAAAAATGGTAGCGGTACTATTTGTCATAGATGCCACAGACGAGGCAATAGCTGCTATTAAAGCAGCAAAGACCAAACCTCGTAATCCTAATGGAACAAACTCTCCTAATAACCAAGGATAAGCTTCATCAGGGCGGTCCAATTGAACGCCAAATCCAAACGCTGCAATTCCAGGAATTACAACAATTAGTGGCATTAATAATTTTAGGAAACCAGAGAATAAAAGACCTTTTTGTGCTTCAGCAACACTTTTAGCTGCCAAAGCTCTTTGAATAATGTATTGGTTAATCCCCCAATAACTGATATTTGCAATCCAAAGTCCACCAATGATTACACTAATTCCGGGTAGTTCGTAATAAAATTTGTGACTTTTGTCTAAAATCATCTCAAAATGCCCTGGAACTTGATCTAATAAATCGATAAATCCAGCTAAAGCACCATTGCCTTTTCCAAATGCATTTAAGGCAAGCCAAGTTGTTAACAAACCTCCACCAACTAAGAAAAACACTTGTACAACATCTGTCCATGCAACAGCTTTTAATCCTCCATAAATGGTATAAACCGCGGAGAAAACGGCTAAACCTATAATTCCATACATAAGTGGAAAACCAAGAATGGTTTTCATAGTAAGTGCGCCCAGATATAGAACTGAAGTTAGATTTACGAATATGTAAACCAATAACCAGAAAATGGCCAGAATTGCTCGTACTCGCTCATCAAAGCGAATTCCAAGGAATTGCGGCATACTATAAATATTCTTTTCAATGAAAATTGGGAGCATATATTTTGCAACCAAAATCAACGTTAAAGCCGACATCCACTCATAACTGGCAATTGCTAGTCCAATAGCATAACCGGAACCGGCCATTCCAATCATTTGTTCAGCTGAAATATTGGCTGCAATCAGAGATGTTCCAATAGCCCACCACGGCAAGGACTTACTTGCTAAAAAATAGCCTTCTGCATCATCCGAACCTTTTCGTCTCGCAACGAAAATTCCTATTGATAGGATAATAAGACAGTAGCCAAAAAATACGATGAAGTCTAATGTGGAAAATTGCATACGTATGGCATTGAGATTTTTGTATTGATATCCGAGCTTTGAAACAGGTTCTATCACTCAGACAATTAAATGCCGACGATAACTAATCAAATTTCCTAAAATCATTCAATGTTATCGTTAACATATGTGAAATTACCAAAAAAATACGTTTGTGCAAAATGCAATTTAATTTTTCTTTTTAGCTACCGCAGGATTGTCTAATCACCAATTTTGTGATCAGTTCAACATTTTCCACAGGTTCATCCTCGTACTCAATTGTCTTTATAATTTTTGATGCGGCCTTTTTTCCAACTTCAAAGGCAGGCTGATGAACTGTTGTAAGCGGCGGATTAACTAAACTTGCTCGAATATCATTTGTAAACCCAACTATTGCAATATCTTCCGGAATTCTTAAACCTGCTTCACGAATTGCATCCATTGCCCCAAATGCTACTGGATCATTTACTGCAACAACTGCACGCGGACGCTGAGACACAGGAAGTTCAAGTAATTTATTCATTGCATGATAACCGCCTTTTTCATTAAACCCATTTTCAATTATTAGATTTTCATCAACGGGTAGATTGTGTAATAACATTGCTTCCATAAACCCCTCAAAACGATCTTTACCGATAGACAATTGCTTTGGACCACTTAGATATCCAATTCGCTTATACCCTTTATTAATAAGATGTTCTGTAATCTGTCTTGATGCACTTTTATCGTTAACTCCAATGCAACTTATTCCAACATCACTAATACAACGATCAAAAAATACCATTGGTAAACCTGATTCAACCAAACGTTTATAAAACGAATAGTCATTGTTTGTGAGACTTGTTGAAATTAAAATCCCATCAACTCGCTTTGCTCTTAGTGCTTCAATTACTGCTTTTTCTTTCTCAAAACTATCTGATGTATTCGTTAAAAATATTTGATAATTATGTGAATTGGCGACTTCTTCAATACCTTTTACTACTTCTGGAAAGAAAGAATGAGAGATTTCTGGTATAACAACCCCAATTGTATACGTCTTACTAGAAATTAGACTTTTGGCCACTAAATTCGGAGTGTAACCCATTCTAGTGACCACCTCCATAATCTTCTTTTTTGTTTGTTCATCAACATTTGGACGATTATTTATCGCTCTTGAAACAGTCATAGTAGATACGCCTAATTCAGCAGCTACTTCTTTCAGAGTTACATTTTTGGTTGATTTTTTGATTTCCCTTGGCATTTTTTATCTTGCTTATTTAAGTTACTATCAGAATTTTAAATTCTATTTTCAGTATAATCACACAAAATAACAAAGACTTGTAACATTTTACTGATTATTTATAATTACTTAACCCGTTAAACTTAACAATACCAAATCTGTTAGCGATAACAAAAAGAAGGCTTTCTAAAATTATCATTTTAATAGTTTGAAAATTAAAACAAATGCAAATATGACACATAAGTACATAATTAACAATACTATTTCTAAAATATCCATCTAACATTTAGTAGTAGTTTTAAAAATTGAAAACCCAATTTCTTAAATTACCTTAAATAATTACAACACTTTAGTAATTTTGAAGCATAATAATTTTACTACTTATCGAACAATGTCGAAAAACTTACTTTTATTATTTGTTTTCTTATTCACTATTTCTGATTTATTCAGTCAGCAATTACCTATTCCTCCTCGTTTAAATTCTGCTTTAAGTGGCACAGACTTTTCAAAATTTGTTGAATTTTTGCCTCTTGATGAACGCGAAAATCTAATTTTCTCGAATATTTTATCTGGCAATATGCCCGATTTCTTGCGAACGTTTTCTGAAATAACTATTCAAGAAGATTCTTTAGAAATTCGATATTTCGCACTTCCAGATTACTTAGCTATCGGTTCAAATGATGATTTCATTACTATTCCAATGTCTCCAATTCTAGCTCAAAAATTAGCTGATTCCTTAAACTGTGTATTACCAACTAAAAAAATGGTTGATCAAATTTATAAAGTTGCAAAATTTAAACTTCGACCTCAGCCTATTCCTCCATCAGCTGAAATGACCAACTATTCGATTTTTATTCAACATAATGATTCAATAGCAGCTCAAAAAAAGTCATTTTTTGCTTCAAATCAAGCAAGTGAATTAATCGCAGGCTCAAAAAAGGATATTATTATTTCAAATAAAATTAGAACTTCACTTAAATCTAATGTTCAACACCCTGTAGTTATTTATGGTTGGCATAGATTGAATGGGAGTGCTATTCAGCCCGTTTATAATGGTCATCATAACCTTTATGCTGACTATAGCCATGCAACACGCTTAGTGCTTAAAATCATGTATATAAACAACAAACCTATAAACTATTCTACTGTTCTAAAAGATTCTGTTCTGAGCAAACTCATTAGCGACGAAGGAGTTATTGAATTCTCAAAGTATGATTATTGATTAAACTTCTTCAAACTTTGATTAAGCTCAAATCTTCTTTTTTCAATTGATTAGCACTTCATTCATTTAAACCGAATTTGTAACTAGTCCATTGTTAGGAAATAATATCAATCGCTTAGTGGAATTTTTATTAATCTGAGTTCTGGAATTGACTTGTCGCAATTTTTTTTAGCATTCAACTAGAAAAAACTAGTGAAAACGTCCCTGAAAAGTGATACTGAAGACTATGTGAAACGATACCGAAGGCGTTCGGAACCACATAGTGCAATCTCGAATTCAGGTTTCAAATAAAACACTTTTCTTATCTCTTAAAAAACAATTATTAGAAAATAGACAACTTGGTTTTTGTTGTAAATTCTTCGAGAAATTTCATCCCTTTATATGAATTTCCTTTTTTATTCAATTTGGGACTCCAAACAACGATTGTGTAATTATCGGGATGAACAGCTACAATACCACCTCCGACTCCACTTTTCCCAGGCAAGCCAACTTTAAAAGCAAATTCACCTGATTCATCATAAAACCCGCATGTTTGCATTAAAGCATTCATTCTTTTGGATTGACTCTGATTTAAAATTTCAATTCCTTTTGAAGTCATTCCATCATTTGCCAAGAACATGAAAACTTCTGACAACTCTTTGCAATTCAATTCAATAGAACACATATTAAAATAGAAATCAAGAACATCATTAGGATCATTTTCAATGTTACCAAATGATTTAATAAGATTACACATCGCAACATTTTTAAATCCAACTTGCTTTTCAGATGCCGCAATTTTTTCTGAATAGTTTATATCCTTTGTTCTCGAAAGACTTCTTATGAATTCTAAAAAATCTTTTTTTGCATCAACGAGATTAGTTAATAAAATATCAGCAATAACTATAGCACCGGCATTTATTAGAGGATTTCTAGGTATTCCATTATCAGCTTCAAGCTGAATTAATGAATTAAACGATGTTCCCGAAGGTTCAACACCTACTCGTTTCCATATTTCTTCGCCAAGAATTCGGTAAGCTAAACTTACAGCAAGAACTTTTGCAATACTTTGAATTGAAAAACGATCGTAACAGTTTCCCACTCCAAATTGAAACTCCTCAACGCTTGACAAATACACACCAAAGCTCTCTGAGTTTACATTCTTGAGTTCTGGAATATAAGTTGGCAACTGCCCCTTATCGTCAAGATCCTTTACCTGCTTATATACATTTAAAATAATATTTTCGAAGTTCATTTAACCTAATTTATCCTATCCACTTCAAAGATACGTAATACTCAACATCACTAAAACCTATTCAATCTCATCATTTTACAAGCTATTATTAATAACTAAACTTCTCTCTTAATTATCCCTTTTTGAAATTTTAATCTACTACTCTATAAAAGTTTAAATCTTACTTCAATTGGTACTAAATCCGGATTTTAATCCATGATCTAAATTTATGCTTAATTCATTGTTTCATCATATTTGTAAAAATGACAACTAATTTTAGGCACGGTCAACTCCTAATTGCTCATTTCTCATTCCATCATTCCATCATTTCTCATTTCTCATTTCTCATTTCTCATTTCTCATTCCTCATTCCTCATTCCTCATTCCTCATTCCTCATTCTAAAACCCTATTTACCTTATAGTTTAAATCAATTGTCGAATAAAAGAATATTGGGTATTTTTATCTTATAATCAACAACCTAATAATTTAACAATAAAAAAATGAGTTCTGATCACATGTACGATATACAGCTACAATGGAAAGCTGATCGAATGGGAGTAGTCTCCTCCACTGCTTTACCAACATCAATTGAAGTAGCAACACCACCTGATTTCCCTAAAGGAATTCCAGGAATCTGGTCTCCTGAACATTTGTTCGTTGCTGCTGTTTCATCCTGCTTAATGACCACATTTTTAGCAGTAGCTGAAAATTCAAAATTCGAATATTTAGAGTTTTCTTGTGATGCAAAAGGTGTTGTAGATCGTAAAGATGGCAAATTCAGAGTTACTGAAATTACTCTAAATCCAACAGTTGTTATTGATAATGCAGAGGCAGAATCAAAAGCTATCCGAATTATGGAAATGAGTGAAAAAGCTTGTTTAATTTCTAATTCAATTACTTCAGAAATTATATTTAACCCAACTGTCGTAGTCAAAGAAACCGAGTTGAATAACTAATTAAACTAAATCATCCCGTCCCGAAGGCTTTCTGGACGGGATATTCGCTAATATTATTGATTAGAACTCATCGTTCCTAATTTACTTTAGCAACAAAATCTACAGTAATCTAATTCCAGTTTCTGTAATTTCTAATTCTTTTGCTTTCAATAAATTACCAACGGCTTTTTTAAATTGCTTTTTGCTGATATTAAGCGTGGCATAAATGTCCTCTGCAGAACTTTTATCGTTTAAGTTTAAAAAGCCATTATTTTTTTGCATGGCATTTTTCAGTAGAACTGTATTGTCTTCAATTCCTGCAAATCCAGATTTATATAAACGTACATCTATCTTTTTATCTTCCCTAATTTTGTAGATATAACCAATTGTTCTTTCTGCGTATTCTAAGGGC
>Ga0210025_1004403_pt1 | contig 12062 bp, 8 predicted proteins | sample CryGeyme20150102_FD_183989 | JGI IMG/M metagenome (GOLD analysis project Ga0210025, IMG submission 183989) | Groundwater microbial communities from Crystal Geyser aquifers in Utah, USA - Crystal Geyser metaG 2015-0102 (SPAdes) (version 2) | ecosystem: Environmental > Aquatic > Deep subsurface >...
TTCGGCAGCCTGGCGTGTGGATCTTCTTCCCCGAAGTGGGAATAGTCGTATCCGATTTCTCCCGATGTGTTCCTGTTTCTGAGTGGGAGACGGGATGGGGCATTTCGGGTCATTCCGGTGACGTCGGCTTCGGGTCTCCTTGTCTCACGTTCCCTTCGGCTGGCTCTGAGTAGCTACAAAAACAAACTTTTTGCCATGCCTTGGCAGCTTGCCTCCGCGTTTGAAATATTGCAAAAGCCCGATGATTTTTTTAATATCAAGAACACGCTATGCTTGAGCGATATCATTCACAGCAGCATCATAGTCAGACTTGATATTATATGCAGCCAACACCAGAGACTTTGCACGCTCAAAGGTAGGGTCAACGCAACGATACAAGCAAGAAACTTTCAAACGTTGGCAGTTTCTGATATAATTATTTCTTCATCTTGTCAGATCGTATCTGCAGCTATTGTGCCTAGCTACTACGAAGGATTTCCAAAATTGTGCCACCAACAGAAACTTTATTATGATTATCTGAAAACGAATACGAAAGCTTCCCCGAAAAAAAAAAAAAACGTTTCAGGCCAACCAATCACGGACGACCTCCAAGGATTTTTGCCACAATTTGGCGGCTAGGGCATCGTTGGACGCATCTTTTGATACGGGCGTTGCTACAAACCCATTCTCTGGCATGGTACCTCTCGATTTGGCAGGAGCACAGTAGTAAACTCCACTCTTGAGGTTTGGTGCTGTGGCCATGTAAACCAAACGATCTCCAGCAATTTCCACAGGGATCGAAAAACCAACGATGTTGGCAAAAAATGTCAATGCTTGTGCGCGGAACCAAGATTCCTTTCGTAAGGAATCAAATAGACCTGTGGTAGGCACGAAACCAGGATTGAAGCATACGGTGGTGACAGAATCGGGAAATTCTCGAACCGCTTGGCGGCACATGAGAATGTTGCAAAGTTTCGAATCCTTGTAGACTTTGGCGCCGTGGTAATCCACAGAACCATCCAACATGGTAGCACGTACACTGTTCGTTTTATTTCCTAATAAGTTGACCCCAAGTCCACTCAAATCTCCCAAACTGGCTGTTTTCCCACCCGATTGCCCAGCCTTGAGTGCTGGGTCATGCACAGAGCTGGCTGTGAGAACCAATCGACCACCATCATCACCACCATCACCACTTGCTTTACTAGCTGCTAATTTTTCAGCTAGCAACTGAGCCAGAAGGAAATGGCCCAAATGATTCACCCCTATACATGCTTCGAATCCCTGTGCCGTCAAAGGAGGCTTTACAGATTTGGTGGAAGGGGCAATGCCGGCATTGCAGCACACCACGTCCAGATAGGGTATTTGCGAGTGAACTTGCTGGGCAAATGTCTTGACGGAATGAAGATCTGCAAGATTGCACACCATAGGAACTCCTCCGCCGGCAGCCTTTACGGCGAGCTGTGCTCGTTCTGAGGTCCGACAGGCATGGTAGACAGTGTGGCCTTGCTCGACCAGACGTCGAGCAGCTGCCAAACCGATTCCTGCAGAACTTCCCGTGATTAAAATATTCAGGGGTCGCTGCTCACGGTGCTGGTGGATCTCCTTGAGACTCATGACTGACGGTTTGCGTCTCTCTGTCGGACTTATTCCAACAGTGTATAGGCAAAATGCAAAAAATAGTAAATAGTAAATACTCCTAATAATAATAATATTTTTCGAGGATGTCCTTTCGGTTGCTGGCTAGCGTGTACTTCCTGTCAGTTGGATCTTTGCTCTGTACCCTTTGCTTCTTTGGACGACCTGTGTGTGACTGTCAAGTACGTAGAGAAGGTATCATGACTTTTGCTGAGCTGATGATAATATTATCATATTATTAGTCTACTACCATAAAACTACAGTATGTGTCCATCGTACTAGTTAAGTAATTGGCCTTTGAATGTACGTAGTAGGGAACGAGTCCTGAAAACCTCATATCCCTGTTGAGACGTAGACACGACACATCTTTTACCGATGACCAGGGTGCCATGAAACTTGACTGGACTGCCTTCTCGCACGGAGTGTTGCATTTTTTTCCAAAACAGTTACAGTCATCATGTGTCTTGGTAACGACGAGGGAAAGGCAATACTACTAGAAACTTGTCCTTCTGTTATATTACCACCCATAAAGAAATAATTGTTTCTGAAAAATTCACCTAATTGAGCTTGATGGAAGATTGATATTAGGATCATACTGCCAAGTACCGTACCAGGAACCAGCGTACCTGGTAGTCAAGTACTGCACATTCTTAGTAGTAGTAGTCTAGCAGTACCGTAGTCATCATGACTACGGTACTAGTAGTACGCCGCCTGAAGCTCCCCAAGAAGATCTAAACATTCCCCAATACTCCTATTTTAGTGGTATAGATTTTATTAACATGTGCGTCTCTAATAGTAGTAGTACATAGTACTACTAGTAGTACTAGTACTCTAATAGAGTAGTAGTACTACTCGCCTAGTACTACTACTGTACTACTACTAGTACTACAGTAGGTTTGATCGTCGTTTGCTTGGGAGACGAATAATAATAAAGTACATCCGATGATGTAGTACTGGAAAAGGAAAGAAATGGAAAATATAGCTATATATGATTAACTACTCTAGTCTAGCTAGTAATAGTACGAAAAAAGAACTAATCCTTGTGACCACTCCTTTCACTCGTCAATATTCTAATAAGCAGCGCAATGGCCCAAGCAGCAGAAGTAGTCGACGCACAATTAGTGCAAGTAGTAGCACAGTTTCCGCCTAGGTACGGAGGAGAATTCTCTTTCGTCTTTCATGATTGATTTGTCATTTGTCTATTAAGGACATGCTCCGTGGATCTTTGCTTGCTGACACCTGTGTTTTTTCGTTTCTCACTCATCACTGTTCATTCACTATAATAAAGAGCGGATGCCATCATCACCCTCTTGGCATCGGACGATTTTTTACCTGGTATGTCTGTGACTGTATTTCTCCGTTGCCTGTTCAAGTTGTGCCCGTCCGTGCCGTTCCCAGACACGTCATCTAATAACGACACGATACGACGACACAGGAGCCCAGACATTGCTGTATTCGATTCAGAAAACACTCGACAAGACAATCATCTACCCACCTGAATTGGTGGTTTTGGTTACGCCCGATGTATCACAAAAGACCCGCAATGCTCTGTGGCCAGCACTCTGTACCCGCATTTTGGAAGTGCCCATCCTCTATTTGCCAGCAGGGATCAATCGTAAAATACCCAAAGAATTTGCCAAACCTTGGGACGACCATTCTCCTGGTTTAACCAAATTACACGCCTTTCGACTAGAGGTTTATGATACGATCGTTTTTATTGAACCGGACTGTCTTGTCTTGGACGATATTTATCCCCTGATTAAAAAAGGAAAGGTGTACACAGAAAGCGAAGCCTTGGTGGCGGCCGCTCCCGATATGTTTCCACCCGACAAGTTCAACAGTGGTGTTATGGTTATTCGTCCGAGTCAGACAACATTCGACAATATGATGGGACAAAAGTCGCTATTGGCCAATTACGATGGAAGTGACACGGGATTTTTGAATGCCTACTACCCGGAATGGTTTACCGAAATGGGGCCTCTGGCACGTCTTCCGTTTACCTGCAATGCTCAACGAGCACTTTACGATATGACCTATCACTATGGACATCGTAATTATTGGGATTTGGTAGTCTCGCCAGATTTACGTATCCTACATTACAGTGGACAACCGAAGCCTTGGGTAGCAGCTCCAGAGAGTGCCAAAGCTGCCGTGAACAGAAAGGAGTCACCGACACAATCTACAACACCATCCATTGGGAAAACTGGTGACTATCTAACGGATTTATGGCGTCAATGGTTTCACCGAAGCAAGAATTTTGTGGCGCGTTTTCACAAGGAAACGATAGCGGAAGAAAAACGCAAAGCCACGGAAGAAGTTCGACAGAAACAACAAGGAATGCAAGCCGCCAAAGCTCAACGGAATGATCCTCGACATATTCACAAAATCGTATCCAAGCGATTCAAAGAGTTGCGTAAGGTGGGTCATGATGTCAAGACTGCCATGGCCATGGCCCGAGCGGAACATGGTTTGCAGGATGGCATTGATGAACCGGTCGATGTCGGAGCAAAGGTAGCATCCATGTTTGGGATTACAATGTAAAACGAAATTGTACCGACAATGGCAATTTCGTATACCAGTACCTTATACTCCACACGTCATAAAATGGATTTTACAGTAATTATGGTAAGATAAAAGTCTTTTTGTGTCTAGTATTGAATAGAGTTTGTGCAAATTTCTAGTTGTCCATCAAGAACTCAAACAGCTGATCGTCCATAACGTCTGCGTTCCAAAAATCTTCGCCACCTCCCATGGAAAATGATGGCAATCTTTGTCTTCCGTCTACTGCAGCTTCCCCACTTGCTTGCGTTTGTGCGTCCCCATTTTCGACACCAGCACCATCTTGTTGTTGGTCGTTTGGCTGATGTGCACTGTGCCCCTGGCGTTGTTCTGTGTCCGACAATTGCTCACTGGTATTTTGCTGATGATCCATTTGAAACGACACCAGATGGTGCGAGCCACCTTCTGGTGATTGCTGGTGTTCGTCGCCGGGTACCTTCGTGTACTTGTTGAGCTCTTGCTGTTTCAGTGCACGCATCTTGTTTTGAAAGGCCATTTGATTCTGCATTTCTCGCTTCATCATACTGCTGGCTTCCAAGTTGGTACGGGTCGATCCAGTCTGAACCGCGACAGCATTCGGCGAACCACTTTCTCCCGTCGTCGTTACGGTTGCCGGGAGATGAGCAGAATTGGCCGATGACCACTCCGCATTTGCCGCGGATGGAACCGGCTGGGCGCTGACATTTAAGGGAGGGGCCATGGCCATGGATGCAGACATGGAATGATTGCTGGCTCCCCCAACACGAGCATCACTGGAAGAATGATAGACCATTGGAGAAGCGGCCACGATTTGTGATTCCGTGGCAGAAAGACTCTGGTTTTTCTTGGCGCCAGCAGCAGCAGCGGCTGTCTTGTTAATAGCTCGCTGTGCAAGCAATTGCTTCTTAAGAGAAAAGAAGAGCCCCAAGAGATGTCCCATGGAATTCCCAATGGGCGACATCTTTTCGGCTTCCGTCATTTTCGGTAACATGATGGCTTCGTGGTCGGGCAATGTTCCAGATACCGCCAGAGGTGGAGCTGCTGATGCTGCTGGAGCAGCATTGCCATTGGCAGTTCTTGGAGTGGTGGAAGGATCTGCCGCATCGGTCAACACACTGTGACTCAAATGCGCAGCTGCTTCCCCATTAGACAAGGACTTGACGTTGGAAAGACTTCCCGGGGCCGCTTGAAAGTTCTGGAGCGTGGATTCGTACGAGGTCATGAATTCTTGTTTGGACTTGACTCTGTGAACCCGGTACTTTTGAAGGTGTGACTTGATGCGTTCCGAGGTAACCTGAGGGTGCTTGGGCATGTGTTCGAGGATCGTTGAAGGACTGGAATGCTTCAGACCGACGTCAAAGACGGCGGAAACGAAATCTCGGTGCAGTTCATCCGGCCACGTAAAACGCTTGGACCATCGTCCGTCTGTTTCCTTGGCCTTCTTGCGGTTCTTGGATCTACTACTACTACTACTACTACCAGAATTCGTCCTTGGTGATGTCTCTTCTTGTGAATCGGTTGACTGTGCGATGCTGGGTCGCTTGCGACGCGACGATGTCCTCTCCGATGACTGGGAGTTTCCTCCGTCTTCACTGGGAGCGTTTTTCACGGCATCATCCTTGGCGGCACCGAACGGTGGTGGAATGACTGGCAGCGACATAGCCATACTATGTGGGCTGTACTGCTGCTGCTGCGCCTGCATCTGAGCATTGTCTTGGTCGGAATCTCCTTTTTGAAGGTGATACACTTGATTATACTGTTCTGCAGATGAGATGAATGCATAGTTGACGTGTTGTGCTGGTGCTGTTGTACTTGTATTCACCTGTTGAAGTTGTTCCTGTTCCTGCTGTTCCTGTTGCTGGTCAGCTTCGCTGTGGTTCTTGGTGAGACTTTCGTATACCCTCATCAAGTCTGGAACGACACTGTGAACTTTCGTTGTTCCTTGAGAAGACGCCATAGTCTTGTAGGATGGAACGTTCTGGCTGGAGTTGTTGTTTGCCGCGCTTTCTTGGTTATTGCTGTTGTTGTTGTTGGTGGTGGTGGTGGTGTGTTCACTGCTTTGATCATCGGTCACTGCTGTGTGTGCTGTATTTGCAGGGCTAGCACTGCGATTCTCTGACATGACGATTGGATGCAGAAAACGAATAATAGTGTGGAGACTGAGACGGATCACACAACCAAAAGACAGTGCCTTCCTGAAAGTGACAGACTCTTTTTATTGGACGCCCTTGCTCGCTACAACGTCGCTTTATAGTACCTCCCTTTTCTACCGATCTGCTACTGTTAGTGAATTATTGATTGCCTTTAAGATCTCTATCCTGCTACTGGCCAATGCTCTTAGAGGAGCTGGCAAGTAGCTTAAGTGGGCTCTCTCCCTGCTGCTGTATTGCGAAGATTCCATTTGTTGTTGGTGCCGTGGGGTAAAGGTGTGATTTTTTGATAGTAGATTCCCGTTGATTCGTTTGGAGATTCATTCCGTGACCAAGCTCTTCTTATCGTTGGGGACTGAAAATATTCCTTTTTTGTCGGGTTTTTCGTCCATTCTCACACCACAGAAACCCAAGTACTCATCACCATCAGAATATTTACAGTTCATTTTGTACAATATTTCATACAGTAAATTCATTACTACTACTCCGTACTCTAGAGCTAGCTAGTTAGTAACCAAAGAAAATCCGAAAAACACTCAACCAAGCCAATCCCACCTCTCAATAAGAATGGCTTACTAGTAGGTCTACTAGTAGCGAGTAGACTACCAGTATAAGTTAACAAGTCGAGTAACTCGCAAGACGCACAATATTGAACAGCCCGCTGGAGTTAGTACTTTTAAAGAACTTCAGAAAAGAAGTCTTCCTTTTTTAAAAAGGTTGGATATGCCCCCACAAGACAAGAAGCGACGAAGACGCCGAGGAGGCCAAAAAGGATCTACTACTACTATTATCCGACATCCTCCCATTGACAACATCAGCAACGGTAATTTGCATCATCACAATCCAAAACGCAAGAAACTCTGCCATGATCCAAAACCTTCGTCTTCGTCTTCTGCCCAACTACTCGAAACTCGAATCGTCCATGCCCAGAGTCTGGGAGCGTCCTTGCCTCCTCTCATTATTACCTACACCAATCAACAGGACGCAATAGCGACCTGGTTGAACCAACATGTCACTGACACAACCGTTGCCGTGGGGATCGATACAGAAACCAAACCTGCCTTTACACGCGAAGCCTCGTTGGACAGTAGGGGACCAGATGTTATACAATTGGCTGTGTCGGACGGGAATTGTTTGGTGGTGCACTTGTCTCGTATGGACAAATATCACGGTAATGTTGATGATGCTACAGCTACAGCTACATCTGGTACTGTTGCTGCTGCTGTAAATGACAATGCTGTGGCCAACAACCACGAAACGAAAAACAATAATAAACGGCAAGCACAACCGGGATTTGCACAACTTTCTCGGGTCTTGAATAGCCAACAGATTGCCAAGGTGGGAGTTTCTATCGATCAAGATTCTTTGGAATTGTTCAAGAATCACGCATTCGGCATTAATTGTCGTTTGGGTTTGACCATGATTGACAGGAACAGTGGAACGAAGTATGTTCAATCCAAAAATACTAACGATAATAGTACTAATAATGACGAGAAAGAAGCCAAGAAATTTCCGTCAAGTCTCAAAGGTATATCCGAATACTACGTTCCTGGAATGATCTTGCCTAAAATTAAAAGGATACAAATGAGCAATTGGTCGTTGAAACTCAGTGATGCGCAGATTGGATATGCCGCAGCGGATGCTTTTGCGGGTGCTATTGTAGTGACCACTTTGGTTACGTCAACCTCGTCATGGACGCGTGATGCACTCATTGCCATGGTAATGGAGACAGAGGTAGACATTTCAGAATTGCAATCTGTGAGAGAACAGCGCAAACTGGAACGAAAGAAAGCAGCTGAGAAGAGACGCCGGGAACGAACGAAGGGGAAACCAAAACTGGGGAATTGCAATCATCATGGCAGAAAGAAGAAAGACAAGAGCAATCTCAAACAACTTTATCCTGCTACACAGCAGCAGACGCCCAAAAGAAGTCCTACGAGCAATATTAATATTAATAACAACAATCAACAAAAGATCCGCAGAGAGAAAGCGCCACGGACTTCTACCAAGCGCAAAGGCGAAGAGGATTTGTTACCAGCATATGCGCAATTGCAATCTTTCCTATCAAGTCCGAGATGATAGGACCTTGGAGTTTGCTGCACAGCAGTTTTCTTCCCCTCATCTCACCTCACTGCCTGTAGGCGAGACTGATTGGGCTCTACGAGTATTTATTTTGATATCTGCAACTATTTTCTAGAAAATAAGCTATCAGGCAGATGTAGGACTGGAATCAGCCCGCGGTAACCAATAGTTTCGTTTTATATTATGTTCTCTAGCAAGCTGCAAAGCTAGAGTAAAAGGTCCAACTAGACTACTACTAGCTAGCAAGCTCTATTCACCACAGAAGCGAATGCGCCGTCGATAGGACCTGCAGTGTTTTGTTGTACCTACTAGAGTAACGCGAACGCTAGAAGTGATGTTATAACGCTAACGCTAACGCTAACACTCAGAGAATTAATGACCATGTTGCAAATGTTTCATCAAAAATATTAATTTTTCTCCAGTTGGCACTCATCACTCATCATTATGATTCCAAAACTTGTCCAAGTACTACAACTAGCATGGCACCAGCAGGCCTTAATAAGAAGAAGCGACAGAAGTTATCTATATCTCCGTTGTACTTAGTGCTAGGGGTCTTGACATTGGCAATCTTTTTCGTTGGATACAATCTATCTTTTCTTCGAAAGTCACTGCACCAGCAACAAACAGCCGAAAGCAACGGCGGTGCTGCAAACTCAAACTCCAAAGCCACGCGAGGGGATTTACCGGTAAAACAGAAGACTGAGCGGCGAGATGTAGTAGAGGAAAAGGTTAAAGCTGACAAAAATCAACCAAAGAATGCCGATGCTGATGCCGATGAAACAGAAGAAGAAGAAGAAGAATCGTACGAGCCCATCACAGATGGCGTACAGTATCAGCTCATCTTTTCTACAGGCTGCAACGCCTTTCAGGATTGGCAATCTTACATGTTCTTTTTTCACGCAGCCAAAGTTTTGAAAGCTGCCAAACCACCTTATAGTTGCACGGAAAATACGCATGTGACGCGCATTGCATCTGGGTGCACAAACGAAGATGCCGATTTGATGCGCAAAGTACACAAGGAGCAGTTTGATATCATGACGCCACGAAAGAATTTTCACTTGCACCTGACTCCGGATTTTTCCTATGTTCACGGTGGAACAAAAGAATACAAATATTTCAACAAGGTATGATGTTTTTGGTGTTTAGCAGTAAACACACTTCAACCCCTTCCCACATGATGACTAATATTCGTTTCGTTGATCGGCAACAGCCGTACGGGACAAAACATTGGATGGAGCATGCCTTGGGGTACAAAAAGGGGGAAACCAATTCACACGACAATGATATTATCATTCTTCTAGATCCAGATCAAATCATTTTGAAGCCCTTCATTAATGACTTTTCCAACCAAAAACTTGCACGGCGACCACGAAATAGTCTGCCACTGTGGGATAAAATTACACATGGCCAACCCTTTGCACAACACTATGGGTTCCACAATCAATGGCACAGTAAAACAGATATCAGCAAAATTGCTAAACCAGAAGAGCTTCCTTCGCCTTTAGAGAGCATGGATAGACCAATGATTAACGAGAACTTTGCAGCTGGGCCACCCTACATGGGGACTGGACGCGACTTTTACAAGATTGCCGATAAGTGGGCCGAGTTTGGAGTGGGCGTGCATAAGCAATATCCTTATCTTCTTGCAGGTATGTTAATGATTCGACATTGTATAGATTTTGTTTTCTCGGTTGCATCATATCGAACTTATTGCTAAACACACTGGTAAATGACGTTTTAACCGCCCAGAAATGTTTGCCTACTGCTTGGCGGCTGCTCATTTGAACCTGCCACATCAAATAGTAGAAAGTTTCATGGTGAGCGATGCTGGTGCAGGGGGTATGGAAGGCTGGAAGGGTGCAATTGATGATTACAATGAAACGGATGTGTGCACAGAGGGAGCAATAAAAGAAGACGACCTTCCCTATGTGCTGCATTATTGTAAGTTTCACTGTTTCATGGACATAAACGAGTAGACAGCGGTTGCAGAAGGGTTACTCACGCATTTGATTCTGCACCAATCATACCGCACCAAGGCCAAAGATATTGGCTGGGTAAATGGTTCATTGGAAAGTACAAACTACCAAAAAGTTTCATTTCTTGCCCGAGCCCTCTGCTGACTGTTCCAGAAGCGGACATTGCTTTGAAATATGATTTTGCGATTCAACCCGGCACAGGCGAGAAGAAACCGATGGCCAAAGAACTTGTCAAGAGAAACGCGTTCATGCTTTGCAGATTTATTCCAGCACTGAACGAAGCTGCGCGTTTCTACAAAGCGCACCACTGCGTGAACGATCCACCAAACATGAAAGAGACGCTGATTTTTCACGACTCACTGAACGTTTGAAATCATTGATGCTCGCCCGCCGGTAATACAATTTTTTCCTCTGGAGATGGCGACTGCTACAGATTTCAGGCGCTCCAGCAGACGGTATGAGTAGCTACATGTCGCGCTCAATGTACTGCCATAACGACCATTCCATGTCAAACAGACGTTTCAATCTATGGGATCCGGTTCAAGGCACTGCTATACTAAGTACTTTATCATCTAAGTCAATCTGTTTTGGATTTCAATATTTATATTAATTTTTGTTAACTTATTGTCACTGTCACGTTGGTAGCCCTATAGTGGACTATAGAAAAGAACTCCGAGAAAGCTCAATCCTTTAATGGCTCTTTTTGCCCTTGCCCTTGCCCTTACCTCTACTCTTGTACGGTTCCTTGGGAGGTTGGGTAGGCTTGACTGGAGTGCGAGGGCCGCCTCCACTGCTGACATTATCATCCTTGGGCTTGCTCTTTCTGCTCTTAGGTTTCTTAGGATAGTAGTCGTCATCAGGGGCTGTAACGAATGTGAACACGAGAAGCAAGAAACGGTAAGTGCTAGGAGGATGGTGAAATGTGAAGACGTCGACAGTCGATCAAACCGAAAGAACGACTTACGAGAAGGTGGTCTCGTTGCAGTCTTGGGGGGTGTCTCGAGCTTACGCCCGCGGCGTTCCCTGATTCCTCGACTCTCTCGCAGATACTGCTCGTGAGAAGAAGCCATGGCGCTGACGAACAGTAGAGCGAAAAGGAAAAGGAACTTGGCTTGCATCATTATTCGTCTTTTTAATATGTGCTGAACTTTTTATGTGCTGAATTAAATTTATGGCATCGCTTTCTTGATTTTGTGGGAAGAGTGTGAAAAGCTGTGAAAGCTAATCAAAAAATTCTTGAGAGGAGCAATATTTTTTATTTTTGGTGCTGTTCTTCAAAATCGAGTTAAGTTTGTTCGCGGGAGCGCTTTTTTTCGTCGAGTCCACAAAAACGATTTATGTTGGGAAGCATCAACTGACTTATGGCACGCTTACGGCAGACTAGTGAAATCAAATTTAGCCACGGACATATAAGTTGGAGTTGCAAGAGGCTAGCTATGGTAGTCAAGTCACAAAAGATTACCAGGTACTTAAATGTGTCGTTCGATAAACTGTAGACTTCACAGTGGGGGTCAAGTCTGGCTGGCTGGGACTTGCTACGAGTGGTAAGCACCTCACCTCCGCCAAAGCTACTACTGGGCCATTCCTGAAATAGAGGCGCACCAAAATGTTGAAGCCAGATCCATCTTCATGCTAAAAATTTAATTAGAGAAAAATTTGGCTTATGAAGCCAAATCGAGCGCAGTCGTCTCGGCCACTCTCA
>Ga0210025_1004408_pt1 | contig 12052 bp, 10 predicted proteins | sample CryGeyme20150102_FD_183989 | JGI IMG/M metagenome (GOLD analysis project Ga0210025, IMG submission 183989) | Groundwater microbial communities from Crystal Geyser aquifers in Utah, USA - Crystal Geyser metaG 2015-0102 (SPAdes) (version 2) | ecosystem: Environmental > Aquatic > Deep subsurface >...
GGCGTAATCTCCGGGTGATCCTGAACCACCCAACCGGCGGCTGGCACCGCCATAGGAGATCACGCCATGAACGAGACTACAGACACCAGCGCGGTTTCGCTACTCGCTTGCGATGACGGCTTCGACCCGATCGAGGACCGACTGCGCGCGAATATCCGCAGCACCATCGAGGCCGTTTTCAACGAAGAACTGGACAGCTTTCTCGGCCGCCTTCGCTACGGCCGGGAGGCCGGGGCGGTGAAGGGGTACCGCCACGGCCAGCGGGGGCGCCGGATCACGGGAACGTTCGGGACCGAGACGATCAGCGTTCCCCGCGCCCGGATCGAGGACGATGCGGGCAAGGTCACCGAATGGCGCTCGAAGGCGCTGCCGCGCTACCAGCGGCTGACGAAGCGGGCCGAGGCGCTGATTGCATCGGTCTATCTCTCGGGCACCAACACGCGGCGTGTGAAGCGCGCGCTGTTTGCGCTGTTCAAGGGGGCCGTCAGCAAGGACGTGGTCAGCCGGGCCTGGCGCAAGGTGAAGTCGGACTGGGACGCATGGTGCGCGCGCAGCCTGGCCGACGAGGACATCGTGCGCGTGATCCTGGATGGCACCGTGATCAAGACGCGGATCGACAAGCGGGTAACGAACATCTCGGTTCTGGCGGCCATCGGTGTGCGCCGTGACGGCCAGAAGGTGTTGCTTTCCATCATGAATATGGGCGGCGAGAGTGCCGCGGCATGGCGCCAGTTCCTCGACGATCTCGATGCCCGCGGGCTGAAGCGCCCCGAGTTCGTGATCGTCGACGGTGCGCCGGGGCTGGAAGCCGCGCTGGTGACGCTCTGGGGCGACGACCTGCCGATCCAGCGCTGCACCGTTCACAAGCATCGCAACCTTCTGGCGCATGCCCCGAAGCACATGCATGAGGAACTGGGCAATGACTATCGCGACATGATCTACGCCGACACCTCGGCCGAGATCGAAAAGCGCCGGAAGGCATTCCTTCGCAAATGGCGGCTGAAATGCCGGGCTGTCGCCGAGAGCCTGGAAGAAGCCGGGGAGCGGCTGTTCACCTTCACCCGGCTTGATCCGGCGCAATGGAAGGCGGCGCGGACCACCAACGCCATCGAACGGTTGAACGAGGAGTTCCGCCGAAGGATCAAGACCCAAACCGTGCTGCCGTGCGCCGAAACCGTGCCGATGCTGCTCTGGGCCTTGCTGGCGTCCGGTCAGATCACGATGCGCAAGGTCGACGGGTGGCAGACCCTCGACAAACCGATCGAGCCCATGCCCCTTGACCTCGCCGCCTGATCAGCCCCAAATCAAACCGCTCGGAGGACGCCGCCAGAGAATTTCCACCACTTTCGAGACGCAACCTTCCGTCACTTCCTGCAAGGAAATCGTGTGCGCGTAGAGCGCCGGGTAAAGGGCGCAATCGACCACCCCGGTGCGCAGCGCGACGTAAAGATCCTCCTGCGGGACGATCTGCGCGGCGACGCCAAGCCGGGTGAAGGTCTCCACCTGTTCGCGGGCCCAGACGCGCAGCTTGACGCCGCGCAGATCCTCCAGCGTGTTGACAGGCTCATCGCGGCAAAACACCGAAACCGACAGCGTGGGAATGGCGACGAAGCCGACGGTGGTCACGCCCCATTCGTCGTATTCCTCCTCGTAGATCTCCTGCGCGACGGGCAGCACCTCGGTGAGTTCGTCTACCGTGCTGATCGCGCCCTGCACGAAGACGGAGCCGAGCGCCGGCGCATCGCGGCCAAGGTAGTTTGCCCACATCAGGCTCATCTCCACGGCGCCGGTGGGCACCACGCGCAGAAGGTCGGTGTTGGGCAGGCCAAGCGATCCACCGTGATAGACCTCGATCGAGAAATCGGCATCAGCAAGGGCGGTGTTCACATCCTCGGCGAAGCGTTCGATCTGTGCCGATTCCGGCCGGGTTTCGGGCAGGAAATTGTTGAGGCGCCATTCCTCTGCCACGGCCGGACCGGCCAGCACCGACCCGGCGGCAAGGGCGAATGCGGTTTTTGCAACGGATTTAGCATTGTCTTCTCTCCTGTTGGGTTACGTTGTGCAGCTTTCGAGGTGTCTTTTCGACATCTTTTGCCTTGTCTCGCCGCAGGTCGGGTCACGCCGTGACGCGGCGTGCCTGCCGATCTTCGGCTTGGGTGTCTCCAGCCATGCAATCCTTCGCCAGGCGCGCCACCGATCTGATGATATAGTCAACCGTATCGTCCGACATCAGAACACTGAAATTCAGCCGCACGAAACCGGGTTTTTCATCAATCTGCCCGGCAAGTATGCGCATTCGCAAGTAATCCGATCGGGCCGCGTCGATATCGAGAAGCCGGTGCGCGTAGGGTCCGGCGCAGGCGCAACCGCCGCGTGCCTGAATCCCGTAATGCTGCGACAGCGCGCCGGTGAAGTCCGACGCTGTGATACCCGCCCCCTTTGCCGGCGTGAAGGAAAAGATCGGCAGCCTGTCGCGGTGGTGCTCCGCAAGGAGGGCGATGGCCGGGTCGTTGCCCCAGGTCGAGAAGGCGCGCGTGGTCAGTTCCCGATTGCGCGCAGTGATGAAATCCTGACCGATCACATCCTTGACGATCATCGCCAACGCCGCGCGGATATCGCCAAGGATATTGGGCGTGCCGCCTTCCTCGCGCGCGACGAGATCGTCGAGGTAATCGTGCCGCGTGTCGTTGACGAAGGTGACCGTTCCGCCGCCGGTGCGATAGGGGCGGGCGGTTCGCACCGCGTCGCGCCGCACCACCAGGACGCCGCTTGCGCCCGGCCCGCCGATGAACTTGTGGGGGGAAAACACGATGGCGTCGATGTCGTGCCCATCGGGCATCATCGTCATCGGCAGGTAGGGCGCGCCGGCCGCGAAATCCCAGACCATGGTCGCGCCGAAACCCTTGACCAGTGCCGTGACGGCGGCCACGTCGGCGCAGATGCCGGTGACATTGGACGCCGCGCTCATGGCAACAATCACACGGCCCGTGCCGGACAGGCGTTTCAGTGTGGATGCCAGAAAGCGCATGTCCGGCCCGCCTTCCGGCGCCTCGTCGATCTGTTCGACGCGCGCGCCGCTTTCGCGCCATGGCAACAGGTTGGAGTGATGTTCGTAGGGGCCGGTCAACACGGTGACGGCCTCGCCTCGCGCCAGCGATCCGGGCAGGTCCAGCAGGTGCACAAGCTGGTTCAGACCGGTTGTCGCGCCGCTGCCGCCGAAGATTACGGCATGACGCGGCCCGACGGCCCCACAGTGCCGCGCAACCGTCGCGCGGGCGGCCTCGCGCAGTCTGGTGGAATAGGCGCCGCAAAACGAGGACTCCGTATGGGTGTTGGCGTAGAACGGCAACACCTCGTCACGCATGAAATCCTCGACCTGCTTCAACGCCCGGCCAGAGGCGACATAATCGGCATAGACCAGCTTTCGCGGCCCGTCCGGCGTTTCGATCGTCTGATCTGCCCCGATCAGTCCTGCGCCAAGCGCCCGCTGCGGATCGACGGCGGCGCGCAGCCGTTGTTCAAAGCGGGCGAGGGGGGAGGCGTCTGCCGACATGGTGCGATCCTTTCGCGCGTTGTGGCGATTGGATATGAGTTTAACCCATGAAAACGGTGAATATTTCACTGAAATTTTCGCTTTTGTCTCATTTTTAGTGTCATTTGAACGAATAAAACATAATCTAAAGGAAATTTGAACGAACGGCCGAATGGGATTGTCACGCAGTCACCGCCCTGCCCAAACAGACCACACCCTGCGCCAGAACGGAGGCTTGGATGAAAATCGACCGCATGGATCAAAGGTTGCTGATGGCGCTGCACAGGGATGCATCGGCATCGCAGCGCGAGCTTGCCGAAAGGATCGGCCTGTCTCAGAACGCGCTCTGGCGGCGTTTGAAGCGCCTCGAGTCCGAAGGGATCATCAAAGGCAGCCGGCCGCGCATCGACCTTGCCCGACTGGGCCTCGATCTGACGGTCTTCGCGATGATCCGCACGCGCCATCATTCGCTTGACTGGGCAGAACGCTTTCTCGATCACGTCGCGCGCATCCCCGAGGTTGTCGAGATGCACCGCATCGGGGGCGATTGGGACTACATGCTCAAGATCGTGACGCGCGGCATGGCGGGATACGATCTGGTTTATCGCCGCTTGACGACCGGGACAGAGCTGGAGACGATCACCGGTTATTTCTCGATGGAAACGATGCTGGAGGACCGCTTGCCCGATCTCGATTCGACCACACCGCAGGGGGCCGCGTCGCGGTGATCTCGCCCCGACCAACGTTGAGCCTGTCACCCACGCTGGTCAGGCAGATCCGCCACTCGAAGGCCAGCACCATGCCGATTTCGATCCGCGGCCTCGGGTGGGACCGTTTTCGATCAGACCTGTGCCGGTTCCCGTTGGCGATGCAGGGATCGGGCCAGGTGCAGGGAATAGTGAAAAGAGGGGGTACTTTTTGCCCAAAACCTCTTGATCCTTCGCGCCGCCCCGCGTAACTAGCGCGTCAATGTTGGGGTGTAGCCAAGCGGTAAGGCATCGGTTTTTGGTACCGTGTATCGTAGGTTCGAATCCTACCACCCCAGCCATTGCATCGTAAGATATCGTTATCAGACGTGGAAAGCGGGATGAGCCCCAGTCAACCCCTGTTTGGGGAGCGACTGCGGCTCGGGCCACTTGTAAAGCCGGGTACTGTCCCCTCGGGTCTGGCCCCTCGGGTCTGGAAAGTCTCTTGAAAGGCGGGGCTTGTGATGTCTGGTCGCGCGGTTTCATGGCGTTGGTTTGCGGCGGTGCTACCGGAGACAGAACGACGGCAAGCATGGCGCGGCTCATATTCCACGAGCGCCGAACGGTCGTGCTTTTGCAGAGCGCAGCCCACGGCGGAAACGGCGAATGTCTCAGCTCAGGAGTTTCCGAATTCTCTGCGCAACGGGTCGGAGCCATCTTCGGACCGCCGGCCAGCGCCTGATGATCCGACCGTAAGTCCCTCTCGCAAAAACGAAAAGCCGTCCGCGTATCGACCCGCGAGACCGCAAGAGCACGCTATCCTGTTCCACGACGTTGCCCGAAGTGAGGTGCGACATGATCCGCTGCATCTTGTATTCAAGCTTGGCGTAATTGCGCGCCGCAGATCGCGGGGTCATCACCGTAAGCACCCGGTATTCGGCCGCTTGCGCGCAGTATCCGATCAAGCGTTCCTGTGCATGGGCGAGCCCGCCGTCGACATGGTGTGGTTCCTTGTTGTAATCCTCCCACGACCATGGCCATTCGAACATTCTGCGTAGTGCCGCAGTGCGAAACCAATACATCGTCCCATTCGGCGCAACGGGTGTGGCAGTGTCGAGCGGAATATCAAACCCCATTTCCTCTACCAGTCCGAGCACGGCCGGGTAGTTGTTGAACCACGAATGCCCAAGCGTGGAAAACCCGATGTGGACAAGGGGGGGGATGACCAACCCGATATCCGGTTCTGCTTCCATCTTGTCCAGCAGGTTACTGACATAACCGGGGCTGCCAACCAGATTTTCGAACAGATGGGTCTTGAACTCCTCTGACACCCTTGGCGAGACCTGTGGTGTGCGCTTTGAATGCAACCTCAGGGCCACCTCGTAGCGACCGTCCAGAATGACATCGCGAAAGGTGATGAAGAGCGAGGACATGTCCCGCCCCCGGTTCTGGTCAACGACACGGACCTCCATGGTGGATCTATCGTAGCCGATCCCGAGCAGATACGTCTCGATGGTCTGGCGGTTTTCCGCAGACGCAGTGGAGACGAACAGGTGGTGGTCGGCCGGAATATTCGCCGCCATGCCAGCCAATTCCGCGATCATCTCGGGGTAATAGGCGTGAATGAACACAGCGACGGTTCCGAAAACCCACGATGTCTTTTCAGGATCGGCCGCCACCAAGGGAAAGACTTCAAATTGGTCTGCGTTCGCGTTGAATTCGCGCATCGGGATTGCATGGCAGGCATATCTGATCGCCGCCCCATATGCCGTCGGGTGCCGCCTGCGCAGGATATCGAGGGCCGGCCGAAGCAGGATGGCATGGATATCGTGTAGCAAGGGATCGAGAGAAAGCACCGCAAGCGGCAGGCAGGGGCAGCCGTGTTCAACAAGGCGGTGAACCTCATACAGCCTTGGATCTGACGTATGCAGGAAATCCTGTGGAACAGGATAGAGAATTCCGCGCCTGCGGTCCTCGAGGACTTTGGCGAGCGGGATCAGATCCTGCATGGCATCGCGCTGCTGATCGCTGTCTCGCAGGTTTTGCCAGAAGTCACGAAACCCTTCGTCGGCAAGCAGGACGGGGGTGAAAACTGCGAAATCCAGAAAGGGAATCCGGTTTGGATGGCTGTTTTTTCTAACGCGGAATTCCGGGTTTGCGTCGCGCCAATACGGGGCGAAAAGCGCAGAGTCCGATTCCGCAATACGCTCAAGGATCGAGGCCACGGGGACAATCGGTGCAAGAACATGATCGCCGGTAACGATGAGTGGCCCCGAGGGAGCCGGATTCCGGTCGATTTCGGCTAGTAACCCGATACGCAGGCCAGAGAGATAAGAGGTCGCGGCCTGGGGGTGGAGCGTCACATTGTCCGGACAAAACCGATCCAGCCCGGCCATCTGGTCAGAACTTGCCGCCACGATGACGAGCCGATCGCAAACCGCCCGCAATTCCGACAAGCTGAACGCGACTTGTGGCGAGTCCGCGTGCCCCTGCGTCAGAACGTAAAGACCCGTGCAGGTCATCCCGATGACCCGAAGTGTTTGCCGAGGCGCTGAAGCACGTCCTCAGCGGCTTCACGGACCGCGTCAACCTTCGAAAGCAGGTAGTCATCGTAATAGATGAAGCGGCGCATGTCGTCTGAAAACAGCGCCTCGTCTTCATCCAGATCGAGGCTCCAAACGTCTTTCAATTTGTTCTTGAGAGCACGTTGGATCATGGTCCGGTAGACGGCGTTCCCTGGAACCTGGATCACGCGACGGGCATGCATGGCATGGTCCAGCACCAGCTGTCGCAAGTCAGCCTGCTCCTGCTTCGAAATCAGGCTGGTGAACAGCAAGCGCAATTCGGATCCGATATGCGGTTCTCCGCAAGCGTGCATCAATGTCATGAGGCGGAGGAATTCTGTCAACTCGATCGAATATTTCACGTTCACCGGCTTGACGTGCTGCGCGACAAATCCGTCCAATCCAAGGATATCAGTGGCAATATGCTCAAATATGTCGATCTCACGCTTTTTGAGAATATCATATGGAACCGCGTGAACCCGGACGTTTTTGCGCGCGACAAACGGGTTGAGATCATGCACAGGGTTCAGAATACGGGATCCGGTCGGATTGGCAAATTCTCGCGCAAACCGATCCGCGAAGCCCATCGACCGCCCCTGTTTGACCTCTTCGGCCCATAACGAGGAAAACAGATCAAGCGGGTCACGAATGACGTAAATCAGGTCATAGGTGTCGAATCCCAGAATGCGCGCCAAACCGGCGAAATTGGCAGGTTGCCACCGGCAGAATCCTTCCGCTGAAAGAACGATGTTCTGGCCATTGCTGCGGGCGGTTTCGCCAAGGGCTTTCAGCTCTTGTTTATGAGGCGCCTGTTCTTCCAGGTATAGGTTCGCGTTATGGGCAAGGTGATGGTGCGCCATCTGCCCTTCGGTTCCCACGTCCGGATATAACCAGCCGCGCTGTTTCAGGGCATCTGTCGCTGCGTGAAAATTGGCCTGGATGTAGCTGGAGGCTGTCTTGTGCGGCCCTACGTGCAAGGCAAGCCGCGGGGGTGTTGTCGTCATGTCTGTTCATCAATCCCAAGAGACGCCGCGGCTGTCCTTTTGGCCGATGCGCCGCCGGATTCCGTGCGGGGCAATGCATTCGCACTGCTCCATCGGATCAGCAAGCCCAAACCGGTCGCAAGGTCGATCTTTGGCCGCCAGCCAAGCTCATTCTGCGCCCGAGAGATATCCGCCAGCGCATGACGAATATCGCCGGGGCGGAACTTTCCCGAAATCCTCACACGATCCGGATCCTTACCCATCGCTTTCAGCATCTGACGCGCCACATCGAGGATTGTCGCCCCCTCGCCGCTGCCGATATCGATGATGCCTTTCGGCATGGTGTCGATCGTCCCCAGCCTGTGTAACGCCGAAACGACATCGTCGATGAAAACGAAATCCCTCGTGATCTCACCGTCTTCGTAGATCTCCAGTGTCTTGCCTTCGCTTATTTGCCGCGCGAAAATGGACAGGACGCCGGTGTAGGGATTGTCGAGCGCCTGGCCGGGGCCGTAAACATTCTGAAGACGCAGAAGTCCAACTTCTGTGTCCGTGCCCCGGAACCCCTGTGTCAAAAGGTATTCCTGAAGCAGCTTGGTAGAGGCATAGATCGACGCCGGGTTAGCCGGGCAGTCGGCGTTGCTGGCAACGGGTGACAGCCGGGTGCCATGCTTGTCCTTCGGCGCGTAGTCACCGGCGGCGAGGTCTTCGTCGGTACGTTCGATTGCCGGGGTCAGGCGGTTTTCCGTGTCTACGCATGCGCCTTCGCCGTAGACGGCGCGAGATCCGGCCAGGATCACGCGACGCACCCGTGTCGGCGCGGCGCGCAGCGCTTCGATCAAATGCGCCGTCCCGGTGACATTCACCTCCGAGTAGCGCGCCGGCATGTCGTAGGATTGCCCGGTGCCGGTTTCCGCAGCGAGATGGTACACAAGATCCGGCGTCGCCGCGCGGACGGCGGTGACCAAAGCGCCTTGATCACAGACATCACCAATAACGACACGCACGCCAAGTTCTTGCAATCTTGGACGGTTGGTAGAGTGAATGCTTGCAACCTGTGGATGAAGGTTGTCGTAGACTGTCACCTGTGCCCCGTCGCCGATGAATTTTTCAGCAAGCTTCGCACCAATGAATCCGCATCCGCCGGTTATGAAGACACGCGCAGTCATCCGGGCTTTATCTCACCATGGTGAACGAGGTTCTGAAGATAATCGCCGTAGCGGTTCTTGCGGAATTTTGTGGCGCGTGCGGCCAGGCTGTTTGCGTCGATCCAGCCCATGTTGAACGCGACCTCATCCGGGCTGCCGGTCTGCATCCCTTGCCTGTTTTCGAGCGTCCGAACGAAATTGCCGGCATCCAGCAGGCTGTCATGCGTGCCGGTATCGAGCCAGGCAAATCCCCGCCCCATGGTTTCGACCGACAGCTTGCCCTCCTGCAGATACATTTCCAGCAGCGTGGTGATTTCGAGCTCACCTCGGGGCGACGGCTCTACCTTCCGGGCGCGCTCGGCGGCGGAGCCATCGAGGAAATACAGCCCGGTCACCGCGTAATCGGAGGGCGGCACCTCGGGTTTTTCGATGATGGCTTCGGCCTTGCCATTCGCGTCGAAGGCCACGACGCCATACCGTTCCGGGTCCGAGACGTGATAGCCGAACACCGTCGCGCCGTCGTCACGGGAACTTGCCTTGACCAGAAGCTTGACCAGATCATGCCCGAAAAAGATGTTGTCGCCGAGGATCAGTGTCGAAGGCGCGCCGTTCAGGAAATCCTCCGCGAGGATGAACGCCTGCGCGAGCCCGTCGGGCGACGGTTGCTCGATGAAGGTCAGGCGAATGCCCCATTGGCTGCCGTCACCCAGAACGCGCCTGTACTGGTCCTGATCGTTGGGGGTGGTGATCACCGCAATGTCGCGGATGCCAGCCAGCATCAGGGTCGACAGCGGATAGTAGATCATCGGTTTGTCGAACACCGGAAGAAGCTGCTTCGACACCCCCAGGGTGATGGGGTAAAGCCTTGTCCCCGAGCCGCCGGCAAGAATGATGCCTTTACGTTCGTTCATGAATTCAACAGCCTTGTGTCATATGAAATAATAAAATGCCCGACATGCGGGAGGGCCGTAGCAGGGATGCGCATGCGACCCGCGGTTGAAAAATGGCAGCGCGCGCCGTGACGCCGCTGCCATCCGTTCGGTTGGTCGACGAGGGGATAAGCACGCCCCCCGTTCCTGTCACGACTTCGGGTCGATTTCAACCAGCTTGAGGTTGGTTTTTTCAAGCTGCTGGACCAGTATCGCCGCCTTCTTGTTGTAGTCCCTCTTGACAAGATCAAACGCTGCCTTGCGTTCAGCGAGATCACTGGGCAAATTCCCCTTGTTGTCGGCGCGCCAGAGCGATCTTGCAACGCCAGCGCGCACGCGCAACTCTTCCTCGGTCGGCTTCGGGCGTTCGGTTTTGGTGGCCATCGTGAAATCTCCTGTTTTGGTCATGGTTTTTACGGTGTCGATATCCGTTGCTAATGCTGCAGCGTAGCATTGCTCCCGCAACCGCTCAAGCGCTTTGACGAGGGTTTCGGTGGTCGCCGGGCCGTCCACGGCGTTGTCCCCCAGCAAATCCTGCACCGCGTCGAACTGACCGAGCGCGATATCGACCAGATCGTCGAGCGAATCGATCGCGTCCTTGTTGTCCTTGCCCGAGTCCGAGAACGGATGTCCAAGCCGCGCCTCCATCCAGGCGATATCGTCGCGCTCCTTTTCGAGGATGGGGGCGAGCATTTTCGAGGAGAGGGAAAATTTGCCGCTGCCGATCTTGGCAAGACTGGATGTGAAGGCCTTGTTAGCCGCATTCGCGCGGTTGAATCCCAACACAAATCCCTGCCCTAGTCGCCGTTGGACGTAGAGAACAGCGACCGCCTCAAGGCTGAGGCTTTCATTGGTCCGGATGATCTGATCTTCTGAAAGCGGGGCAACGCCGACTTCCTCAGAAAAATCTTTAACTACATCTCCCCCTTGCAGGCGATGGGGTGCAAATTCCTTGAGGGTTACAGTGCTGCGGCCAAAGACCTGGTCAATCCATTCAAAACGCTCTCTGTAATGAGGCGATGCGCCTCCGTCGAACACCCTCGCGATTGTTCCGCCTTTGAGGTATTGTTGAAACCCGCTGGCGATGAATCCGCCGGGCGGCCGGACGTAGCCGAGGACTGAGATATCGTTGGAGTATACCGCGCAAAAATCATGCAATCGTTGTCCGGCATTCGCAAACTGGGCTAGTGAGATAGCCTCTGCCGAAAAAATAATGGTCCTGTCGCCAGCCTGTGCAAGCTGCTCTGAGACCTGCGCACGCCATTTCTCTCGCATCTCAGGCAATGTGCGGACAAATGCTGGTCCGCGCGCCTTGAAGATATGATAGTCGCGCAGCTTTTCGATATCCTCGAACAGCAGGACGTAAAGGGCAGAGTGGTTCCCGCCACGGTTCCAGTTGATATATTCAAGACCAGGGTGTTGGAATCGTGCAAATGTTTGCTGGATCGAACTCGATCCGGTCTTGTGCATCCCGATATGGATGACAATCTTCATGTCAAATATCATCCTCCATTTGCTTCAACCGTCTCTCCAGCCCTGAAACACGATCATGTAGATTGAAGATCATCTCCAGCATGAGGTTATTCAGCGCCACTTCTGAGGGTGCCTTGGGAAGCTTGATCGGACCAGCGAGTTCCAGGGGTTTCTCGCCTGAACGCTCAAGCATCGCATTGATCCGCGCCATATCACTCTCGTGCTGCTCGCGGATGGCAACGATGTCTTCTTCGACCGGCAAAAGCCGCGCAAAGTCAGTCACACTGGTTCCGTTTTCGTTCGACTTATTGATACGCCGAAGAAATTGTTGAAACCTGTTCATCGGCACAGGCCTCTTGAACCTGTTATTATATACTGCCCAAGCTGCGAGAACTTCTGATGATGGCGTGACATTGTCACGCTCGCCGATTTGATGGGGTATGCCGAGCCAATTAAAAAAATGCTGACCCACATCTTCAACGACGTCATAATTAAAAACATGCAATACTTCACCAAGTTCACCCGTCCAACGATCTAACGTATTGGCAAAGTCAAACCTTCTGCCATCTACCCACTGCTTAAAGGTGAGAATGGATCCATTGTTTTGCTTATTCTTGATACCCCACTGCATGTAGGCACTTACTGCCCACTTGTCATGCCGCCGGACATAAGCCGCGATGTCTATGTCTACTCCTTGTTCAGAAATTTTTTTCAAGGCGGGAATCACTCGATCGTCA
>Ga0210025_1004412_pt1 | contig 12041 bp, 24 predicted proteins | sample CryGeyme20150102_FD_183989 | JGI IMG/M metagenome (GOLD analysis project Ga0210025, IMG submission 183989) | Groundwater microbial communities from Crystal Geyser aquifers in Utah, USA - Crystal Geyser metaG 2015-0102 (SPAdes) (version 2) | ecosystem: Environmental > Aquatic > Deep subsurface >...
CTACAAGGGCGGCGTCAGCATGGTTAATCGCCAAGATGACCCAATGTATCAATGCTCATCTTGTTATAAACCGTGGTTCCAAGATGAAATCTTTACAGGGCTAGCGATTATGCAGCCGCAATGTCCATCCTGTGGGGCTGTCATTCGTAAGCTCACCAAAGACCAACCGTTAATCACGCGATAATCGTTCTCAACTGTTATAAATGCTTCTTTATGGCAGTTGAAATCTGTTACAAAAATCATCCGTAAAACCAAAACATCAAAGTACGCATTATTTTGGCTTATGTGAAATCAATTTCTCTACTGAGTCAATAATCAGTATGCATTAAATAGACAGTATTTTAAGTACATCACAAACAACTAATATATATAAAACGCGATACTTAATGTCTATTGTCACCAAAACCCATGAAAAATATGATTTTTGTTCCATTAATGAAAATGAGAACAAGATCACATGAAAAAATCAGTCAGGGACGAACTTTACTGCCACGACCTTTATAAAAACCAGATTATCGACATTATGCTGTGGCATTTTGATGATCACAAAGAGGCAGCGGAATACTTCGGAGTTCACCCTAATACCGTTAAGAACTGGCAGAAAAACCACTCTTGGCCGCTTTCGGTTGTCCGTTTGCTTTTGATTAAGCATAGGGGCTATTTACCAACGGGTAAGGCTTGGAGGGGCTTTAAAATACGTGGGGATGTGCTGTTTACGCCGTCAGGTCGCCAGTTGTCTGCGTATGACCTTCAGGAACTCGATATTCGTATGGAAATCGGCTCGAATGTGATCGAGTTCAGACGTAAAAAAAAGAGGTTTGTGACGAGTAGGCGCAAACGTAGTCGGGCTTTGATTCGGCCAACCTAAAAAGCCCACATCATGTGGGCTTTGAGTGCGGGACTAATGGCTCAATCTGGCTCGTTTTCTTTCAGCTCTTTTCCTGCATGTTGGGGATGCGTATAACTGACGGCCGACAAGAGCAGCACCGCATCCACAATTACACGTCACAGACAAGTTCACCTGGTCAGTCACGGCTTTAAGTTCTCGATGAGTCACAGATAAACGTACCGGTTCAGTCACACCGTAATAATCTCTATCTACCAAATCCGCAAGCACTTGGCCCAAAGCAAGGGGAACACCATTACCCACAGCGCGCTTCTTCCCCTCAACAGTAAAGGATGGTAAATCAAAATCGTCAGGAAGACCTTGCAGTTGTTTTAATTGAGCAAATGAGCGCTCATCGGAAGCCGTGGCCGCACTATTTGGGGTTTCTTTTGTCGTGTAAATCGGCGGTGTGAGTTTAGCTCCGTTCTTAGAACCAAACTGGAAATGCCTCAACCTGCTGCAATCAGTATACCAAGCGAGATTTAACGGAAATCGCTGCCATGAGTAGCCCTTGATTTTTAGGTCTGGAACTCGCGCTACATTCTCTAAAAGCCACCATTTAGGGCTTGCTTCTAACACTATGCGTTTATATTCATTGAGCATTTCTAGCCCGTAACCTGTCGGTTCATTTCTGTTAAGTGCAGAAAACTCCTGACACGGTGAACCACCAATCACACCAGCAAAAACGCCCTCGGGTACGTGGAAATCTCTAATATCTTGGCCTAGTAAAATATCAGGGCCACGCACAACACAAAAGCCGCGCTGCTCAAACGGTTTAGAGAAGAGATCAACACCGGGGAATAGTGAGAGAATGAGTCTATTTTTTGTCACTGTTTTTGCTCCTGGCTGAGTCACGCCAATCAGATACCGGTTAGTCACATTTTAATCATCATTGCGTGACTTGTCGACCGCTAATATCTGTGACAAAAAAAAGCCCACATGATGTGGGCTTTTGAGTCAGTGCAGTTGTTATTTGCGCTTGGTGGGCTTTTTCTTGGCTTTTAGAATGGTGCCGCCTTTGCCCCAACGGTAACCCTTTTTTAGTGTTCCGTCCGTTTTGAGTGCTTCTTTTTTAGTTGCCATCTTTTTTCTTTCCTTGTTCTAACAGTGTGATTCGTAAGTTGTGATTGGTTGTTACTTTGGTTAGCTGCCACGCTAGCCACAAACTTATGATCGTGTCTGGCGTGATTGTCCATCCTGATAAGAATGTAAAGTCCATTATTTACCTCTGAATTTGTGTGAGAAAAATTCGAGTAGGTAACGCAGCATTGAGCGCATTCCGAGCGTGTCGATGACGATTGCCCCGATGACATACCAATACGGCTCTGGTATTTGCTGCAAGCTTTGGAAGCCTGCGTGAACGTATTGCGCGTAATCGGGTATGAAACACAAGATAATGGGGATGAAGAAGATGAATAGAAATTCGTCTTTGTAGCCGCGCTCTTTGATGCTTAGCTCATCAAGGTTCGCGGCTTTTTCATCACCTGATTGTAAGCGTTCCATTTGTTTGTCGTGGCTCGCTTGTTTCATTTCGTCTTGTCGTTTTAGCTCGTTGGCTTTGTTTTGGTTATGTTGTTTGTAGGCGTCGATTCCACCTGTTACCAAACTGACGATTGCACCTATCATATTGTTTCCTCTGTGAGAGGGCGTCCTACTAGGTGACGGTACTGTACTTTCATTGGTCGCCCTTTGGTGCCAAAGAGTTTGTACAGTAGGGGCTGATAGTCGCCTATTTTCCAGAATACGCGCTCCGCTTCTTGGGTTAGGGTGTAATCCCAATTGAGGTGGTGTTCTTGGATGACTAGGGGCGTCAGCTCTACGGGTTTATGGCCGTTCATGGCGGCTGTTATGTCACTGAGTAAATCGCCTGCGGGTTTAGTCGCGTCTTTGGCCGCATTGTCTAGGGTTTCGACGGCTTTGGCTGCAAAGGTGCGAACGATGAAGTAAATGACCGTGATAGCGATAAGGGCTATCACGGCTGTGCGGTTAAGCTGCTGCGATACCATCTTGAATGACCTTATCGCTGTATGGCTGCACCCCGTTTTCATGCTTGATGATCACTTTGATGAGTGATTCATAATGCTGCGCACCAATTGGGGTATGGCGTGAGATTTTTAGCTCTTTCTCAGCGTGTTTGATGTATGAGTCAGTATCATTTTCATGAGGTGGTGCCCATCGTAAAATGATGCCTTCTAGCGTGTTGATGCCGTATTTATCTTGATAAGTGTTCAAGATTCGGGCGATTGCGCGAATGCCATGCTCTGGCTTATCGAAGATGATAAAGCGACCATCGTTACCCATGCGGCCACGCCATTTAGTGCCGTTGTCTTCGATGTTTCCGGGGTTTTTGTTTCTGATACCTCGCGGCATGAGAGAATCTCCTTTAGTGAGGAGCAGGGCGATTAACGCCACAACTCCAATGATGATAAGACCTAGCTTATTCATAGTTAGGCCGTTGGCATTTCTATGATGTCAGCAGGTTCGATTAAGCCTTGTTCCTCGGCCTTGTCGATTCCCCACTGAAACCAAAAGCGGTGACCACGGGGAACGTAGGTAACTGTGTCAGTTTTAGGGTTAGCAGCAATGACTGCGCTTTGTTCTGGGTTTGCGTATTTCATGTTATGGTCTCGCGTCTAGTGTTACCGATGCTGTGACATCAAAGATGCCATTGGTTACATAAGCAACACAAACAGTGTCTATCGTTAATGTGCTAATGAATGTCGTTATTACGGTTCCTAGCACATCAAACAAAATACCTGCTGGAGGCTTATGCATTCGTTTAATAGCTTTTGAAATGTATAAACCAGCAGCATCAGGTGAGTATCCGCGCTCTCTGCCCAAATTAATTTTCTGGAAGAAATGCATACATGGTTTTTCTTCGTCAACACTTTGCTGATAAATCGGCTTAGCTTTGCTATCGGCTGCAATAATTCGGCTGAATTTTGAGTTTAAGCCACTGATTTCAATCTCAATATATTCACCCACACCTGCAGTGTTTTTATCGGCAACACCATTCACTTTGATAACGGGCGAGCCGCTAATAACGTCTAGGTTTGTGCGAATAAGGCGATCACTTTCTAGTGTGTTGGGGATGAGTTGCAGCATGGAGCCACTGACTAAACGAAAACCGTCTGGCTCAATGTAAACCTCACAACCTGCTGGGCCTGCTTTCCATCCATCACAGAAATAATCACCTGCTGCAATTACACCGTCCGGCTCGTTTGCTTGGTTGATTTTGCCCCGTGGGTTGATCAACAAGTTTTCAGCTATCGCATGACGTGGAGGAACGTAACCAAATTGCATTACAATTCCTCCCCAACGTAGAGCACATCACCAACCGTTCCGACCAACGTCACCAGATTGGACGCTGGGAATGGAACAACTGCTCCCGGAGCAACACGCAAGAAACCTTGCACGACAATTTCACCTTGATTAGTTTCCGGTGCTTGCAGAATTAAGCCTTTGCGTCCTGCTTTAGCTGCAATGGTTTTATTTGCCATATCAAAAGAGATATCAGGCAATCCGTTAATCACTGGATCTTTATCGTGTAAGTTGCTCACTTCAAACGAGATAGGTAAGTTGCTCACTTCAAACGAAGCAGGAAAATTACTCACCTGAAACGAAGCAGGGAAGTTACCAACATTGACCGACTGATTTGGGGCAATACTCATTGCAGGCATCGAGTTGATGTCCACGGGCATTTGTATTGCTACCGGAAGCGTTAAACTGGTTGATGCAATATTGACCGATGAACCAACGCCAGCCGATGCAGCGGTAAAGGCATCAAAACCCGCTTCAATTTCCACGCTATTGTTCGCGCTCGATGTGTTGTACACATCCAAACGTGTGAACTGCTTAGTGGGGTCATTTCGGCCAATATCGTAGGTTTCACCAAAACCAAGTTTGATTTGGTCGTTGCTTGGATAGAAAGTGATAAGAACGGGCGCGCTACACGCCCGAATATAGACATAGCGGCCCTCTATCTCCATTGATATGCGCTTATGCGGCAAAATCAAAGACATTAGTTTGAACTCCTAAATAGTGAACCGATAACCACCACAACGATAACAATCGTAATGGCAGTTAATACCCCTTTGAGCATGGTCTTACTGGCTTCGGCAATTTCGGCTTGTCCACCTGTTTGCACGTTCTTAGCCAGTTGGCCGATTGCTTCAATTTGTTCGCGGTTTTGCTCAGCTTGCTGCAATGTCAAATCGTTGAGGCTTTGCATGTGCTTATCCGTCAAATCACTGACTGCACCCAAAGATTCACCGATAACATTCTCACCAAACGCAAGTGAACCGGTTAACGCCATATCTGCAAAAGAGAGCGATTCCTTGCCCAACTCAAAGGCCGCATTAATGGCCCCGTGGTCAGTGGTGGTAACGGTGTTCCCGTTGCCCATAATCGCCACGCCTTCGTTATCACCTTGCAACGCATAGTTGTTGGTATTGACAACGGTGGAGTTGCTACTGGCACTAGATGAACTACTGCGCCCCATGTTCACCCCCTACAGCCATACGATAGACACGCTCACTTTCGCGAAACGGTAGGCCCATCAAACCGACAAGGGCAGGGCGTTGCGTATGGAAGCGTATCGAGTAACACCCGATTTGCTCCGCTTGCTCAACCACGCGCTGTGACGTTTCTTTTAGCCCCTCACCAACCGCCGCAACGACAACCATTTCAAGCCCGTTGACATCACGCTCGATACGAACCACATACAGCGTATTTTTGATTTGCCAGATGTGTGACAAACCGCGCTTGATTTCGCCCAAAACCGCCTTGGAATACTCACCAAGGGCAGGCGTTAACTGCTGCGCCATTTCTGGGCTGTATTCTTTATTTACGATTTCGAGTTGCATAGAAAAACGCCCCAATTATGAGCAAGGTGACGATGACGACGGCGACACCTAGCCCTGTGGTATTGGTCTCGTTACGGCTCCCAATACCACCGAAATTCATAGAGCCTTGCGAGTTGGAAGAGCCAGATTGTGCTGGCCCTGCGCCAGCACTGATTCCCCCTGCACCGCCTGAGATACCGCCTAGTAGTCCCAACATAGTTACTTACCTCGGCTTAGCGACATGACCAACACGGATAAGATGATCACAAACGTCAGCCCGATAACGCCCCAACCCCAAACAGGCACACCGCCATATTTTTGGTTAGGTAGGGCGACCAAGGTTTCACCGTTGGACTGTTGGCCTTTGACGGGTTCAGCTTCACGAAAATCGTTAGGGTCGCCCGTGTTTTGAGGCACGTTTGACATGTAATCCCATTTTGATTTTTCGGTTTCGTTTTTTGATTTTTCAATCTCAACGTAAGCCCCTAGGCCATCTTTGATAAAATCAGTCCAAGACATGTGCGCCCCCTTATGCTGTAGGCAGAGGCTTAACCATCCGCACGCCTTCAATCAATACAGGGAAATCCCCCGCATTGGTCTTTTTCACGCGATAGACAAGGTCACCACCTGGGGCGTATTGATGGAACACACCGAGCGCACCAAAACCCTGCTGAACTGGGTCAAACACAAACGTGTCCGCAATTGGAGTACGTTTAAAGCGTTGCAAATCTTCGTTGAAGTCTGCCGCTGTGCCTTTGGTGTAAGTCGTACCGTCGATTTTAATTTCCAGCTCTTCAATATCTGCACCGGACATAAAGATGCGGCGTACAAAGAAATCAGATTCCGATGGAACCGAAATATCGTTGTAACCACCGCGCGCGGCTTTCATTGACGTAGAAATGATCTCAGGTAAGAAATAACGCTCCGGCTGTGCTGGCATCGTTAACGCGCTAGCGGTCAGAACGGGGGAGGCCACGCCAGCTTTGAGTTTGACGTAGCATTTCCATGTATCGGTGATTTTGGTCACCATCTCGCCAAGGAACTGACCTTCAAGGCTTGTCATTGACGGGTCACCGAAATAGATACAAATGCGGTTATCATTCCAGTGGATGCCTGCTTCAGTGGCTAAATCTTTTAGCTCTTGAGGCGTCACAAAGATATGAGGCTTACCGTTAAGCTTGAACTGGATATATTCAATATCGGTTAAGTTCAAGTTGTGGCCGATTTCCACCATGTAGTAAGTCGGGCCAACGGGGATAGTTAGGATAGCTTCCTTACCTGCGAGAACGTTGTCCCAACGGTCAATACTCTGGCGGCGTGGAAGTTGGTTAGACATCAGTGCACGAATGGCGGCTTTTAACTGTGACATTAGATACCTGCCTTATCTGTGATTTTCTTGACTGAGCTATTTTTCTTAGCAAAGCCAATCGCAACGAGAACAATAACGACGACTAACGCCGTACCGCCCCATGCTTTTAGGTTTTTCTTATTCACGTTTGAATCCTCTGTTTGTGAATAGTGGGAGAGCCTTAACCCTAACTAAACAGCACCGGAACTCGTCAACGACAGGAACAAAAAAGCACCGGAATGTCCGGTGCTTTTGGTAAACTTTGGGGGGTTATGGCTGAATTGTTTACCAGTTACTAGCAACGCTTTACCAGTTTCATGCAACAAACGGCCAATTTTCTGCAACTAATTACCACTAACACGGTCATTAGCCGTAGTTCACACCGACAAAACGCCCCCAATCATCAATGCGTTTGATTTTACCGCCTACCCGTAGCTGCGGTGTTCCCTCGCGCCAGATGTCTGATTTAGCGCCATTGAAATCAATTTTACCGGAGCACACAACGCCACTACCGGAACGCCACTGGAAGAACTGGAGTTTTTCGCGTGGAATGAGATCAATATCAACGCCCAACTTACGCGAAATATAGACCGCATCATCATCGGTGTTGTGCATACACACATGGATAAATGAGCAGTTATTCATGACCGACTTATCCACCTCTTGGCCGCGCTGCACCGTTGCCAGAATAAGCGGCTCATACGCTAAGCCCTGATTCACCAAACGGCCCCATGCGCCTGCGGCTTTTGCGGTGCCCGTTACGGCGGCTAACTCTTCGCAAATAATCACAGAGGGAGCCTGACGGTTAAAGTTAAATGCCACTTCGCAAAACAGCTCAAACATTTTCGGGTCAGAGTGAATGAACGCAATGCGGCCGTCTCCGGTAGTGCTTCGAGCCGCTTCTAGAAACTCTTCCGGTGAAGTGCAGGCAGTAAAGCCCATTTGAAAGGCGTATTCACCTTTTGGATCCCATCCAATCACACGCTTACGCTTTTCCGCTATGCGCTTAATCAGTACCGATTTACCGGAACGTGACACGCCTATAGCTAGAATCATTTGTCCATCATTACGCTGCATCTTCTTGGTGCTCCTGTGTTGGCCCTTGCTCGGTGGCTTGCTGTTTGGCGGTGTACTCTTCCATTATCTTTCCACCCAAACCCCACGCCGCAAACGCAAGGCTGATATACATGCCGTTTTCAGAAAGGAACTGCGGTAAACCGCCTTTAGGGTAGTGGTGCATAATGACCGGAGATAACGCCTCAACGAACTCATCAATGGCATCGTCACAGGCAGTCAGCCCGACCATTTTACGCACCGCCATTTTACTGAGCTTCGACACACTTTGATTCGTCGCCACAATGCCGTGGCGCAAAAGCTCCGGTGTCACTTCGGGGTCATCTTTCCATTTCTCAAGTGTGGCAAGCTCAATATCAACCTCTTGCATCCTTGATAATGTTTCCGGTGATGCAATGCGTTCAGGCTGCATAGTTTCCGGTACTTGCTCCGGTGCTCCGTCTTCGTCAAAGGCATCATCATTGGCCGCGACCAATTTATACTTAACCGCTATTTGAGCGTACTCACGCTCCACCGTTTCCGGTGATATATCGACTTGATTCATGGCTTAATCCGCATCCATAAGTGTTGTAAAACCAGTTTTTAAGGGCTTTTTTTCCGGTGGGTTTCCGGTGCTCTCGATTTGCTCGCAGGTGCCTAGAATAGGCAGCTCCTCCGGTGCTTTTGCCGCGTCCACCATCGCTTTTAACATCGCTTGGCCGGAACGAGTTTGATAAGAGAGCACACCGCAGTGTTCGCAGTTCATATCAAGGGCCGTTCTTGCGCCGCCACGCGAGCGAATTTCCGCCACATTCGCGCAAGTTGGGCAGGCCACCTTAACCAATACCTTAGCCATTCGCGCCCCCTTCCAAACCTTGGTGCAAGTGCTGATTGACAAGCTGCTGCGCCAATTCCAGATGCAACTGCTCAAAGCTTTTGCGAAAGCTGCGTTCTTGGGCGCGTAGCTCTAGGTATTGCGGCATCACGCTAAACGTCTCCATCAGCCCGTCTAAATCGGGCATATCGGCCATAGGGTTAAATTTGGCTAACATGCCTTTCTTTTTCGGTTGGAGTGCCTCTACTCCGGCTAACATGCCTTTCTCTAAGGCTTCCATTTGGTCAAACAATACATCAAGGTGCTGTTTGCACTTGTGCAGCTCAATATAAATAACTTGAATGCTTTTCATCGGTGCGGTTCCTTACTGAACGAATACGGGGTCATTGGCGGCGGCCAACGGAATAAAGTGATCGAGTATTTGAGCGTTAAGGGCATGTTGTTCATGCGCAAGTTGACCAGCAATGCGAACAAAGCTGCAAAGCTGCGGAAGTGGGATAGGTTGGGTAATATTGGGGTGCGTGACCGCATGACGGTACAACGCTAGCTTATTCAGCTGCTTTTGGTGCGGTTTTAGACTAGCCATAGCTTGTTTTCCTTAACTGACGTTTTAGAAACAAGCCGAGAAGTGTTCTGAATCTATCGGTTAAATACTATACAAGGTTCCGGTGGAATTGCAATTTAGGCATGTGATAGTTGCATGTGACTATGTTGGCCACCATAGACACCGATATCTATACTCGATACACAAGATTTAAATCGCACCCCTTACCTTGCTAAGCCATCGCGAAGCGATATAAACGACCTATATCCTCAAAGCGTTTGTTGAAGCCATTCGACCGTGTTGGAGTGCTTCAGCGCAATAAGGCCGCAGCTCGCTTGCGAGCTAGATAGGCCGCTTCATTCTTAACTTATCCCCGTTATTTCGGGGATAAGGTTATAAGTTCTTTAATTTTCTTAATACCATTTGTTCTAGTCGAAGACTATGACGGCCACAAAATACGAGTAACAACTGGGATTGAATACTAGGAGTAGTTAATAATCACAACGCACAGGGTTATCCACAACGCGAGCAAAAAATAGCCGCCGCACAGGCTAAAGGATCACAAATTCAGGCACAAAATAGGGCTTACACTTGTCTTGTTTACTATCATTTGATACCTTGAGACTAATTAAAATTCGCTTTTAATTTGCCTATCAGCATATAGATAACACGAAAACCGCCTCTAAGGCGGTTTTGTCGTTTCTGACCAGTGGGTTTATCTAAACGGGTATAGGTTCGCGCTGTGGGATGCGCTCAGATGCTTCTTTACGGCGGCGGCGTAGTAGGGTGATTGGGGTTTGAATATACTTAATAGGACGTCCTAGGCGGCGTGCGTACATCTTCAGCCAGTCTTTAGCGGCTTGCTTCGCTTTCTCGTACTGTTCGAATATGCCTAGGTCTTTGAAATAGCTGTCTGTGACGCGCTTGATTGACGCTAAACCGCGCCATTTTTCGATGTTATCTTTGCCTGTATAGGTTTCTCTTGGCTGCTTAGAGGTGATCCAACCACGGCAAAAAGCAAACTTAGCGCATTGCTTAACGCGCCAAAGTGGTAAGCCGCATTCGTCTGCAATGAACTGCCAAGAACGCAGCGCAAAACCGTCTTTAGTCGCAACACCAACTTTATTTGAACGAAAACACATTTCATTGACCAGAACGGTCATAACACGGGCAATATCAGTAACGAACGATTTACGAACGCCACGGCCGTTAGTGGTCAAGAACGCGATGGAGCTAGACGGGCATTTAGCAATTTTTTCCAAAACAGAACGATTTAAAGCCGCCAGTGGGCGGTCTTTACGTTGTTTTCCTGTTTCGTTAATCATGCTCATGGTAGGTTATGCCGCCTTGCTCTCAGCGACTAACAGGTCTAGGCCTATGTTAGCGTCTAGAAACCACTTTTCTATATCTTTGCTTTCTAACCATGAATAGCAACACGAAGTATCGCAATTTGGTTTGCCATGTTGTTCAAGATCGTCATTTACATACCAGTAAAGTTCCACAGATACAGCTTTACATTCTGAAGCTGAAGATGCTGATAACACAAAATGAATATCATGTGGTGTGTTCAAGTTCATTTTAAGAACACGATTAAAAAGCTTTTGCGCAAGTGATTGGAATAATTTGCGTTTTTCTGGCGTGTCGATTTCGAAATCGTCTACTAAGTTTGTTGCGTGGTGTTTTGTCATGATTAAGCTTCCTTAATCAAGCATTTGATGATTCGGTTAAGCTCATCCAGCGCGCCATGGTAATAGTGTTCACCTAGCTCTTTAGCGCGGACTGTTAATGATGGATGAGAAAGGTATTCATCTCTTTGTAGTTCTAGAAGTTTGATGCGGCTTTTTATTAGCGTTTCGATTGGGTTTGGTATTGGGTTTGGTTTGTTCATGGTAATAATCCTTTTCTAGTCAAGAAATCCCCGTCCAACTTATCGTCATCTATCAAGGGGGGCGTCCCTTAACACCGTCAACGTGTTCGACTCACTCGGGTGTATAAGGGACAATTCTTGATAGATGTCGGAACCATCTCGGCTTGGACGATCACATTGAAGACCATTTAATACTTGGTGTAAACAGTTGAGACACTAGCAACGCATCAACTAAGCTGCTTTATGGAGGGTTAATCATGATTAAAACGATGGATTTACTAAACCGATTAATGGTTGAAAAACAGCTACTTAGTTTAAGGGATGTAGCTAGATTCTTAGATATTACACACACTACGGTTCATAAATGGCACAAAGGCGGCACAATGAGCGATGAAATGGCGTGTGAAATAGCAGAAATTCTAGGCTTGGATGTAGATTTAGTGCTGCTAGCAATCATTGCAGAACGATCTAAAAGCAACCGTGTAATTGAGGCTGTTGAGAAGGCAATTGAAAGCAGGAAAATTGCTTAAAATTGGTAGGCAAAAAGTAAAGGTAACTTATTGATTACGCTGTGAAAGTTGCCTTTCTTTTTTGCCTGTCTTAGTGCGTATTATTTTGGCTTATGTGAAATCAATTTCTCTACTGAGTCAATAATCAGTATGCA
>Ga0210025_1004424_pt1 | contig 12026 bp, 13 predicted proteins | sample CryGeyme20150102_FD_183989 | JGI IMG/M metagenome (GOLD analysis project Ga0210025, IMG submission 183989) | Groundwater microbial communities from Crystal Geyser aquifers in Utah, USA - Crystal Geyser metaG 2015-0102 (SPAdes) (version 2) | ecosystem: Environmental > Aquatic > Deep subsurface >...
TTTTTCTTTTTTTTTATATTTTTTTAAAATATTATTTCTAATTCTAAAAAAAGAAATCATGTTCGATTTAAAAAATGAAAAAAGATTTTTTTGTTTTAAATAAATATCATTACTATTATCTAAAACATCAGAAAAAGATAATAAATTATCTTTATAGTTTTGTGTATTCCATTTTTTTGTACCATTTCTTGTTAAACGACTAACTGTTACTCTACAACACTCTAATAGTTTATTGCTAACAATGTTATTTTTATTAACAACCAAACAAAGTTTATTAGCAACTGGTTTTATTTTTAAAATAGATTTTTTATAAGAAGCTTTTCTAAATAAAAAAGTTTTTTTTTTCATTTAATCTGAAGTTACTATACTAATGTAATGCTTATTACTATTATATAAATGAGTTTTAAAAAAAACCCAAACCTTAATTCCAATGGATCCACTTTTTAATCTAGATGTTACTTGGTAATAATCTAAATCAGCATAAAAACTGTTATTAGGACTTTTACTTATTAGCTCAACATCTTTAATTATTTCACCGTAATATTTTTTTTTCTTTCTACTTCCTGGTTTATATGAACCGGAGCATTCTATACGCATACCTAAAACAGGATATTTTTTATCTTGATACATAACATAATAATCTGTTGCTTGAGAAGAGGAAGGTAGATATTTTTTATTATAATAATTCTTAAATTGCCAATCTCTTATTTCATAAAAAATTCTATTAATACTATAAAACTTATTAAGTCTAAACATAATATAATCACTTACTATCTTAGCATCTTTTATAGAAGGCACCTGCTTCTCTTTTTTTTCAAAAAAAGAAAAAAAAGCATACACATTATACAAAGTACATTTTTTCTTAGTTAAATAAAAACTTATAGTATTTTCTATTTCTTTAATAAAATATAAAAAAAATTGATTCATATATTTTTTATAATAAGTTCGGTTTAAAAATTTATATTTTAATTTATCAAAACCATTAATTCGTTTTAAAAATTTTTTATGATTATAAAACAAACGTTTTAAATCAAACCAATCAGATAAAAAATTTTTATTTTCTATGTTTAAAAAATAAATAACTGCTTTGTTGCAAAAAAAAAATAAATAATAATTATATTGCTCAACATAACGAGATAAAAGACTAAATATAAAAAAAAAAAAAGATAAGCCAGCAAATTACAAATGAAACACAAATAGCAGCAGTTCTTATTATTATTTGGATTGGTTTGCAACTGCACAAAGCATGTTCCAACAAGAGTCATCAACCATTAGCTGTATGGAGGACTGCTCCCCCTTTTTTTTTAAAGAGAAACTGGATGACGTTAAACTACAAAAATCAAACAAATCAAGAAAATGAAATCTTCGACCGACGTTGTTATGTTTGCAAGCTTGTGTCACATGTTTGTATCTTGATTCGTTTTGTATGCGAGGCATTGTACGGACCAAGCATCCGTCGTCCTTCTAAAATGACGTCTCGTTTGGACGAAAAGAGGTGCCATCAATTTCTTCTCTACTTTATGGTTCATTTTCTCGAAAAGCGCGACTTTTTTCTTTTGATGATGCACTGCCATAGGTCCTAGTAGTCGTCGATCTGTTTACTGCTAGCGCCTCTTGCTTTGTTCCGGCTAGGCTGGTGTAACTTTCGTCGGTTTTTGACCATGATAGTCAGGCTTGCTTTGATTGTAGAGGCCCAAGCACTACAAGACGCACGATCAGTAAAAAAGGTACGAGAACACGCAACATGCTTCCCTTCATCTATCACAGCCTTCAGCCAATGCCTCGCTCTCCATCATGGCAGCGTATTATTTTATTTTATTTTTGCGTTTCCAAGGGCTTAGGGAGCAAGTGTGCGATGATGTATCGCAGTTTTCCGATGTACTACTACTAGTTTCGTAGTAGTAGCCTACCAGGACTAGTAGTACTACTACGAAACTAGTCTACTACTACTAGTAGTACTATGATGTTTGTTTGATTTTGTATGTACTATGGTACCAGTACCACGGTATGTGTCTGGTTCTGGGCCAATCCGCATCCCATCGGATTTTATCTGTGAAACTTCAAACAAAAAATAATAATTCGGTACCTGACTACTAGACTACTTCTTGTATTCAGCTACAGTACTCGACTTCAGTACTACTGGTGACAAAGCCTCTCTCTGCCTACTCCATTCTGCTTCCCGTAGTAGACATCATCCCAACAACCTATATTAATCAGTGCTTTAATTTCAGCTTTAACTGTCTAATGTCAAAGCGATCACTGTTGGTTTTGGCGCTGGGGGTGTCTTTGAAATGCGAGCAATGTGCCCATTCTTTCGTCGTTGATAGCAGCTGTATGAATTGGCAGCGGAATGGTAGTGACAGTATCAGTCTTCCGGCTGTTCGACAGCCGCGAAGAAACCTCAAAAAGGTATGTTAAGTTATGCATTTGCCGTTTGCCTACATATCGTATTCACAATTCATATGCACGGCGAACGTTGGCGGTGCTTTCTTTGGGACAGTATTTATTACAGGATGCGATCTTTCCGGGCCTGGATGCCTGACAATTTGCTCTTGTGCGTTGTTCAAAAACTCGTTACAGCGTAAAGGACGGGACCGAAAAAATTCGAACGGAAAGATTTCTGATGATTGGACAGCACATGACTCCAGCGGTGAAGGTTGGGAGACAAAGCCTCTCATTGCGGCAAGGCGAAAAGAAGCAGGGGAGGACTTCTGGATCGACCCAAAGGAATTGCAACGTGAGAATGAACGACGGCAGGCTATAGCTAACAGAATTGCTTCTGAAGGCGAGATGCCACAAGAAAAGCTACGCTCTGAGGTTGTGGCGCCGTACAAACAAAATTGGATTGGCATCATATCTGCCTTCTTTGTTGTTCTTGCAATCATCGCGAAATCATTTCCCCAAGCTTTTGAATTGCCATCGATTGGATTTCCGGATTTGGATGCGGCAGGAGACCCGATACCTGTACAGAGCACCCTGGCAAATAGTGCGAGAATGACAGCAGAAAGATTGATCGAATCTATTCCATGAAAGCAATAGCTCAGCAAAAGCTCAATATTATAGTCATCATATACCAGCAAATATTTGCTTCTCCAGTGATTAGACATTGTCTTGTTTAAGTTCAAGAACAAGACTGTTTTGTTTGGGATAAATAGAAGTGCAGCAACCAACAGATTCTAGTACGTACAGTGGTTCAGAAAATATTATAGTGCCACACAGTAGGCTGTCCCCTGTAAAACTTTTTCAAGTTTTCGTGATTGCACGGTACGGTACTTTGTCAAGAAGAAATAAATGTGATCGACGCCGGGTTCCTGTGCAAACCTTGAACCGGATCAGAAGCGTAGTGCATCAAAACAGCCGCTGTTGTATTGGTCTTCCCAACTTTTTACTGTCGTTCTTGAGCAACAGGAGATTGAATTCATCCGGAACACAATGTTGTGAACCGACTCTTGCTCCCTTGATCTCTTCATTGGTCATGGAATTTTCCAGTGGTCAAATCTTGTCGAAGACACACCATGCTATTGTAAAGCGTTGCCTTTGGCAATACATACGTATTTGTTCTTTGTCGCTGACACTATCGACATGGCAAATAAGTACGAGTATCTTGATATGTGGCTCATTGCTCGCCTTGCAAGGGGCATCGACACTTATCAGAGGTATGATTTTTTTTAAATCCGAAAGCAGATTTGCAGAACAGTCTCCTGGCCTGGCCTTGACAAAGAATCAACCTACTACTTGAGGTACTGGTAACTAGAGGTATTATCCTACTGGTAGTAGTAGACTACTAGCTACCTAGCTACCGCCGCTTGTACCGAGCACAGGCCTCGCTCGTGATGAAAGTCTACAGTACGGTAGTACGATGCTGCTGATGAGCGGCAACTACAGAACGCAAAGGGAACAAGCTTTACTCAGTTCATCTGTGCGACCTAATTAATCCAGGCATAATGACTAGAGTCTGGCCTGCCGTACTACCTACTTCGAGTACTGGCCCAACAAGCCTCGGACATTGTAATATCAACAACAATGCCCCCAGCCAGCAGCACAATCACTCGAGTAATAGAGAGCTGCTTGCTACTATCCGCTAACAGTAAGTAAGTACTACTATACAAATTTGGTTAAAGACAGATTAGAGAGACAGTGCTGGGCGACAGGCTCCGCCAATTCCTTTCTGTTAAGCTACCCGCAGGACACCTGAGAAGGCCAACTAACCTTAAAAACCAACCTAGAACGAACGCAGCAACATGCCACCGGCAAAGTCAAATCCTCCCGGAGGGCCTCTGCGGGGCATTCTCAAAACCGAGAAATCGAAACCTAAAGGCGTTTCCATCTCATTTAGTGGAAAGAAACACATCAAGAAGATCCCACACCTCAACACAATGTCAGAAGAGGATATCGAACAGATTTGGTACTCACACTACGATTATGACGATATAAAAGCATCCTTCGAATATACAGTGTTTATGATGGACGCGGGGGAGGCAAAAACTGTAGAGAACGAAGAGCACACTACGCGCGGCCTCGAGATGAGGACAGAGGAGGGAGCCTGGGCGAGGTTCGAGCACAAACGAGATGCGTATAATGCGGTGCTAGACGAACAAGATCGTCAATGGAACGAAGGAGAAGATGATCCTGAGAAAATCAGTCAATGTTGCTTGGAAGTATCCGCGCCGGCAACAAAGGGGGCATTAGAGCGAGGCCTTGAAGATGAAGTCGCTGCTAACGAAGTGAACAAGGACCTGCGGAAGCAACTCGACGAGGGCATCTTCCCTGGATGCGAAAAAAGTGCTAACGGCAATAGCGGTTTATTACAGCCGCCCGATATAGTCCCGCCTCCATCACGGTCAAAAAAGAGCTCATCTGGAAAGCTTCAAAGTAACCTGTTGAATAAATTTGAGGGCAAAAAATGACGAAGATGATGGAGAAGAAAGGAAACCTAGTGCTCCCTAGTACAGGATTTCCATTCACTGATATTCTCCCTTTTCGATTAAAATATCGTTAAACAAGCAGTCCTCGCAGAAGCAACTGAGATTTTGGATACACTATCTTCAATCAGCAATTTTAGCTTTGAACGTTGTTCCATAGTCTGTAGGCATGTAATAACGCTCACGGTAGCTTTACTTCAAATTAGACTACTCGTCATTTACGACGGACTCAATCGTGGGCCAATACACGAGCACAACTGTTCAAAACACAGAACACGTAGACTATTTGGAAATGGTATTTAGCAAGAAACTCCGACCGACATGAGATATTTTGCAAGGCCATCTAGCCGATGATCGCCTTCGCCACAATACAGGCCGATGAGAACTTGGGTCAGCAACTCAGCGACGCACTGATCCCAGTCATTATTTGCTCGTCCTTCACGAAGAACGTAACCACAATCGCGTGCCATGCCTGGAATCTCCCTGGCAAAGCAAAATAGTGTGTCGCAAAGCTCCTTGCGCTGTTGAAAGGTTGATGATACGGGCGGGTACCGGTAATTGCCTCTGCTCACTGGCGAGGTGTTGCTTGACGTCTCTTCGCGAAGGGAGGCGACAGCTCGGAATTGTTCAGACTTCAAAGAAACAGCTGGAATGAAAGGAGTATGACTGTAGGGTCTGTACTGACGTTCCCAAGCAGAAGCGTGCGACCCAACGTGGTACTGTGGATGGTGACCATAAGAATATCCATAATTGGGATAACCATAGGCGTATGTTTGAGGATAAGCGCAGACATATTGGTGAGGATAGGCACGAGGAGGATAAAAATGAGCGCTCGACCTGTTGAAATGAGTACTGTTGGCAGAACTGTAGTGTCCGGCTGCTGGATGACGCAGGCCAGCGTGGTCGCGATGTGGGGACATATCTTGGGAATGTGTTGACAAGGAAGACTGAGGCGAGTTTATAAGAATTGTTGCACCATCATGCATGCTTTGAGGTGTTATAGTGCTAGCATGATACTGGGAATTGGTATAAATCGGTTGATCTCGAGCAGATCGAGGAAGAGCATCTTCTCCGATTGTTTGTGGACTTCCGTGAGTAGAATCATAGGAAACAAAGTTGTTCATCTCTGTCAAAGGTGGAGCAACCACCCCAGGCTCACACGCTTCATAGGCGTTCACCGCCGAGTAGACTTGAACGCCCATATTGCGCTGAAGCGACTGCCGGAAAGTACACTTGTGGTTCTGCTTGGGTTGTCCACAAAGCTTGCACCTTCCGTCGAAATAATATTTAAAAAGTGAGCGCATGCAAGGGAAAATGAGCCGACAGCATTGCTAGTCACATATTTTTTGCATACCTGTACTTCGTCTTGGAAGCGCTACCTTTCCCATCTTCAAGAGAAGATAAAGAAGAGGTGTCCAATTTCCGTTGTTTGTTTGTACCTTGAGATATCGCACCAGAAACTAAGTTGGCACGACTTAATTCGCAGCTTTCATCTACATCGCTGTAAAATGCATGACGTTCCGGGCGAAGTTCATCAATGTCACCGGGCACTTGGGAATCAGCATCCCAGGAGATACGTCCATTAGTGACATTGTGGCGCTGAGAAGAGAGCTTGTCGTATTGAGGCTTGTTGGAGCCGCAATCTTTGCGACGAAAGATGGAAATTGGGCCATTTTTTGTCGAATTTAAAGTACCTCCAAAAAGACAGACAGAACTATCAACGCGGCGCTTGGCGACAAGCACATCTCTTGAATCTTGTTCTGGTGACTAATGATCATACAGAGAAAACGCAGCGTAAGTTAAAAAGCGGACAGAGCACATCGGCAAAGAGCAAGAAAAGCACCAAGGTATGTCCTTACCCTGGCTTTGTCACAGAACTGGCGAATATGACCGTTTTGATCAAGATTGACAGAGACACTATTCGAATCCCGGAGGCACGGAAGCAAGTAGGTGAAGCTACTCAAAGCCTGGTGACTGGATCGAATGACATAAATAGGATTAGATACTGGTCCTTCTCCTCCAGGAATGCTTCTGGCTTCCTTCATACTGGAGCTGCACCCACTCGGCAAAAGGCCAGGGCCCATCTCGCACTGATGACGTTGACTCGTTTTTTTCTTTTGCTTGCTGTTATCCATGCCAATAACTACGGTGTGCCGGAGTAGGCTAGGATGCATTGACTGCTGCCGCGACGTTGGATGTGTTTTTTGCTGATGCAAGTGACTTGGATGAATCGATCGACGTGGGGAGAGCGATGGTGTCTGTGCAAGATAGACTTGAGAGCTAGTTTCAGGATTATTACCACACTGGTGGTTAATACTATTTTGAGGGCTTGATGTACGATAGTGTGCATTGCTGATAGGCTCTAGTTGAGTCGTATTCATGGGCGGCAGCTCTGGCATCCGATCACCAATAAGGTTCTTTAAGGATGATAATGTATCTATTCCTGTAGACTTGGGACTCGGGTAGTTGCCGAACACATTACGAGAAATGGGAGATAGAATCTCATCTTGAAGCTCTTCAAATTCTTCAACAAAAGACCCGAAGGATCCGCTGCACAAGAAATGCGATCCATCGGATTCATCCCGCCGGTGATGTTGTCCACACTCCTGCAGAAGAGAGCAATGTTTTGAAACAGGTAAGTGAGAAAATCAGTATGCAGCTATGTAAAATGTCGCCGCTGGTTTCTTGCTTTTCTCGGTCTCACCTGGGACCGGTCGTTTTGCGCGCTTTTCCATGGGGCATTTGCTGTCTGGTCAACTTCCTCTCCCGACAAGCAAAGAACCTGGCTTTTGGTATTAGTTTCGTAGATATTACGCTCGTCACGTCCTTCATCATATTCTACACTAAGGTGGTTTATTGTGCTGGATAAACCATAGTGGTTCTGAGTACTGCCGCGCCCTTTCTCCACGCCACCATTGTCATGAGCGTTCACTGAATCGTTGCGTGATTGATTGGAATCTATTCTTGCTTGCGGTATTGATTTAGAAGGATGCATGCTTGAATTAGTTTGAAGAGCTGGCTCCTGCTCGTTATCATCCATTGTTCCTGCCATTGCCGTCCTTCTTTTCACGCCATATACCACAGGGCCAGGGCGAAAGCGGTGAGAATGCTGTCTGTCGCAAAACATACCATAACAACAGCTTTGAACGTACCGGCGAATACTATTGACCAGAGAAAACAATGACAAATGAAGTGATTGTGATTGTAAGTGAACAGAATCCTTGCTTTGTTGTGGCAAAATCATCATTCGAAGCTTATCGCGGAGTTCCTTCGACTCCTATAGCTCCAACAATTTTTGTCGTCCATGCTGCATACACCTACAGTGCGTTGCGTTCAAAATTTCGGTGAGTTGCTTCGTTTATATATAGGTGGAAGTTGTAAATGAATTTCAATGACATGTCGGAGAGTACAAGTGTGTGTCGGAGTAACAAAATAATGAAACAAAGACTGAGTGGAGTGTACGTTGTTTGCGCTCAGATTTTCAGAAGCAAAAAAACTTCTCTGAACTATAGACGCATATTGTTCTTACTGTCTCGGAATAGAACGCACAACTGTTCCAATCCTCTTGATACTCTCATCAACTACTCTATTATTTACTGTATTTATTCAGGCGGACAACAACTAAATAATAACTTCTGAAATCAATCATCATCCGAGCAGCAAAGCTCACTTGTGACGACGTAACAGCAACGCTGCACCCAGACGGACAGACGGATCGTAACGGTACTCAAGTCAGACGGATGTCAGCGGTACTCAAGTGCAATTGTTTACCAGTAATCACTTTACCAGTACCTGGTAACAGTGGCAGGCTACGAAAAATCTGGTAGTTGTAGTACCAGGTACCCACAGTACTAGGTACCAGGACCTGGTACACTGGTATTCGTATTATTCGTGATACCAGTAGCGGTATTAGTGAAATGACTGCTCCTTTCTCATGTTGTATGCAGTTTACTCGCCAGGTCATGATTGAAGATTCCATGAAAGGGAAGAAAAGACTTCTGTACATATTTTTATACACAGATCAGTACGGTAGCTTCGACAGGAGTAGTAATGGAGTGCTCCTTGCTACCGAGTACTGTACCACTCATCGCTCATACCAGTAGTACCGATGGGGGGAGGAGGGCCTTTGAAAACTAGAAGTCCAATTGATTCGAGCGGTTGCCAGTCTTAGTACTACTACTAGCTACCAGGTAGTCTACTAGTGGGACTGTCCTATAAATGAACGCCTACTCATTAGGAGTCATTGTGACTGTTCAAGTTGCGCAGGCTCTTGACTTTTGACCATCTACTAGTAGACTACTAGTAGACTACTACTCTACTAGCTAGTAGTAAAGAAGAGGAGTCAAACTACGTAGTACCAGGTACCACAATGGAAACATCACAATAAACAAAAACAAGATTTATCCATCAATAACACACGTGAAGTTCAGCTCCGAGTACCAGCTATCCTATTCCCCGCCATGGTTGCTTATTCTTCAGATCTCAGCGGTTCTTCGTCACACGATGGAAGTGCCCGCGGAATGGACACAGCAGACTGCAAGGACCTCTCTGGCTCCTCTACTAGCCACACGAGTACAAGCACCAGGTCAGGTAGCAGCGAAACCGTGGTTAAAAAATCTGTTACTTTCGCTCCTACTGCGAAGGTGAGACAGTTTTTCAAATTAAGTAAGGACCAAGCTACGGAATATTGGTACAAACCTGAAGACCTACAAGAAATGAAGCGTTCATTTCAACGAACTATCGAGTGCATGACAAATGCGACAATAAGAGAGGGGGAGAATCTAGGGGAAGAACATTGCACTCGTGGTTTGGAGTATCGAACCCGTGCTGGGGCCAAGCAACGCATGAAGAACAAGTTCAATGGTATGGCGGCTGTACTTCACGAACAAGATCGTCAGAATTACGAAGGCCGTCAAGACGATCAAGCTCTTGCCAAGGCCTACCAAAGTGCGAACTTCCACTGCATAGCTGAAGCTCGCGCTTTGGGAGAACAAGATGCACTCGACATCCAAGATTACATTTCGACCAATAATTATCCTTCGTTTGACATAAAGTTGTCGTCGTCGTCATCACCGCCCTCCAATAACGCATCGAGGCGTCTGGGCGCGCTGTCGTCTTCTGGAAGCTTTCACAAGCGCGGCTTTAGGGGTATCCGACGGATGCTCAGTGGGAATTCGAAGTCTCTTCGTAAAGTTCAAGATACAACGGCAGTTCCAGTACAATAACTAACTTCGGTGATGCTTTAGATGAAGATAATTATGAATTCGCTATAGTTTACGAATCTTCGACAAAGACGTCTAATCCTTCATCCGTCGCCAGAGGCGGGCAGGCCGTGGAGGACAGGATTCTCTCTTGCGGGGATATTCTCTGGCCCGATTATGGGCGAACTGAAAGAAACGATGGCAATGTATGCCTTTGATTTCTCATGCAGCAAACACAAGTAACAACACTGCGAAAATCCCTTTCGTATTTTAGCGCTACAAAGATTAAACGATGTTTAGTGAGTAGCCACAGTACAAATTCAGGTTGAGCCTGCCTTGTGATGAAGCCGCACCATTGATTGACTTCCACAATTTGAAAGCTTTACATATCCTTTTATAAATAATACCAATCAAAGCAAAGAGGAGCATGCACTGCACTGAGCGTGTCACATTATTTCATTACATAAAGGCAGATGCACATGCGCGCGGCGGAAAGGGAGGCTACAATTAAAATTTTGACTTGCATTTGCAGGGAAAATTTCAATCGCAGCCATTGCAATAGTTTGCTATCTCAGCGCGTGCTTGAAGGAACGAGAGCCAATCAGACAAAATTAGTGCTCAATACTAACCTATTTTGACTATCGCCTATTGAAAAGAGCAACTATACTCTCGCGCAGCTTCAGCAAAAATCCCAGCGAACTTCGATTTGCTGCACTCTACCTAAAAAGAGTTTACTCAGAAAGCCGGATTTTTAAGCTATCAGATAGCAGAGCTTACCTAGACAAGAGGGGGCGCCAGAGGCCAGTAGGCCCAACAAGCAACAGGCAAGGCACTATCATGCAGGTTGTTGGTTCAATAATAGTGGCTCGTTCGTTCATTTTGATAGCTTTCCTTCTCTTCATCTATTAAGTAGATCAATCTATAAAGTAGATCAATTATTGACAAAGGCGCAGCGACAAAACTACCTCGTGGTAATTCGTCAGAAAGAGATAGATGCGTATCATCTATTAACCTCAGATTTCAGTCTCTCGACGACTCCTGCAGCTACTACTGGCAAAATGAATGACCGTGCGAGTTCATGAAAACTATTACTGCGGCACTCGAGTACTTAAGTCGGCCATGAATGATTTTTCCCTCTACAGTCACAATCTGATTAAAATGCCAGGTAACAGGTACTAACGATTAAATAATTCCTCCCACTCAGTCATTCAGCTTGGATGCAATGACGACAAAGGTTCGGTATTTATCGGCGAAGAACAGCTTTAATATGTCTTGTGACTTGAAATGGCAACCATCGGATCCCTGGATATGGTGGCCATTTCGATGCTATCACAAGTGCAGCATCGAATGGAACATAGAACATACCGTAGAACGCTACTAGTAGAACAGACATACAAAGTAAAATTATATTTGAAGAGGCAAAATAGAGCAATTCATCATTTGAGAACATCAATACACTAAGAAAAGTTAACGCAATGGCACCAGCAGTTTCGTATGGACAGCGCGACGTTGACGATGAAGAGGCTTCGGTATCCAAGAGTAGGGCTTTTCTCGGCCTGGATCGCCAGGTACGTCCAGTGTCCAGTCGCGCTCATATTTATATCCAGTTGCTCCCTCACGAATCGGGCCCTGGTTGTATTACAAGAGCGTCGTTTCGTATGTTAGCTCACGGCCCCGACTTGCGTGAAGATGATGTCCGACGAAAAACGAAAACAGCCCATTTTAACTCACCTTCATTTGCTATTTGCTCCCTTCATGGATATCATAGAGTTCCTCTCGCAGCATAAAAAAAATTGGCAAAGTGATTCATGAGACAAAGAGCTTGTTAAAAGGAGCTAGTCACCACATGAACAACATGAGTCATCTTTACGCCATGGACGGATCGAATGCTTCAGAAAGCAGC
>Ga0210025_1004426_pt1 | contig 12023 bp, 14 predicted proteins | sample CryGeyme20150102_FD_183989 | JGI IMG/M metagenome (GOLD analysis project Ga0210025, IMG submission 183989) | Groundwater microbial communities from Crystal Geyser aquifers in Utah, USA - Crystal Geyser metaG 2015-0102 (SPAdes) (version 2) | ecosystem: Environmental > Aquatic > Deep subsurface >...
GCCGACTTCGAGCAAGGCGGAGACATTCTCCGGAGAAGTGGTGGTCGAGATGGCGAGAGTGATCCCGGCGTTGCGCGCATCGTTGATCAGCTGTTTGATGCCGGGGCGCAGGGGGATTGCGCCTTCACGCAGCATGGCGGTGTAGTGGCCGGTCTTGACCGCGTGCAGATGTTTGACGAAGTCCTCGAAATTCTCCGGCTTGGTGTAGCCCTTGAGAAAATCCGAGATGAAATACTTGATGCGCTCCTTGCCGCCCGTTACTTTGAGCAGCTTGTCGTACAGCGCCACATCCCAGTGCCAATCCAGGCCGTTCTCGGCGAACGCCTGGTTGAACGATTTGCGGTGCCCGTCCTCGGTGTCCGCCAGCGTGCCGTCCACGTCGAAAATGATTGCTTTGAGTGTCATGTCGTCATTTCAAATGGATAGGTAAATTATTTTCATCTACGGCCAGTTTCTCGAAGCCGGTTCATGAATGTGGGCAATAAATTTGCTGCCCAAATATAACTACCCGGCTGGGTGTTGATATGTCGATGCCATATTCCATCAACTTTTTGCGGTATCTATAAAAGGTACTTTTGGAGCGGTAGGTTAATAACCAGGTTTTGACATCCCCGCCGCAATACCACTCATGAGCAATGAAGATGTACGGGAATGGAATTCGCTCCATTAAATCCGCGACAAAATCGGGAAGCGGCGATATGGGGCCGATATTTTGCGTAATCGTCTCAATCTCAAATAACAAGCCACTCCTGGGCTGCCTTGCCAAAGAGCGAGACGCTTCATCCGCTGTCGAAAATTGAAGCGCAACATCAATATCAGGCACGACGGTTTTTTTGGGCCCGACATACCAATCGCCGCCTACATCTTTTCTGTGCACACGAATGGCGAAGAATTGATTCTCGTAATAAAACGGTTTGCTTTCATCGGAGCACATCAAGAATCACCCGGAAGCTTTTTTCGGGTTTGCCTTCTATTAAATGCGACTATTATCAACTTCGATAAACGAACCGATTCAGCTTCTAGTAAGCTAGGCGATCTCCACAAGCCGAGTACGTCAATAGGAGTTGATTCAGTAACTGATTGTGGGCAATTAATTTGAACTAGTAGATTCTTGACATCCTCAAAAATAAATTTCGCCAAAACTGCTTCGGTCAAAAATGGATTAGTTTTTTTTATATGTTTACCAGTCATTTTTGCTACTTGCCAACAGTCTGTAATTTGTTCGGAAAGTTTTCTTCTGGCCAAACTTTGTTTACGTTTTTCTTTGCTTGACCCTTTCTCTGGAGTAGAGAACTCGTTTTTCTTGTGTTGAGCCAATATAGTTACTGCTATTCGATCTGATTTCTTGTATAACAATTCAGATGGTGTTTTTCTAGGAAATGTGAATAGCAGTTCGTTGTATAACCAACTGGGTAATGAATCACGTTCTGGCACATAAAACTCATTAATTTTTTTGATGATAACTTTTGTAAGCCCCACTCTTGAAATACTTTGATTACCTCTTATCGCATTTATTCCCGCCATTTTTGCTGTATTCCACGGAACAATCCACTCGAGTTCTGAACGTTTCCATTCCATCACTCTTATTTCATTTAGTTCATCTTCTTTTTTAAGCTGTATTTTTCTTTTATTCTTAAGAATCGCTTTTTTCTTAGCCTCTTCGTCGGCAGTAAGTTTTTTGGTTGTATAGACCAGTAGTAAATCTCTAAATGCAGAAACAATGCTTGGCAGTTTCGATTCATCGATTAGATCATCTACGTTCATAAGAAACAAACGGCCGTGACGAGAAAAGTAGACACCAAGCTTTCGGATGGAACATCTACATTTCGATGCTCACAATCGATAATGTGCAGCAAAAAATAGCCGATTAATTGCTCAAAATACGACCTTTCAAAATTTGCCTTGATTGTTGTTTTGATATCAATTAACGCATCATCAATAATTACATCGGCATCTGCACCATTCACTAATTCTGATGCCATACCAAAGGTTGGGTTCAAGTAACAAGATTGCTTCGGCTTGAACTTGTCAGCATCAATCAACTTATATAGGTTAGACAGATCTACCAAATCAAGGGGATCAACAATCCCAATTTGATCTGAGCCTTGACCCGATCTTATAACATTGTCAATTGTGGCTAACTTAATGGCACTTTCTATCAAAGCGTTGTCCATCTTTCCGGTCTTGAGATACAAGTCGAAGAGCAATCGTGCTTCAGAAATTATCTTTTCTTCCGACGGAGAATGTTCGAGCATGGACGCAATCCATGGTGTTGACTCGCACTTATTTTCCTGTTCAATTCTGAAGCGAAGAAGGTAATCAAAAGCTGTGCCGACCAACCCGTAATTCGATGTTTTGGGTTCAGCGATTAACGTGCCAGCATTAAATTTCGGTTTAACAAAATTTTCACGGACTAAATCACGATATTCCTTGCTTCCCTTTATGAATGACGTGAGACTCATTCCTTTACCTCCATTCGATTAAACAGCATCAAGGTTGGCGAGAGAATTTCAACGCATCCCGGGGAATTTCCCCGCCATGCCGCGCATCATCTTGGCCATGCCGCCCTTGCCGCTGATCATTTTCATCATCTTCTGCGACTGTTCGAACTGGTTCAGCAACTGGTTGACGTGCATCACCTGCACCCCCGCGCCGGCGGCGATGCGGCGTTTGCGCGAGGCTTTGATGAGGTCGGGGTGGCTGCGCTCGAACGGGGTCATCGAGTTGATGATGCCCTCGGTGCGGTTGATCTGGCGTTCGTCCACTTTTGCGCCGGCGGCGGCATTGGCGAGTTGCGCCGGCAGCTTGTCCATCAGCGCCGACATGCCGCCCATTTTGCGCATCTGCACGATCTGCATCTTGAAGTCATTGAGATCGAAACCTTTTCCGCTCTGCACCTTCTTCGCCAGTTTTTCCGCTGCGGCGTGATCGACATTGCGCTGCGCTTCTTCCAGCAGCGACAGCACATCGCCCATGCCGAGGATGCGCTGTGCCATGCGCTCGGGGTGGAAGGCTTCAAGCCCGTTCGGTTTTTCGCTGACGCCGACGAACTTGATCGGCTTGCCGGTGATCTGCCGCACCGACAAGGCTGACCCGCCGCGCGCATCGCCGTCCAGCTTGGTCAGGATGATGCCGGTCAGCGGCAGCGCGTCGCCGAAGGCTTTGGCGGTATTGATGGCATCCTGGCCGGTCATCGCATCGACCACGAACAGGGTTTCGATCGGCTTGAGTGCGGCGTGCAAGTCCTTGATCTCGGCCATCATCGCATCATCAATGGCAAGACGACCGGCGGTATCGACGATCAGCACATCGTGGTGATGTTTTTTCGCGAAGTCGTGCGCGGCGAGGGCGATGTCCTGCGGTTTCTGCGCCACGTCGGAGGGGAAGAAGTCGATGTCAAGTTGCTGTGCCAGGGTGCGCAGTTGTTCGATGGCGGCGGGGCGATACACGTCGCAGCTCACCAGCAGCACTTTCTTCCTGTTCTGCTCGCGCAGCAGTTTCGCCAGCTTGCCGCTGCTGGTGGTCTTGCCCGCGCCCTGCAAACCGGCCATCAGGATCACGGCGGGCGGCACGGTGGCGAGGTTGATGCCGACATTGGCCTCGCCCATCAGTTTGGCCAACTCGCGGTTGACCACGCCGATCAGCGCCTGTCCCGGATTCAGGTTGCCGATGACTTCCTGTCCCAGCGCGGCGGTTTTGACAGTGGCGATGAACTCCTTGACCACCGGCAAGGCGACGTCGGCTTCCAGCAGGGCGAGGCGCACTTCGCGCAGCGCCTCCTGGATATTGCTTTCGGTCAGGCGCGCCTGGCCGCGCAGATTTTTGATGATGCCTGAGAAACGCTGGGTTAGATTATCGAGCATATTCCGGATCCTGAAGTCGTTGCAGCGCTCGCGCAGACACTTGGACTGCACTTCCTGTAGAATTCGCGCAGTCTAAAACATCTGCCCGCCCCATGTCGAACCTCGCTTTGCATCTGTTGACCTTTGTCCTCTATGCCGTGCTGGCCATTCTGTTCTGGCGCGCGCAGTCTGCCGGCGATGCCGAACAGCAGAATCGCGGCGCCCTGGGGTTTGCGGTGATCGTTCCCCTGCTGCTGCACGGCTGGCTGCTGTATGACACGCTGTTCATTTGGGGTACGCTCAATCTGGGGCTGGCGTATGCGTTTTCGCTGATTCTGTGGCTGACCGTGCTGGTGTATTGGCTGGCGCGCCGGTTTTACCCGATTGCCAGTCTGCTGACCCTGATGTTGCCGCTGGCTGCCCTCGCGTCTGTCTTGCCGGTGCTTTTCCCGACTGCGCACATGCTGGTGCAACCCGCTTCCGGCCTGTTTGATACCCACGTGCTGATGGCGCTGCTGGCCTACAGCCTGTTCACCATCGCCGCGCTGCATGCCGGCTTGATCGCACTGGTCGAGAAGCGCCTGCACCACCCGAAAATGCCCGAGGTGCTGAAGAATCTGCCGCCGCTGATGACCATGGAGACCCTGCTGTTTCGGGTGATCGGGGTGGGTTTCGTCATTCTGACCGTGACGGTTGCCTCCGGCTTTCTTTTTTCCGAGCAGATTTTTGGCCATCCCTGGCAATTCACCCACAAGGTGCTGTTCGGACTGCTGTCCTGGGTGGTTTTTGCCGTGTTGCTGCTGGGCCATCACTTCTACGGCTGGCGCGGCCATATCGCGGTGCGCTGGACCTTGAGCGGCTTCGTTTTCCTGTTGCTGGCTTACCTGGGCACCCAGTTCGTGCTGGAAGTTATTTTGCAACGCTGAACTAATCCTTGCCAAAATTCAACGAGGTATCGTAGAATTCGCGCCCTTTTGGCATTGGCCAAAGATAATTACTGGATAAACGTTATGGTAGTCATTCGTCTTTCTCGCGGCGGTTCCAAGAACCGTCCGTACTACAACGTGGTGGTGGCGGATTCGCGCAACCGCCGTGATGGCCGCTACATCGAGCGCGTCGGCTTCTACAATCCGCTGGCTGCCGAAGGCAGCGAAAGTCTGCGCATTCAGCTGGATCGCGTGACCCACTGGCAGGACAAGGGCGCGCAATTGAGCGAGACCGTCGGCCGCCTGGTCAAAAAAGCCGGTGCCGCAGCCAAGGCCTGACGGTCATACCGTTTCCCCCACCCTAACCCTCCCCCGGGGGGAGAGGGGACAAACGAGGAAACGCAATGAGTGTTAATGAGGCAAGCCCCATGGTCGTCATGGGGAAGATCGTTGCGGCGCAAGGGATCCAGGGCTGGATCAAGATTCAGGTTTTCACCGAATATCTGGACAGCTTGCTTGACTATGAATCGTGGTATCTGGGCAATGAGCAGTCTTGGCAGCCGTGCAAGGTGGTTGAGGCCAACGTGCACGGCAAAGTGCTGGTCGCCAAGCTGCAGGACGTTGCCGATCGCACCGCTGCCGAAAAATACAAAGGCCTGCTGGTTGCCGTACCAAGAGAGGATTTGCCGCCAACGGAAGCGGACGAGTACTACTGGTCTGATCTGGTCGGCTTGGCGGTAGAGAGTCAAGCCGGCGACAAATTGGGCACAGTCGATTCGTTGCTGGAGACCGGCGCGAACGATGTGCTGGTGGTCAAGGGCGAACAGGGCGAATTGCTGATTCCGTTCATCGACAGCGTCATCAGGCAAGTAAGCGTGAAAGACCAGACGATCCGTGTGGATTGGCAGGCGGATTACCTCAAATGATAGATGTCTCGAAAACCGTAGCGAGCGGCTCGAGTGCAAGGCGCGCGGAACGGAGCGACCGAGACATATCAGATGAGATAGGCGACAGAGCGAGTACCGTGCAACGCCGCAATCGAGGCCGCGCAGTAGGTTTGCGAGGCATCTATGAGGTTTGATGTTATTTCGCTGTTCCCCGAGATGTTCGACGCGATCACCGGTTATGGGGTGACGCGCAAAGCGGTCGATCTGGGCAAGTTTGCGTTGCAGACGTGGAATCCGCGCGATTTTACGACCGACAACTACCGCACCATCGACGACCGCCCCTACGGCGGCGGCCCCGGGATGGTGATGTTGGCGGAACCGCTGGAAAAGGCGATCAGCGCGGCGAAGGCAGCGCAGGCGCAAAGCGGAGTGAAGAAGAGTTGGGTGATCCACCTCTCGCCGCAAGGCAGGCCGCTCACCCATGAAGTGGTGATGGAACTGCTGGCGCGGGACGAAGGATTGATCTTGCTGGCGAGCCGTTACGAGGGCGTGGATGAGCGCCTGTTGCGCAGCCAGGTGGATGAAGAACTTTCCATCGGCGATTATGTATTGTCCGGTGGCGAGTTGGCGGCGATGGTGGTGATGGACAGCGTGGTGCGGCAGATTCCCGGTGTATTGGGGGATGAGGCATCGGCGCAGCAGGATTCCTTCGTACAGGGACTGCTGGACTGCCCCCACTACACGCGCCCGGAAGTTTATAACGGCGAGGCAGTTCCGGAAGTATTGCTGTCCGGGCACCACGCCGAGATAGAGAAGTGGCGATTGAAGCAGGCATTAGGCAGGACTGCGGAACGTCGCCCGGATTTGCTGGCAACACGCCAGTTGACTAAACAGGAAGCTCGGCTACTGGCAGAGTACCAGCAGGAACAAGCTTCCGTAAAAGAAAAGGAAACAAAATGAATCTGATCGGCATTCTCGAAAAAGAAGAAATCGCGCGTCTGAACAAGACGATCCCCAATTTTGCCCCCGGCGACACCGTGGTGGTCGGCGTGAAAGTGGTTGAAGGCGAGCGCAAGCGGACCCAGGCTTTTGAAGGCGTGGTCATCGCCAAGCGCAACAAGGGGCTGAACTCCAGCTTCATCGTGCGCAAGGTCTCCTCCGGCGAAGGCGTGGAACGCACCTTCCAGACCTACTCGCCGCTGATCGCCAGCATCGAAGTCAAGCGCCGCGGCGATGTGCGCCGCGCCAAGCTGTACTACCTGCGCGACCGTTCCGGCAAGTCGGCACGGATCAAGGAAAAACTCCCCGCACGCAAGGCAAAGTGAGTTTTCAGTGAAGACTCATGCCTGCGAAAGCAGGCGTGATGTCGGAACTAAAAGTGTTGCCCGCACGCAATACAGAAAACGGGGGCTTCGGCTCCCGTTTTCTATTTCAGCTATCATGCGCGCATGAAATTCCAGGCCATCATTTCCGCCCCGTTCGGCAAGCTCGGCATCCGTTGTTCGAACACGGATCTGCTGGGCATCGAATTTCTGCCGGTGAAGATAAAATCCCGGCCTCCGGTAAGCGAAATGGCAAAAACGATCTGCGCGGAGATGGAAGCCTATCTGGCCGATGCCAAACATCAGATTGACCTGCCTTTCGAGCTTGATGGCACCCATCATCAGTGCAACGTGTGGCAGGCGATGCTGGATATTCCCTGCGGGCAGACACAGACCTATGGCAAGCTGGCTAAACAGATTGGATCAAGCGCGCAAGCGGTCGGTCAGGCTTGCGGCAGCAACCCCATTCCGCTCGTTATTCCCTGTCATCGCGTGGTGAGCAAGACAGGGTTGGGCGGTTTCATGCATCGCGCGGATGCCGAGGCGCTGAACATCAAACGGTGGCTGTTGGTCCATGAGCGACGCTGATCTGCTCGACGAGTTCAGTGACACGCTGTGGCTGGAAGACGGGTTGTCGCGCAACACGCTGGAAAGCTACCGCCGCGACCTGAACAAATTCGCCGGATGGCTGCAAAACCAGCGCGGATATGGTCTGCCGACCGCGACGCATGCCGATGTCCAGAGCTTTCTTGCCCATCTGGTGAGCGGTAAAAAAGCCAAGGCCACTTCCACTTCGCGCGCCATTTCCAGTCTCAAGCGCCTGTACCGCTATCTGCTGCGGCAGAACAAAATCGCGCTTGATCCGACGCTGCAGATCGCTACGCCGAAGCTGCCGCGCGGCTTGCCCAAGAGTCTGACCGAAGAGGATGTCGAGTTATTGCTGAATGCGCCGGAGGTGGCGACGCCGCTCGGGATGCGCGATCGCACCATGCTGGAAGTACTCTATGCCAGCGGCTTGCGCGTGTCCGAGCTGGTCGGGTTGCTGATCATGCAGGTCAGCCTGAACGAAGGCGTGGTGCGGGTGATGGGCAAGGGCAGCAAAGAGCGTCTGGTGCCGCTGGGCGAGGAGGCGCTCGACTGGGTCAGGAAATATCTGGCGCAGGCGCGCCCGCAGTTGCTGGCGGGAAAAATGAGCGATGCGCTGTTCGTCACCCGGCGCGGCACAGCGATGACGCGGCAGATGTTCTGGTACCTGATCAAGAAGCACGCCAGACACGGCGGGCTGCACAAGCCCTTGTCGCCGCATACCCTGCGCCATGCTTTCGCCACGCACTTGCTCAACCACGGTGCCGATTTGCGCGTGGTGCAGATGCTGCTGGGGCATTCGGATATCGCCACGACGCAGATTTACACGCATGTGGCACGGGAAAGATTGAAGCAGCTGCACGCGAAACACCATCCAAGAGGTTGAACCTGCTACGTGACCGGATCGCGGCGTTACACGGTGCTCGCTTGGAAAGAGGTATGTGGCTACGACACAACCTGAAGGTTACTCTTCGCCGAAACTCGCGTAGCCCGTTTTCTTCGTCGCTGTGCTCCGTGTGCCTTGCATTCCGGCCACTCGCGACGGTTTAAACTGGTGGTGGAGGTGATCAGGATCGAACTGACGACCTTCTGATTGCGAACCAGACGCTCTCCCAACTGAGCTACACCCCCACTGCGGGTGCGCATCCTAAAGGTAAATGCGCGCTTTGGGAAGGGCAAGCGTGTTCCTAAACAGGGCAATTCCTGCAATAATCCGGCGTACGACGACAATCCAAACCAAAGAGGCTGCATCATGACCATGACTCAAGACGATATGAAACGCGCTGTCGCCCAGGCGGCGGTCGCCTATGTGCCGAACGATTGCATCGTGGGGGTGGGCACCGGCTCCACCGCCAATTTCTTTATCGATGAGCTGGCGAAGATCAAGGGCAAGATCCGCGGCGCGGTGGCCAGTTCGGAAGCGTCAGCCAAGCGTTTGCAGGGACACGGCATCGAAGTACTGTCGTTGAACGATGCGGGCGATCTGCCGGTGTATGTGGATGGCGCGGACGAGATCACGCGTCACATGCATATGATCAAGGGCGGCGGCGGGGCGCTGACGCGCGAGAAGATCGTGGCGGCGGCCAGCAAGAAGTTCATTTGTGTATGCGACGCCAGCAAGCTGGTGGATGTGCTGGGCAAGTTTCCTTTGCCGATCGAAGTCATTCCGATGGCGCGCAGTTACATCGCGCGCGAGGTGGTGAAGCTGGGCGGGCAGCCAAAATTGCGTGAAGGTTTCACCACCGATAACGGCAATGTCATTCTGGACGTGCATCATCTGCAGATCATGAATCCGGTCGAACTGGAAAACTTGCTGAACCAGTTGCCCGGAGTAGTCACCAACGGGTTGTTCGCGCGGCGCGGCGCCGATGTCCTGTTGCTGGGCACGCCACAGGGTGTTCAGACGCTGACCGCGTAATAAAAATTTAACTTTAACAAGCTAACATCCCGCATTGACTCTTTACGGAAAAAACCATGGCCAACAACGAACACACATCGAAACAATTTGATGCCGAGCTGGAGGCGGTGCGCGCGCGCGTGCTGCAGATGGGCGGCCTGGTCGAGAGCCAGATCCGTCTGGCGGTTGAATCGCTGGTCAGTGGCGATGTGGCGCTGATGAACAAGGTAATCGGGGATGATCATCGCGTGAACGCGATGGAAGTCGAGATCGACGAGAGCTGCAGCCGTATTCTGGTGCGGCGGCAACCGGCGGCAGGTGACTTGCGCATGGTGATGACCGTGATCAAGACCATCACCGATCTGGAGCGGATCGGCGACGAGGCAGAGAAGATCGCGCGCATGGCCAAGCTGCTGTCGCAGCAGGAGCGTCTGCGTCTGCCGCGCTATAACGAGATCAAACGCGCGGCGGAGATCGCGCTCGACATGTTGCGCAAATCGCTGGACGCGTTTGCGCGGCTCGACCTGGCCACGGCAGCGACGGTCGTGCGCCAGGACGAACTGGTGGACGAGGAATTCCGCGCCATCATGCGTTACCTGATCACATTCATGATGGAAGACCCGCGCACGATCTCGACCTCGCTGGAGATTCTGTTTGTGGCAAAGGCGATCGAGCGAATCGGCGACCATGCCAAGAATATGTCCGAATATGTGGTTTACATGGTCAAGGGACGCGACGTGCGACATGTGACCGTCGAGGAAATCGAGCGCGAAGTGAAACAATAATTCGCCGCGCCATCCCGTGCAACAACAACCCCTCATCGCCGCAGTTGACCTGGGCTCGAATAGTTTCCGCTTGCAGGTCGCGCGGGTGGTGGACGATCAACTCTACATGCTGGATGGGCTGCGTGAGGCGGTCAGACTGGCCGCCGGGATGGACGAAGACAAGATTCTTGATGAAGCCGCGCAACAGCGCGGTTTGTCCTGTCTGCAAAAATTCGGGGAGCGTTTGCGCGGTTTGCCGCCCGAGGCGGTGCGCGCGGTGGGCACCAACTCGCTGCGTGTCGCCAAAAACGCGCCGGAATTTCTCAAGCTGGCCGAAGCCGCACTCGGTTTTCCCATCGAAGTCATTGCCGGCCGCGAAGAGGCGCGCCTGATCTATCTTGGCGTCGCACAGGGACTGCCGCGCACCGATGAGCGCCGCATGGTGATGGACATCGGCGGCGGCTCGACCGAATTCATTATCGGCCAGGGGTTTCAGCCGACCCAATTGGAAAGCCTGTACATGGGTTGTGTCAGTTACAGCGCGCGCTACTTTGCCGACGGAAAGATATCCAAATCCAATCTCAAAGAGGCAGAATTCGCCGCCCGCAACGAGCTGCAAACGATCGTGGCGGATTACACCGGCGATCATTGGGAGGTGGCACTGGGATCATCCGGCAGCGCGCGCGTGATCTGCGACATCCTGGAGCAGAACGGATACAGCGACGGCGGCATCACGCGTGAAGGGCTGGAGAAACTCCGCGCGCAACTGCTCAAGGTGGGCGATGTGAACAAGCTGGATCTGCCCGGATTGAAACCGGATCGTGTCCCGGTGTTACCCGGCGGCTTTGCCATCATGCATGCGGCATTCTGCGAGCTCGGAATCGAGCGCATGCAGCCGGCGTTGGGTGCACTGCGCGAAGGTGTGCTGTACGACCTGCATGGGCGTTTCACCCACAACGACATGCGCGAAGCGACCGTTCAGCAATTCATGCGCCGTTATCATGTGGCGCCGCAACAAGCCAAACGAGTCGCCGATCTGTCCATTTCCCTTGCCCGGCAATTCCTGGGAGGGCAGTTGGATGAATCGACCCGGCAATATTTGCAATGGGCAGCCCGCTTGCACGAGATCGGGATCAGCGTCGCGCACAGTGGTTACCACAAACATTCTGCCTACATTCTGGCCAACGCCGACATGCCCGGATTTTCGAGAAAAGAGCAGGCGCGCTTGAGTTTGCTGACCCTGGCGCATCGTGGCGGTTTGGCAAAGTTGCGGGATCAACTGCGTGAGTCGCAAGACTTGGCGCTGGTGATGGCCCTGCGCCTGGCCACCCTGTTTTGTCGCAATCGCAGCGCCGTCTCATTACCCGAACTGCAAGGCCAGTTCAGCGGGACGAAATTTTATTTGGCGCTGGAAAAGGGATGGTTGACGCAGAACCCGTTGACTGAGACCGCCTTGCAAGACGAAGCCAAACAATGGAAGGCGTTAGACGTCAGTGTTCAGGTTGCCGAGGTTTAGGCATTCCCCGTGTTAAACTCCATTCCGAAGCTGGCTAGACAGTCGCTGCGCACCCTGGGTTGCGTAGAGGACAACGAAGTTGCAGTGCAGGCTAATGCGTGTAGCGCGTTATGCCGGAACTAAAGTCCGGGTTCCCGGACGTTCGGAATCACCCGTGTTAAACTCCATTCCGAAGCTGGCTAGACAGTCGCTGCGCACCTTGGGTTGCGTAGAGGAAAGTCCGGGCTCCGCAGAGCAGGATGCCGGTTAACGACCGGACGCCGTGAGGCGATGGAAAGTGCCAC
>Ga0210025_1004427_pt1 | contig 12019 bp, 10 predicted proteins | sample CryGeyme20150102_FD_183989 | JGI IMG/M metagenome (GOLD analysis project Ga0210025, IMG submission 183989) | Groundwater microbial communities from Crystal Geyser aquifers in Utah, USA - Crystal Geyser metaG 2015-0102 (SPAdes) (version 2) | ecosystem: Environmental > Aquatic > Deep subsurface >...
TCTAAATTTAATTAATGAAGAAGAATTCGCACGAACTTTTGCACAAAGTCGTCAGAAATACAAAAAATGGGGATTTCTTCGAATTCAAAATGAATTAATTAAAAAAGGTCTTCCCTCTTCTATCGTTCAAAAAATAACTCAAGAACTAAAAGAGAATAATCCGCAGTTAGAAAAAGAATTGATTAAAGACCTCATTCAAAAGAAGTTGAAATCTCTTGTTCGCGAAACAGATATTCAAAAAAAACAACAAAAATTGATACGTTTCTTGATAAGTCGTGGTTATTCCTATTCAATTATTTCAAATGTGATTAAAGAAGAACGAATTTTCGTTTAATATAAATTAACCTTCTTAATTTGCTCAGAGAAGAAGATTAAGTCTTAAATCCTAATTTGGATTGTAAGATTCAAAACAGATCAAAACTAAATCTCATTTAATGAGATAATCAGTTTTACTGCATACAATAGTTTTATATTTTACTGTAAGCTGAGTTTTGTATAAGAGTAAACAATAGAATAAGCTAAACCTTACATAAGTCATTATAGATCAAATTTTTGATGACAATAACTGTAGCTTTTTTGAATTCAAAAAAATTGATATTAATCTTATCATGAACTCGAGTAATAGAAAGAAAAGATTATGACCCCAATTCAAGAACAATTTCAGGCCAACTTCGCTGAACTAAAAAATCGTTTCGCTGCAATTGTTGAAGAAACTGATATAAATCAAAAAGCATCGGTTTACACGGCTAAAGTTAAAAGTACTATCAAAAAGCACCCTATTCCAAGTCTATTAGCTGGACTAGCGTTCGGTTTTATTATTGGGAAACTGCTTTCTGATTCCGATGAAGTTGAAAGTTCAGAAGAATGAATGAATTTATGCTTCAACTGTTGGAATCTTTAAAACGTATTCCATCAGATTTTAAGTTAATATTAGAGCGAAAACTGCAATTAGCAATTCTTGAAGTTGGAGATTCTCTATCTACTTCAGTTGCTAAACTTGTTCCAAAAATAATTGGAGCTGTAATTTTAATAATTGGAGTTTTCTTTGGCTTAATAGCCTTAGCTCTTTGGTTAGGTGAACTTTTAGGAAACACTACTTATGGATTCTTAGCTGTTTCATTAGCTTTCTTAGTTATTGGTATTTTAATGCTCGCAATAAATCCTGGAATGCAAAAAAACAGCATTAAACAATCTATTGAAAACAATTTTATCGAACTTTCAGATAAATTGGGGCCTGAATCAAAATCAGCAGAAAAAGAACAACATCAATTACCTCCTAAAAAAACAACAGCATGAGCAAATTGGAAGACAAAAAAAATCATTTAAAATCAGAGGTTTCTTCACTTGAATCTGATATTGATTTAAATATTCAGGAGTTAAAAACTAAAGCTGCTGAAGCTTTATCTATACAAACTTGGGTAAGACAATATCCATTACAGTCAGTTGGCTTAAGTCTACTAACGGGTTTTCTTCTTACCTATCGCACTAATTCTAACTTTGGAAAAGCCGCAAGAGATTTAGTGATATCTGAATTAAAGAAACAAGCAATGAATCAAATAAATAAGAAAATTGCCGAAATCACTGAAAAGAAATAAGGTTTCACACCCTATTCTAAATACTTTACTAATACTTTACATTTCTTTAAGATAAAAGTGTGATTTTCACTGTAACCTATGGGCTGTTTTGCCGTTAAAGGCGCACCTCTCAGTTAAACCCATAGAGAACGAACATGCTGAAAAAACTCCTTATTGTAACACTACTAATTGGATTAAACTCCTTATCCAATACCTCAAAAGCTCAAACCTCTTCAGAGACAATTACCATTCAAAAAGCAATGGAAATTGCACTTAAAAATAATTTCCAAATACAACAGGCTGAGAATAATCTTGAAAGAGCAAAATACGCTGAAAAAAGTTCTTTTTACGATTTTTTCCCTGATTTAAATGCAAGTGTAAATTATAGCCAAACTCGTGGTACTCAGTTTAACCAGTTCGCTGGAAGTTTTGCGGATCAGTTTCTTGAAAACGCATCAGGTAGTATTAGAACTTCTATTAATATTTTTGACGGGTTCAGTAACATACAAAACTTACGCAGTGCACAATCTTCAGTTCTAGCACAAAAAGAACAACTTACTCGTGCAAAAGAAGACTTGATGTTCAATGTTGCAACTCAATTTTTAGCAATTCTGCTTGATCAACAGTTAATTGATATTGCTAAAAACAATTTAGCTTCTCAAAGAAAACAACTTGAACAAGTAAATGCACAAGTTGAAGTTGGTTCAAGACCTGTTGCAGATCAGTACAATCAAGAAAGTTTAGTTGCTCAGAATGAATTGAATTTAATTCAGCGTCAGAATACATTATCAAACGATCAATTAAGACTTATTAGAAGTTTGCAATTAGACCCTTTGAAAGATTACAATTTCATAACTCCAGATTTATCTGGTGCTGTTAATTTTAATGACTATTCAGTAACAGAACTTGTGACAGAAGCTATGAAAAACCGTTCTGACCTAAGAGCTCAAGAAGCAACTATAAATTCTGCTTACTACACATATAAAAGTTCTTTTGCTGGACACTATCCATCTTTAAACTTATCAGCAGGTTACTCAACAAACTACGCTTACATTGAAGTTGATGGTATTGAAATTCCGAGATCAACTTTTAATGATCAGTTTTTTAGTGAGAACGTGAATAACTTTATTCAATTATCACTTCAAATTCCAATTTTTAATCGATTCAGTGTACAAAACCAAGTTACTAGTGCAAAGATTCAGTACAAAAACGCACAACTTCAATTTGATAACATCAAACTAGGTGTAGTTCAAGAAGTTCGTCAAGCCTATACAGATTACTTAAGTTTCACTAAGCAATTGCAAGCGTCAGAAAAAGCACTTGTTTTCGCTAAGAAATCTTTAGAAACTCAACAAGAACGCTACAATATCGGAGCAAGCACCTTAATTGAATTAGCACAAGCTAATGCTCAATTTGTTGAAGCTTCTTCAAATCGTGCTCAATCTCAATTCCGACTCATCTTTCAAGAGCAGCTTATCAACTACTTCGTTGGTAAGATTAATCCTGACTTTACCTTAAACTGATTCATAAATCCAAATGGCTAAACCAAAATCGAATAAAAAAACCTTAATTATCATTCTTAGTATTATTGTTGGTTTTCTAGCAATAGGCATGCTCGGCAAATCTCTTGGCTGGTATGGAGGAAAACCAAAAGGCAAAGAAGTAGAAACTGCTCAGACTAAATTAAAAACCATAACATCAATTGTTCAAGCATCAGGTAAAATTCAACCTGAAATAGAAGTAATTATTACTCCTGATGTTTCAGGTGAGATTACTGAGCTATATGTTCAAGAGGGTGATATGGTTAAAAAGAATGATATTCTTTTAAGAATCAACCCTGATGTATATCAAGCCTCTGTTGATCAGTTACGTGCAAACGTACTTTCTATGAAAGCAAATCTTGAGACTGGAAGAGCTAATTTAATTCGCTCAAAAGCGAATTTCGTACGTCAAAAAGAATTATTTGAAAAAAAATTAGTTGCTGAGATGGATTTTATAACTGCAAATGCATCTTACGAAGCTGATAAAGCAAGTTTAAAAGCAAGTGAATACACTGTTCAAAACGCTGAAGCACAATTAGATAGAGCACAAAAAGAATTACAAAGAACAACTATTCTTGCACCAATTGATGGAACGATAAGTAAACTTAATGTTGAAAAAGGTGAACGTGTAGTTGGTGCAATTCAAATGACAGGTACTGAAGTGATGAGAATTGCTCGCCTCGAACAAATGGAAGTTCAAGTTAAAGTAAATGAGAACGATATTGTAAACGTTGCTTTTGGCGATTCTGCTGCTATTAAAGTGGATTCGTATCCTGGACGCTCTTTTCAAGGAGTTGTAACTGAAATTGCAAACTCTGCAACTTTGACTGGAAATGGAACTACCGAACAAGTAACTGACTACGATGTAAAAATCAGAGTAGTCGCGCTTCACAATACTGCTGCTTCAAAAGGAAGATTGATTCAAACTATTAGCAAAAGTGAAAATAAATCATTTGTACCAAACTTTAAACCTGGAATGTCTGGCTCTGTTGATATAAAAACAGAAACCGTTACTGAAGTAGTTGCCGTTCCAATTCAAGCCGTTACCGTTAGAGATTACTCAAAATTAAAAAAGAAACGTTCTGATAAATCTGCAAAATCTGATTCAACAGCTACTAAAAAAGATACCGTTTCTACTCCTCCATCAGACTTACTTATTCCTAAAGAAGATCTAAGACGCGTAGTTTTTGTTGTCGCTGATGGAAAAGTTCAAATGCGTGAAGTTCAAACAGGTATTTCAGATGACACTCATATTCAAATTCTTTCTGGTTTAGAAGCAGGAGAAGAAGTCGTTGTGGGTAGTTATCGCGTTCTTTCGAATGACTTAAGTGATGGCGATGATATTCAAGTTAATAACGACAAATTCAAAAAAATTAATTCATGAGTAACGATGCCTTAATCCGTATTCAGGATTTAAAAAAAGAATATGTTATGGGAGATACCATTGTGAGAGCTCTCAATGGTGTTACTCTCGAAATTGGCAAAAATGAATATGTTGCCATTATGGGTCCATCGGGTTCTGGAAAATCTACAATGATGAACGTTCTAGGTTGTCTTGACACCCCAAGTGATGGCGAATATTATCTTAATAATCACCGAGTAAGTGAACTTTCTGATGATCAATTAGCTGAAGTTCGAAACAAAGAAATCGGTTTTGTTTTTCAAACATTTAATTTACTTCCTAGATCTAATATTCTTTCTAATGTTGAATTACCTCTTATTTATGCAGGTTTAAAGTCTTCAGTTCGTAAAGAAAAAGCATTAGAATCTTTAACTAAAGTTGGACTTGGAGATAGAGTTCATCACAAACCAAATGAACTTTCTGGTGGTCAACGACAAAGAGTTGCTATTGCGAGAGCATTGGTTAATAACCCAAGTATTCTTTTGGCAGATGAACCAACTGGGAACCTTGATAGTAAAACAGGGTATGAAATCATGCGCATTTTCGAGGAATTATATCAACAAGGAAATACCATTATAGTTGTAACTCACGAAGAAGAAATTGCAGAACATGCAAGACGAATTATTCGCCTTCGTGATGGAAAACTAGAATCGGACACTATTGTTGAAAATCCAGTTCTGGCTTAAATTTCAATTTATTTCTTTATCAAAAGCACATCTAATTTCAGATGTGCTTTTTTTTTGAATGATTTTTCTGTTTGACAGAATTTCAGCAAGTTTGCAAATCTGTCACAATTATACTGACAAGTTATATATTATCAACTACTTATACTGTCATTTTTTCTTAGTCTTTTGATTGGCATTTATCTTGTAAAAAGTTAATTGTAACCAAAACACTAAAAGGAAAAACCAATGACACTTGTAAGATTTAAAAACGACTACAACCCAACTTTCAATTCAATATTTGACACTCTTTTTGAAAAACCAGTAAACGATTTCTTTGGAAATTCAACATCGATTCGTCAAATACCTGCTGTTAATATAAAAGAAACAGAAACTGATTATTCCATTGAATTAGCAGCACCAGGTTTGAAAAAAGAAGACTTCAAAATTAGTTTAGAGAAAGAGTTTTTAACTATTTCTGCCGAACTTTCAAACGAATCAACACCCGATGATTCTGAAACATATAAAAGACGAGAATTCAATTACTCCACTTTTAAACGCAGCTTTACTCTTCCAGAAAAAGCTGACAAAAATGAGATTAAAGCGAGTTATGAAAATGGAATTTTAAAACTTTCAATTCCAAAGTTGGAAGTAAAAAATGACGAATCTAGACTTATCGATATTGCATAATAATCAATAAGATATAAATGACTTACAAAAGGCGATTGAATCTGATTCAGTCGCCTTTTTTTGTTAAATTAAGTTGAATTCTGTGTTATTGCACAAGAAATACTTACTATTGATGAGTAAATTATATCATTAATAAATCAGGGTTTAATGAACCGATTTAAGTACACTTTAATTTTATTTGTCTTACTATCCGGACTTAGTTTCTTAATTGATCAAGCTGGAGTGTTTCGCTCTATTGAGCACACATTCTTAGATAATCAATTTATTCGGTATCAAAGAGATTATCCTTTTAAAGATATTTCTATGGTAATGATAGACCAACAAAGTATGCGGGTTATGGGAAATGAATTGAGACTGTATTATCCATGGCCTCGTGAGATTTATGGTCTTGTAAACGACTACCTATATGAAAAGGGTGCCAAAAAGATTGTATATGATGTTTTATTTGATCAACCAGATTTTAACCGAGAAGGTATAGTTGGGGCTGAATCTGATTTAGAACTTTCTGATGCATTTTACAGATCTAATAATGTGACTATTGCTGGACAAAAGACAAAATTAGAACTCACTCCGCCAGAAGGATTTTTCTACATTAATAAAAAACCTTTTCCAGCTCAACAAAAACTATTCTCTTCATTACCCATTCCCGAACTCTTTGACGCAAGTAAATCAATAGGTAATGCAGCTGTTCCCATTTCATTTGATGGAGTAATTCGTTACACACAATTACTTTCTTTTCAAGATTCATTAGCTATTCCTGCATTATCCTTAGCTGCATTATTATCTGATCACCCAAGAACTAATATTCCCTCACAATTTAAGAACAACAAACTTGAAATAAGTGGATTAGATTCCATTTCTGTTCCCTATCAAAAAAGTGATTTGTATTTAATAAACTGGTACAAAAAAGGCGGTTCTATTGATGGAACTTTCCCACAATATTCATTTGTTGCATTATTGCGTGAAGCTGTTAAATGGCAAAGTACAGGTGAACTTACCGATAATGATCGCCTTAATATTGAAGGGCATACTATTTTTATTGGAGCATCAGCTCCAGGTCTTGCAGATATAAAAGCCACTCCATTTTCGAGTATTGAACCTTTCCCTGGCGTAGAAATACAAGCTACTGTTTATGCAAATTTATTACATCAGGACTTTTTACAACCTGTTTCGGCTTTTCAAAAATGGGCACTTTTGCTAACTGGTATATTCTTGATTTGTGTATCCATCTTCTATGCTTTACCAAAAATTAGCATTCCTTTATCTATAGCTTGGGTAATTGGACTTATTGCAACGGGTTTATATTTGTTCAGTGAGTTTAGAATTTGGTTACCAACTGCAGAAATTACCATTGTCAATTTACTTTCTTTAACTGTAACATTTACTACTCGTTATGTTACAGAAGAAAGTAATAAAAAGTGGTTAAAACAGGCGTTTAGCCGTTATGTGCCTAAAGAATTAGTTAATCAAGTAATCGAAAATCCTGAATCTTTAAAATTGGGTGGTGATAAAAAAGAATTAACTGTACTATTTTCCGATTTAGCTGGTTTTACAACTATTTCTGAAGGAATGCCACCAGAAGAACTTGTCCCTTATTTGAATGAATATTTAACAGAAATGACAGATTTGGTATTCAAACACAGAGGCACCCTAGATAAATATATTGGTGATGCAATAATGGCATTTTGGGGCGCTCCACTCGATGACCCCAAACATGCCTATAATGCTTGTGCTTGTGTTATTGAAATGCAAGAACTAATGGTGCGACTACAAGAAAAATGGGAAATTACAGGAAAACCAGTTACTTCAACACGCTATGGTGTAAATACTGGCCATATGGTTGTTGGGAACGTCGGCTCTGCTGAGAGATTTAACTACACCGTTCTTGGAGACTCCGTAAACTTAGCGGCTCGTCTTGAACCCGCTAATAAAAATTTCGGGACCAATGTGATGATTTCAGAATTCACATATAAGTATATAAAAGATGACTTTATTTGCAGAGAATTAGACAGACTAATTGTTAAAGGGAAATCTACGCCTGTTAAAGTTTATGAGCTAATGGCAAAAAATGATGATCATTTAGCAACAAGTAATTTAAAAACAGCGTTAAACCATTATGTAAATGGACTCCAGTTCTATTATAATCGTAACTGGGAAGACGCAAAAAAATCACTTTTAAACGTACTTGAATTAATACCTAACGACGGACCTTCAATCACTTACATTAAGCGAATTGAAGCTTTTGAATTAAATCCACCTACAGAAGAATGGAATGGAGTTTTTGAACTCAAAACAAAATAAACCTATGAAAAATAAACTGTTACTATTTTTACTACTAATTCTGACGGTTGCAAATGTATCAGCTCAAACTGAAAATACATCGCTTAAATTTACTCGTCATCCTGTTGACTTAAGAAATGGACCAGGTGCATATTTCGAATTCGTTTCAAGATTAAATGCTAGTCTTCAAGTTAAAGTTATTAAGGAAGATGGAACCTGGAATGAAATTGATATTGATGGACAAAAAGGCTGGGTTCCAGCATCTTCTCTTTCTGATAAACAAGGAAAAGGAAATAAAAAAAGTAAATCTGCTGTAAAAAATCGGATTAAAGAAGCTTTTGGAGAAATTGATCCAGATGAAGAACAAAAATCTCTCATTGCATCTAAAGCAGAAGTTGCTGCGGCTGTAAAAGGTTTTGCAAAAAAATATAAAGCCAAAAAAGGGCAAAAAACTGAGACTGGTTTAACCTCTCATTTTGAAAATAGAATTGATTGGAAAGCGTATGTTGACTTCAGAAAGAGTAAAATTGCTGATGTAAATTGGTTTCACAGAAGAAGAGCTTTACCACTTAACTTAGACGATGCTCCTGAACATGATCCCACATTGGATGAAACTGGCTTTGCGATTGCATCTGTACTTGCTGGAGCTGGCTTGGTTAAAGATCAAGTGCTTTTAGAATATCTAAACTATATGGCTCTTTTTATGGTAGAAAATTCACATCGTGATGAAATACCTGTTCAAATTCAAGTTCTTAATACAGACGAAATTGCAGGTTTTGCTGTTCCTGGCGGATATATTTTCGTTTCTAAGGGCGCTCTTAAGCTAATGAATTCAGAAGCAGAATTAGCTCATTTTCTAGCTCATGAAGTTGCCCATTTAACCTTCGAACACGGAATGCAAGAGTATAAACGTCGAAGACCAAGAATTGCCGCTTCCAATGCCTTCGATGAAATGAATGAGACTATTCAAGACACTTCCAATTATGCGAAAATTGATGAAGAGTTATCTGAATGGGCCGATGAAATTTTCGATTACATTTCAAAACCTCGTTTAGATAAATATGAAATCGAAGCAGATTATTGGGGAATGGTTTATTCCTACAGAGCCGGTTATGCACCTGAAGAGTCTATTAGTTATCTAACAAGTATGAGAAGTACTGGTAATGAATATGCTGCTGCAAAAGGAAAAATGGAATGGTCTGGAGTACCTTTAGTTCAACGTATTAATTACCTGCAGCAATCTTTATCACGCTTACGCTTAAGAGGCGGAGAAACCTATAGACAAGATTTCCAACAAATGAAAAGAAGATTGAATTAATTGAAGTTTGATAACCACTAAATCTGAAAAAAATTGGAAACGTTAATCATCCATAATTATGTTTATGTGTTGAAGTAAATTTCATTTTAAACCGAAATAATAAATGAACTATTTCCACTAGCTTGAAAATGGATATTTATTAATAGACTCAACTTTCGGACTTCGTTTTAAACAAGCTGAACTGGTTAAAAAAACGGTCATCCCGTGCCCCGACGCGGGATCTCAGTCAAATATCATTTTACTCAACAAGCACTTTTTTTGTATAGTTTGTTCTTAGGCTGAGATGCTGGTCCCGAAAGCGTTCTGGACAGCATGAGGAAATAATACATATGAAATAAGATCAATATATTGCTAATAACATCTTGTTTTTATTAATGATGAAACATAAACCTTAGACAGGTTTAATAAACAATACAAAAAATCAAAGTCCGAAAGTTGAGTTAATAGATTGAAATTGAAGTGTTATCAACTTAAATAGATAATTCATATTAGACACTTTGATGAACTCTATTAAAATCAAAAGAGTTGTATTACATTTAGCTATGAGATTTCATGGTTATATTAACTCTTAATGCAATAGTATTTAATTTGAATTTTGTTCAACAAAAAAGCTCCTAAATCGAAGATTTAGGAGCTTTTTGTAAATATAACTAAAGTGATATTTTACTTTTCTTTATACCAGCTTTCGTAAATCTTTTTACGGTCACTTACTTTTTTCAAATACCCCCTCGTTTCTTCATAAGGTAAATTTTTAAGTAAGAACTCATAATTCTCTTCAGGAGTTTTTTCATTTATTTTTGGTATTGCTTTCCCAATTTTAAAGCTACCAATGTAAGCTTTTGCAACATTTCCAGCACCAGTGTTATAAGCACAAATGATCATGTACTCACGAGTTTGTGGATCTTCAACTTTTTTAAAACTACCAGATGCCAATATTCTTAAATAGACTGATCCCATCTGAACATTTTTATCAGGTTTAAATAAATATTCTGGGGTTGGTACGCCATCTTTCTTGTATAAGCGATTATATGCATCTCTACCTGCGCTAGTTGGCACAACCTGCATTAAACCATAAGCATTAGCAGCTGATTTCGCTAGAGGATTAAAATGTGATTCTGTATGCATAATAGCGAAAACCAATGCGGGACTTAAATCGTATTCTTCTGCAAATTTATGAGCAACTTCTTGAAACTCTCTTGCTCTTTTTTCAACATGATCTTTTGCTAAATCAAAATCAACATAAACTACTGTTCTTTCTTTTCCATCAGCGCCTTTTACCTGTTTTGTTTTAACATTTTCTTTTGAAATTTTTTCAGCTAATGCTTCTTTTTCTTTTTTAGTCGTTGCGTTATCTGGTAATTGATTTGTTAGTACCGGCTTTTCAAGTACAGGTTTAGGTTCAGGCTGAGGAGAGTTCTCCTTTTTTTCTTCAGGTTTGGGCTTATCTTCTTTTTCTGGTTGATTTGGTTCATAAGTTGGCACATCTGCAGGATTGTACTGCTCTGGACCTGTTGCCTTCTCTTTTGCTTCAGGCATTGGGAATTCCCTTTCAGTACCTTTATCATCAAATGTTTTAACTAAGGTTTCTTTCATTTGAGCTTTGGCTTTTTCTACATCTTCTTTAGAGTCTACAATTATTTCAACTCTTGCAGTACCTTGTTCAAAGTCAACAGCTGTACGAGTTCTTCCATTCTCTTTGTATTCCACCCAATCTTTCTTTGTGCGATCTTTATAATCGCCCCACAATTCAGTCATTTCTTTTTTGTAGCTCTCGTAGGCTGCAAGTTCTCTTTTTCTGTAATCTTCATAATCTTTTTTTGAAGCCAAAATACCTTCTTTAGCTTGATTTTTATAAATCTCAAAAGCTAAACTATCTGCTTTTCTTTGAGCATCGTAATCTTGAGCAATAACTCCTATAGGAATTAATAACAGTAGAAGTGCGAGTATATTCTTAATCATAAAATCCCTAAATCTAGATTTAAGTAATTGGTTAATTTGAACAAATGTTCGAAAGATTAGAGCTTGACACTTCTAAAACAGTACAAAACTCATCATTTTCTATCCATCGTTTTACAACCCGAATATTTCGTAAAGAAATACGTGATCTAACATAGGTTGTTTTATTGTAGTAGTCAGTTGTCTTTCTATCTAATGATCGTACATTCATATCAGTCAGATTTGCCAAAACTCGTAAAGATGCGCGCTTTGAAAGTGCCCATGCCTCATAAACATTATTCCTTGCCGGACTACCAGCGCCCTTTGCCATGAGTTTATCTTTTGTTTTTACAGTTACTGAGTTATCAGAAGAAATTCTGAATGTAGTATTAGCTTTTACGATGTCATTAGTTTTAAGAGGTTTTTTTTCAACAGAAACCATCATAAATACAAAACCACCACTTATACTTGAATCAATTTTGACAACATTCTTGAAATTATATTTCTCTGTTATTGCGACTTCTTCTTCTTTGTAATACTCTCGTTCACTAATAAAGTCTTCAATAGTTACACAAGCAAATGCATTACTATTTAAATCTTCAATTGCTAACAAGAAT
>Ga0210025_1004429_pt1 | contig 12017 bp, 5 predicted proteins | sample CryGeyme20150102_FD_183989 | JGI IMG/M metagenome (GOLD analysis project Ga0210025, IMG submission 183989) | Groundwater microbial communities from Crystal Geyser aquifers in Utah, USA - Crystal Geyser metaG 2015-0102 (SPAdes) (version 2) | ecosystem: Environmental > Aquatic > Deep subsurface >...
TGATCTTACCACCGGTGGTTGCCGTTACGAAATTTATAGTGGGTGTGTACGCGGCCTTGCCAAAAGATGCCATCGTTGCACAAGTTGGTCTGGTCAGTTGCTTTGCTGGTGGATACTATCCGACGTTATTTTCGAGTCTCAATGCGGCACAACAGTGTGGATGGAATATCATGATCGATGCCATATCCGATTTGACCCATGAAGCCATACGTGTCATTGAAGCTTTGGATGATGATATTCCAACAACGACCACTACCCACCCATCGTTTGGTTTCCATCATGATCATCTGGATGACTACCGTAACGACAATGAATACAATTATAATGGTAATGACGATGATGATGGTGATGATGATGATGATGACGATCGTACCACCAAACGGAACAAGCGTTCGCGTCATCGTCGGAGTAGCAGGAGCCGTGGTAGTAAGACGACGAACAGATCGTTCGCACAGAAGACTCATATTGTCATGGCAACAGTCGATCCTGTGAAAATCAATACCGCAGCTGGTGCACTGTACACGACGTGGTTGGGCGTATCGACCGTACTGGAACGAGAATATGCGCGTGTTATTACGCTGTCCATGACAATGGCGCGATACATTGAAATTGTTGCCAAATTTGTATTCGGTCCTCCAGCCTACCTGGTGGTTGCCGAAGACTACCATCCATGGATTCCCGTCGTGATTGGTTGGATCTGTAAGGCCACAGCTATGAATATAGCCTGGCGCATTCAACGTGTCATGACTGCTGCAACATCAGCTATTGCGGGTGGGTTGCTGTTTGCTCATGCTACGAGTCGTATGCTTGCCAAACGTGGTGTACGACTGTTTGGATTGATTCGAGGGAACGGAAACAATGATGACAGAGACAACAACGACAATAACAACAACGAATCGACAGGTGCATTGTGCGAGGTATTGGGGTTTGTGGTTGCGGGGATTGGATTTTACACACAATTTGAAGCTCAATATCGGAACGGATTTTCGTTTGAAGTACCCTTTCCTATAAGCTTGGTAACATGGCCCTTCGATTGGGCCGAGCGTTGGATTCAATGGCAAATTACAAAGTAATATATATATGTATATAGGGTTAGGGTACATATATATACATACACACATGCTACCGTACCGCAATAGCTTCATCATAGGAATTGTAAGAGATAGTCGTGTGCTGTTTCTATGCTTAAATTGGTATAAATGGCTAGGTTACCAACAACTTACGAACTACTAGTAGTAGCTAGCTAAGCCAGCCTTTGATGCATCAGAATCTATCGCTTCCATGCTGCACAATGCCTGCGCAAGTTTTAGCTGCCTGAATTCCGCTGGGTTGTTTATCAACGTGTTGTTTCGCAATTGTATATGCATAACACCGCGCTACTCTAGTGTTGTCATATGTAGTGGTACCAGTTACTTGGTTTGTTTTTGCGAAAAGATGCATGCCGAGGGCTCATCAGCAAAAGAGATGATTCTTATTTTTTGTATTCAATTTTGCTGTATTTCAAATCATCGATTTGCGTTACCTGGTGCACTGGTACCAGGTATCTTTGACTATTGACCACACACTCCACCAGTCAAGCTATTATTGTTTATTATTGATTTGATAGCCTACTAGTGTTAGTTTTATCTACTACTCTCCGAGGTAGAGAGTACTACAGACAGCACCGGAGGGAAGCCAATTCTTGTTGGAACAAGCTCAGCTTACCTATATTACTACCTGGTACATGGTAGTCTACTATGGTACTATGAGAACTCTACCAGTTAGTACCAGTACCATATTATTACCGTACGTGGTATAAAGTTCAAGTTGAGGCAGAGAAAAAAGAAGATGTGTTACTTTGGTCAGATTTGTCTACTGGTCAAAATCTTCGAGAATTTTTTTTGACTATGGTAAACTACTAGACTACCTGGTACATCATACCAGGTAGAGTAGACTACTGTACCTACCTGGTACATAATAATATTTTCTACTACCAGGTAGTCTAGTACCTGGTAACAATATCTATTTCTTCGTTTCTTTTGTTAATAATCGGCAACTAAAAATGAAAGAATCTTCGTAACGACACATATGCGTGCGTTCGTTGAGTTTGGAACGTATTACCTGGTACCACGTACAGTACCAGGTCTAGTCTGCTCTGGTAACAGGTCGTGCTACCAGTTATACTACCTGATACAGTTCTAGTATTGATATTGAAAAATATTATTACCATACCGTAGTAGTGACGGGAGATTACGTACTTCTGGATACCATACCATTAAAATAGTAGTAGTATAATAGTATTACCACCAGGTACAGTATTACTTAGTAACAGGTACCACTAACTGTTATGGTACCAGGTATGGTACCTGTTACCAGCACGTGTAAGCTGGAGTAAATGTTTGAGTCAGAAAACATCAACATGGAACGAGTACGGTAGTGGTACCAGGTATGGAAGATTTCAAAGTGTCTACTACCAGGTAGGTACGGTACCAGGTAGCTTGAAGTAGTACCATACCAGGTATGTGTTCATACTTCCGACTCCATGATTTTACCATTGATAAAAAAGTCTCCGATTAGCCACTAAAAAAATTAAAAATTAATTATTGAAAGACATTATGCCTTCAGCTTGGTGAGTCAGCTCCTCGAACGAATGCACATTTTTCGTTCGCTTTCTTCACTTTTCTACTACTACCAGGTATCAAGTACGTACGTTTGCGGTGCAGAAAGAAAACAACAGAAAGATGATTCATTCGTCTTCCGTTTATCAACAGATGAAACAAACAAACACACAGAGAGACACACACAAATGATAGTCTAGTACCAGTAGCAGGTTTCCATCAACCTCTTTCATTAACTTTCGGTCACTATCCATACTGTTTAAAAACTAGACTACTCTGCGAAGATTCTTTATTTTATCATTTTGTTGTCGTGTAAAACGAGAATTATTATAAGCGAAGCATATTGAACAGCAAAATAATGGAAAAGACAACAATGTCCGCTAGTAGTGCTAGTACTACCAGTCTTTGGGATGTAATCTCTACCAAGCCATCCCGTCGCAGTAGCGGTACTCGTCTTCATAGAAGATCGGTGAGACGAAGCAACACAGGAAACTCACTTGGAACTGCCCTGAAAGGTCTGCCTACTTCTACTTACGATACTAACATCGAAATGGAAAGAAGTGATCCTGCTCTAATAGCTGGTGGACAAGTTAGGCGTCATACAGACAACTTGAGTGTACTACCTGCACACTCACTTCTACTACAAGACGATGAAAAAATGCAGCGTGAACAGCTCTTGATGAGCCTCGATCAATTGGCCTGCCACGTACCTCGAACTGTCCTGGATCAGATAATCAACCAAGTTGTTCAAGAAGAAAACAAGAATAAGATCCGAAGCTTGCTGCAAGAGAGTTTGCAATTGAGTGAAGGAGTTACAGATGACTCCTCTCACAGTGAAGGCCATCACTCCGTTGCTAGTTTGTTGTACGATTCCTCCGCGAACAGCAAAGAAGAAGAAGATCCCGATGCCAAGGTCTCCAAGCTCCGTCAAGGAAGATTGTCCAATAGCACTATGAAGCCGCTCATGATGGACAGCTCGCTGCTATCGCTTGGAGTCGAAGGTGAATCGTCTCATAGTGAAGCTGATACTGGTGCTCCGATTGATCTTTTACCAAGTGTTGAATCGACGTCTGCTCTACTCTTTATTGATGTTTCTGGTTTCACCGAGTTATCTCGTTCACTAGAAGTTGAACAGCTCTCCAAGGTCATCAATTCTTACTTTGAACAGATATTGGAGATTGTACACGCTCATCAAGGGGATGTGCTCAAGTTTGCTGGCGATGCTCTCTTGGTCGAGTGGAGGGATCATCAAGATAAGAAGCATCAGCAACAGTCATCTGCCTGCTTGTTAGCAACAGAATGTGCCTCCAAGCTTGTCGATGTGTGTTCCGACCTTTCCGTCAAGACTCACACTGCTGCTGGAATGCCAGACACAACATTGCTGAACATTCACTGCGCAGTAGCATACGGAGCTATTGTTGGGACACATGTTGGCAACTCCAAACGAACGGAATATGTGGTTGTTGGCGATGCCATGAAACAGCTGTCGAAAGCCATGGAGGTGGCCCAATCGAGCCAAGTTGTCGTCTCTCCTCAAGTTATCCGTGCTTTAGAGGGCCTAGTTAAACTTTCCAAGCGTTGTCACGTTGGAGAGAGACCTGTTGTTTTGGCCTGCAAGTCTCAGGTCTTTTACAAGGCACAGCACTCGCCAACCCTGCTTGCCAATCAGAAGACAGCATCGACCTCTACTGATTTGTCTAGAAAGTGCGAGGATTGGACTACGAGCATGCTGCAACATTGTGAGGCATACCTGGATTCCTATGTGCATCCAGCAACTACATTTTCAGAAACAAAGCGATTATCCTTCTCTACGCCTTCCCGACCATCCAGTATGGGTGCATCCGAGGTTGCGGAATTGCGGGACGTCGTAACTGTATTCCTACAGCCCATTTTACCGGAAAATTTTGATTTGATGAGCAGCCCTGTTGACCAAGAAACGCTCGACCTTTTGCAACAGATCATGGCTATTGTCCAAAGCGAAGTCGACCATTTCGGTGGTCAGCTCCGGCAGTTCATTGTGGACGACAAGGGATTGGTCATAATTTTCAATTGGGGACTCCGAGGAAGCACCTTTCCAAACATGGTGGAGGAACGAACCATGCCTTGTATGAGAAACATTGGGTCGCTGTTGAGAACCGAGCTTTCCGTCAAGAGTCGGATGGGCGCAACAGCAGGCAAAGCTTACGCTGGTGTTGTGGGGGGTTCCTCGCGTCACGAGTACGCTGTGCTAGCACCCGCAGTAAACCTGAGTGCTCGTCTTTGCTTTAACACAAAGAATCCTGGTGTGTTGGTAGATGGGGCTCTTCGGTCCAGTGCCAGGTCCAGCCAGTTCAGGGTACGAAAGCCCATTCTTGCAAAAGGCTATAGCTTTCCTGTGCGTATTTATGAACCAAAGTTACCAGTGCGAAAGTCATGGGTACACATTGAGAGGAGTGAATTCGTTGGCCGTACCAAAGAAGTTGCCGAGCTTACTTCCTTGGCATGCAATATGATCAAGGGACCATCAAAGGAATCTTCGAAATTAGCCTTCGTTTCCGGTCCTGCTGGATATGGAAAGAGTCTTTTGTTGTCGCGGGTTGCTAGCACAATCGAGGGTCTCTGCAAGCAGTTAAATGCTACACACGTGGTTTTCCGACACGTGTTTTCTGAAGACGATGCCTTCAAGCCCTTTAGCATTATTCGGCCCCTATTTTTAAATGCACTAAGACAGAAGCAGAGTCCATTTCTGGGCTTCGCAAACTCTAACGGTGAAATCGACTCTGCGTTGCAAGAGGAAATGGAAAAGCAAGCCAACGCTCAGCTCCATCTTTCATTTTTGCGGACCTGTATGCAGGCGAGCATTCCTATGCAGTACGTAGAGATGCTTGCCGGCCTCATTTTCAGTGATAAGCTTTCGAGTGATATTGGTCAGTGGTCCGATAAGTCACGGAAAATGTCCGACTGGAACACTCTTGTGAAGCACTTTGTTCGCATTTACACTGAGCTGACGAAGGATATGGATCTGGTAGTCCTTGCACTCGATGACGTGTCGGGCGTGGATGAGATGAGCTGGAAGATTTTACAGCGACTGGTAGTGTTACCAACAGCATGCCGCTACCTCGTTCTTAGTGCGGACAGAAATCAGTATGGACTCAACACCCGGGGCAGCTTTTGGGATGAGTTGACCAGCAATGACAAAGTTCGATTTGTGCCGGTAACGAAAATGACGGAACAGGATATTGTGAGAATGACCAAAATTTATATGGGCAAATACAAGCTTCCAGATCTAGAACAGTCAAATATCGCTCGTTCCGTTTATCTCTTATCCGAAGGCATTCCATCTGTTGCTGACGTTTTTCTGGGTCTTTACATGTCAAGAGATTCGGATTCTGGTGACGAAGTCAAGGATGTGCTCCTCAACCGACTCGATACGCTGGATACGTCGGCACGATTACACTTGCAGTGTGGTGCCATGTTGGGCCGTTCCTTTGCTATGAAAGATGTTGTCGCTGTTATGGAAAGCTACAATGACATTTCGGTAGAAGACGAAGATGCCCGAGCATCCCACTTGGCTCTTGTGAGTGAAAGCCTCGATGAAGCTGAGCAAAATGGATTCCTTTCCGTTAAAGAACTTGCTGGGGGTGAGATTGTACTTTATTCATTTACGCATTCACTCCTGAAGGACGTTGTTTCGCAGCAAATACTTCAGGAGTGGAAGGACCGAGTGCAGTGTTTAATTGACGCGATTATAAATCCACCCATGAAGAAGAATGACACGATGGCAGCACCTTTCAACAGCGACTTGAGATCCTCTTCTGTCAAAAGTGATTTGAAGAGGGAGGTCTCTCCCTATAATACCAAGCCAACAATGAGAAGATTACCACTTCGGTCAGACTAAGACATCCTGTAATTTATAATATGTGTCCGTACTCTACATTTATGTCTCAAAGCTTCTCCTTTTAAAGATGCTTCCTGGCCACCCTTATCCATACCTTGCTAGCGTGCTATTCCTACAATGGCACTAGTTAGCCGTACATCATGTTGCTGGTGACTTCTTGTGTGACTCCATTCCTAGACATGCGAAGGAAAGTATCCACGATAGTTGGAAGGTCTTTCATCCGTGTCAACTTGTACAAGTTGCTGCTGCTGCTGCTGCTGCCACCGCCAGTTTCTGGTTGATTTTTTAGGTGTTGTTCTTCCATAATAAATGTTAGGTGCAATGGTATCGTCGTGGAGGGTTGGACCATTGCTCCTTTTCATGTAACGTGATGTATTGGTTCTGCCGCCACCACCGCCGCCGCCACCACCACCACCAAAACATCTCGAACAAAGGTAGTGCAATACATCATAACAGGCACTACCTCGAATCAAACAATTTGGATTGGGTGCCATTTCGTGCGCAAACTGCGACAATAAAGAATTGGGCGATCGATTCCATGGATCATCATTGTCATCAATGCTGCTGATATTATCACTAACCATCCTCCCATCGTGATCGTACTGATGGTTGTTATTGTTGTAATGGTAAGGACGAACATAATCAGTGTCGCGGACTACCTGTACTTCTTGAGGTGGTTTGGTACGACCATCGGTAGCATCATTACTGAATGGTGTTTCCAATGGTGGGTACATATCTTTATGTACATTTTCGAGAGCATTCCATTGCTCTGGAGTTGGATTCGTTTGCAAAATAATTTTGGATGGAGGAGTTTTCGTGTTCCTTTTGTCGTTAGTTTGAAGGGCCTGATTATTCGTATTGACGATACCCGGAGGAGACGGTTGACGTCGTGTTTCTGCGGCGACCAATTCAGCTTGTGTAATGTCGGACGTTGGTAAAGTTGTTTGAACTTGTAATGGCGCAGCAGAAGGAGTAGTAGTAGCACGCACAGCTGTAGTAGCCTCATCGACACCCTCAACAATAGGACTAAGATCTGTTCCACGAATGGAATTGACCCGAGGTAGTCCTACGACACGTCCCTGAACTGTATTGTGCGGTCCTCGTGGTGTACTGCTATTGTGTTCTATGGTATTGTCATTGTTTCCAAGAGGAGGAGGTACCAATACTACCTGTGCTGGTTCAACAACCAATTCACCACGCATTATTTGTTGTTGAAGATTACGAAGAGGACGAGGAGGAGGAGACAGGTACTGGGTCATCATTTTTTGCATGCCAGTAGTATTGTTGTAAGGATTTAATGGCATTCTGGAATTATACGAATTCAATCCCACTGATCCATTACCTTGACTACAAAGTTCATGGCGACGCTGTTGTTCTTCTTCTTGTTGCTGATGTTGTTGTTGGGTATTGTTATTGCTGTAATAGTAGTGATCCTGATCATTCAAGTATTCAAAGTCGATACTGGGATCAGTGGCGATCTTGTTAGAGCGTTTGCTCAATCCAAAGAACCTCCGTTTCGTCTTTTCTTTTTTCATTTTTGTTTGTTTGCCGTTCTTATTGTTGCTGTTGTTGTTCTTCTTGTTTTGACTGTAGTGAGATGAATGACTGTTCTTCTGCATTTGCTGTTGTCGTTGTGAATGAATTTGTGGTGGTGATTGTTGTTCTCGGTAAATGGATGCTGGAGTAGCAACATCCGTATTAGATCGATTCTTGGACGAAAAGTAATTGGTTCCCCAGCCTCGTCTTTGTTTCTGTCTATTGTTGGTGCTGATTACCGAATCAGAAGTATTAGTGTCACGAAGTAATCTTGAACTTTTGTTCATTTTCTTCTTCTTCTTTGAACCACTTTTACTTGCAGAAGTAGTAGAGCTGGTCGTACCAGCAGTAGTCGTCGTAGGAGTAGTAGCAACAGCTGCTGCTGCTGCTTCTTCTTCTGTGTCATTACGAACATCATCCATTGGACCGGATTCTTCACCTTTCAAATACAGTGTTCTTAGTAAACTGATAACTTCTTTTTCGTTCAGTTTGGACATGGCCGTTGCTGTTGCTGCTGTTGTTGGTGTCGTCTTATCACCGTCGCCTTTGGATATCTCGACAATCGTTGTACTTGCAGTCACCGATTCTTCTTCTTCTTCGTTTTCGTCATCATCATCATCATCATCGTCAAACGAATCTTCTGGAAAAAACTCACGACGAGATGAGAAACGATTGTTGATGACTTCTCTGGGTACTATTCTACGAGGATGAACTTCACGTCCACTTCGAGGAATCACTGGCATATCGTAATGATATCCACCGGTACCGCCACTACCAGCAAAATCATGAGGAAAAGACTGATGTTGCCGATATTGATTCTGATTCTGATTCTGATATTGTTGCTGATACTTATGATATCCTTGCACCATTTTTTTTTTCAAACACACAAAACCAAGAAGACGAACACCGTGCCAAATGAGATATTGTACTTTGTTTTGCAATTACTGGGACAAGAGACAATGAATGAAACTTGCAACAGGTGAGGTTAATAAGGATGAGATGAGGAGGAGAGAAGATTGGAGGTAAAATGGCGTTCCAAAAACAATCCTTTCAGCCGTTGGAATATTATTGGCGAAAGTTGAAAATATCATTTTATAAATAATTAGAAATAGCAACCGAACTGTTTAAGTGGTATTAATTAAGCAGTTTTTTTTTCACTGGACTTGCGACATGGAAAGGCAGCCGAGACTCTTTTTTCGAAGAGGATGCTCACAATAATAATAATAAAATAATAATACTAATAATACTAATTTTTTCTTGCGGAGTGCATCGGACGACGATGCAATGCATCGGGGACAAGTATCTATGCTTTCCTTCTGCGAACAACAACAAAACAGAAGCATTGTCTAGTACAATTCTAGCCAGTAGTCGTAGAAGTAGTTGTAATAGTAACAGTAGTGTTGGTGGTAGTAGCATGATTAGCATGATTGGTAACATACTGGGCAGCCATCACTGATGATTCCGTACTACTGTAGAGTAGTTGGGAACGTTTCCTCATACAGTAGCTACTACTCCTAGAAGGAGCAGTAGTGACTATCATGTCTGACTTAAAAATATTGAGTGATTTTCTTTATCTCTTCTATGCCTAGAATTAGTAGATCTAGCTACCAGATTCAATACTAGCTATTCCAAATAATAGAATACTACTAGTCTACTGTAGCTAATAGCGCTAGCTAGCTACAACTGCTGGTAGTTGTAGCAGTAGGGTCTAGTGAAATACAGTAGTGGAGTGATGAGAGGCCTACACTACTCTTGAAAGCTCTCCACAACAAAAATTCAAATATAATTCGAATCATAGCTACTAGACCTACCTAGAGTAGCAGTAGAGAGTCCTCCTGGACAGACGAATTCGGTTCAAGGTCAGACGGGTCTGTCATTCCGAAGCTTGAAAATGACTGCGTTAGCAATTTACGGCGGGATTTCATGCCAAAATTGGGACATTGCTCGTGTGTCACGGTTTTTGCAGATTTGGCTATCTAGTGCTGTAGTACTACTTACTGGTGGTGGTGGTTGTTGTAAACTACCAGGTACTAGTAGCTACTATTACTAGTAGTACTTGTATAGAGAACATTACTGTATTACTAGTAGTAGAAAACCCTATTTCCTTAATATTATTATCAGGTTTGTCTACCATGACTTAATTGATGATGAGAATATTGTCATTCGCAATCAATCTTGGGTGAAGTTTCAACAAATTTACATATCCAATCTTGACTCTCAAATTTCTTGAACGTGCTATACATTTTTGTCCTTTCTCGTCATAACCAAATTTATTGAAACAAAAAAAGACCACCACATACATACGCATACTCCATCCCCAATTCCGTGTTACCTACTTCCAATTCAAAAGCCACTACACTACTAAAGCTTTTTTGATGATAGCAGTAGTAGTAGTATTAGTGAAAAAATAAACTTTACCGAACGAAAAAGTTTACTCTAGACTAGTATACACTGTAGTAGTCTTCAATTGGATAAACACACACACAAAGGCACAGACACACACAGACACACACCAAGAAACCCTCCATCTTTTTTGTTCTTTCCAACACTTCCAATACTAACATTATCAACAACAACCATGCGATTCTTCGTTCCATCCACCACCACGTTTTTATTATTGGTGTTGTTATTGGTGTTGTCGTGCTGGACCAGCAGCAGTACCGTCACAGCTGCTGCTGCACCCACCACCACTAGCAATAACAACAATAACAACAACAACAACAAAAATAGGGTCAACAAACCACAAAAGGTGAATCATCATCATCAGCAGCAGCAGCAGCAGCGTAGTAGTGGCCGTCGCCGTCGTCGTAATTTGGTCAAAGGTCAAAGCGGCAGTGGTTCTTCTTCGTTGTCGTCGTCGTCGTCGTCGTCGTCGTTGTCGAACGTCCACACCAGTCGTGTCCTGCAAAAGGATTCCACAACGTCAACGTCGACGTCCAACAGTAACAACATTTTTGATCATTCAACGTCCGTCGATACTGTTCCTGTCAATTGTGGTACCGAAGAAATGCCCTTTTTAACAACTTTTGTTACTTCTATTCAATTCCGTGATGGCAATGGCAACGGCGGTGGCGGCAGCGGTGGTAGCAAATCTAAAAAGGGTAGCAGCAGCAGCAAATCTTCCAAGAGCAACAAAAGTAGCAGCAGTAGTAGTGGTAAAGGCAAAGGTGGTAAAGGTACCAGTGGTGATGACAAAGATGCTGCTACGTATGGTACTTACAGCTCTACCAAATCCACAAGTAGTACTACTACTCCGAAGACGACAACCATTGCTACTAGTCCTGCTCCTCCTCGTAAAGGCAGTGGTAAGGGTGGTAAGGGCGGTAGCAGCAAAAAGAGGAGCAGCAAGGATACTGGCAGCTACTCGTCGAATTCAGAGGATGAATACTACGAAGACGGTGATAATGATCCAGATGGTAGCAACAATCGAGCAATGCTAACATCCGAAGAACAACGAGCCATGCAAACACTTTTTCGGAATGTGATCAATGGATATACCTTTACGTACTGTGATGGCTTTTTTCGTACCGTCTACACGGTTAGTATGACCATGATGGAACGCGAACAACAAGAACAACAAGGCTATAAAGAGACTGTTGCCGTGACTCCCGAACGTACCTACAGGACGGCGCCAAATAATGACACCAATGTGAATGATATTGATATCGATCCAATGGATATTGACGATGACAACAGCACAATCTTTAGTGCCAATGCGCGACAATCGGGCAGTGGTTCATTTTGGGGTTCACCTACCAATTACGACGAAGAAAATGATGATACTCTCGGCAGTGCTCCAGCACCTGGTCCTACCAGTGCATCCAGCACAAGTACAAGTAGTAGTAGTAGTAGTAGTAGTAGTAGTAGAAGTCAAGGTGGCTGGATGACCAACGCAATGTCACTCGCCGCCAGCGAATCGAATACAGCAATCTATTTTGTTTCTCTCACAGCTACCTGTCGCAACTGCGAGGTTACCCAGGACCTGAACTTTCCACTTCTCATGATTC
>Ga0210025_1004430_pt1 | contig 12015 bp, 9 predicted proteins | sample CryGeyme20150102_FD_183989 | JGI IMG/M metagenome (GOLD analysis project Ga0210025, IMG submission 183989) | Groundwater microbial communities from Crystal Geyser aquifers in Utah, USA - Crystal Geyser metaG 2015-0102 (SPAdes) (version 2) | ecosystem: Environmental > Aquatic > Deep subsurface >...
TTTTCATCTTTATAAATAAATAAGGCAGCCCAATCTTGACGGACGATATCTTAAGTATCAACGAGGTTTCAGGGTACTGCCTTATTTTATTTGGTAATATAACATTTTTACAAATATACGAACGAGGTTTTACCGTCCCTTTTACTGGCGCAAGATATCTTGTGTCTATCTATTCTGTCAGCATATGCTGACGAAAAAGAACGTCCAAGCAAAATGCCTGAACGAGAAATGTCTAAATGGAAAAATAATTTTTATTTTGATGTAATGTCTTGTCCTGAAATAGCGTTACAGGTTTTTAGATAAATTTTATATGAATCAGACGGTTTCTAAACTGTCTGATTTTTCTTTTTTATAGGTTCTTATTTGAATGTTTTCTTCTTGATGGGTTTGCTCTGGTGTCTGCAAATGTAAAGAAAAATGTGGTCTTTCTTCATTATATATTTGGACACTTTGTCTTACCATTTTTTTGATCCATTCTAAATAAGAGTGTTGCGATTCTAATAAAAACTCTTGTTTTAAGATTCCATTCACACGTTCTGCTACTGCATTTTCATAAGGGTCATAACATTCTGTCATACTACAACGAATATGATTTTTAGTAAGTAGTCTCTGATGTTCATCACTACAATATTGAACACCTCTATCCGAATGATGAATTAATTCTCGTAAAGGATATTTTCTTCTTTTCAAAGCCATTTTCAAAGCATTTGAACATCCAACTGTTTCTAAGCTATTAGAAACATCATACCCAACAATTTTCTTTGAATACGCATCAGTAACCAAAGCTAAATAGATTGGATTTTCTCTCGTGCCAATATAGGTAATATCACTTACCCATACTTGTTCTGCTCGCTCTATTTTTAAATTTTCTATCAAATTTTTATGCTTTTTAAAACGGTGATAGGAATTAGTAGTAACATGATAACTGCGTTTAGGATAGATTAGACGCTGATTAGTTCTCAAAATAAGAAATAATTTATCTCTACCTACACCAAGTTCTTTCAAAGGTTCTTTAAGAAGATGATATAGTTTAAGCCCTCCAATTTTTGGCATTCGTTTTCTTTTTTCGTCCACTAATGCTAAAACTTTTTCAGCTACTCCGTTTCGTAATTCAACACGCCAAATAGAACGATAATACGCCTGTCTAGTTATCCCAAGCAATTCACAGGTCTTGCCAATGCTAGTTTTATTTTCTTCTCTAAAAGAATCAATTACTTGGGATTGGAGTTTTTTCGTATCGGAATTTGGTATTCTTTCTCTGCTAAATCAATCATCATATCAAACAAAATTACTTTTTTATCTGAATTAGATAATTCTTTTTCTAAGGCTAATTTTTGTTTTTTGAGTAAACGATTTTCTTGTTCTAACTCTAACAAACGTTGTTCTGCTGTTTTCATAACTTTCTTTTTTACTTTATAATGAGGGTCAAAATTACCATACTTTTCAAGCCATTTTACAACCGTACTACGAGATTGAATTCCATAGTTACGTTGAGCTTGACTAACTGTAAAAACGCCATCCTCAACTTCTCTGACGACTTGAAGTTTGAACTGCATCGTATAATCTTTTTGAGTTCGTTTTACATAATTACGTTCCATAATTAAATTAATTGTGTAACGCTATGTTAGGATGGGACATCTTTTTAATATGAAACAATTCAACTTTTTAATTCTTGCTTTTTTATTTTTATTCTCTTTTTCAGTTTCTGCACAAGATACCACCAATGTAACAGTTGATGGAATTGCTACTGTCAAAATTCCTGATACCGTAAAAATTTGGAAAAAAGGAGGTTCATTTTCTGCTACTTTTGCTAATGTTGGTTTGAGTAACTGGGCAGGAGGTGGACAAAGTTCGATTGCCTTAGGCGCAATTTTGAACCTTACAGCAACACGTAAAACTGAAAAATCGACGTGGGAAAATATCCTCCTTGTGCAATATGGAATGGCACGAGTAGGAAAAAGTGATTTTAATTTATTCAAGAAAACAGACGATAATTTTCAGTTTGATTCAAAATACAGCTATAATTTAGGCAAAAATTGGAGCAGTAGTTCATCTATGAATTTTCGTACTCAAATGGCAAAAGGTTATTTTTTTACTAGAGATTCTTTAGGAAAAGAAAATCAAGGACAACTGATTTCAAACTTACTTTCCCCTGGTTATTTGCTTTTTGCGACAGGTATTCGCTACCAAACCAAGATTTTTAATATGCGTTACTCGCCTTTAGCTGCCAAATTTACCTTTGTAATGAATGATTCGTTGGCAAATATTGGAGCTTTTGGAGTAGAAGAAGGACAAAATATTCGTTCAGAATTTGGTTCTAACTTCGATGCCAGTATCAATTATGACCTTATGGAAAATATGAAACTTAGCTCTACACTCAATCTTTTTGCAAACTATGAAAACCTCACTCAAATAGACGTAAACTGGGAAAATTTGATTGTCTTTAAAGTAAATAAATATTTTACGACCAGTTTTTCTACTCAACTTATCTACGACCACGATATTTTGATTTCTCAAGAAGGCTCAAATGAAGCACCAAAAAGAGCCATTCAATTCAAACACGTTTTGAATATAAATGTGGGTTATACTTTTTAAAATGTATCACAGACTTCCGAGCCTGTGCATAACGAAATTTCATTTGTAGGGAAAAGGCTTGCCTTTTCCTTATTTTTTCATCTCTTGAAATTTTTGAAGGAATAGGATTATACATATTGAATTTTGAAGAAATTTGAGTATCTTTTTGTTATCTTTCGACTAAAATAAACTACTCTACCCTACCATTTTTTAAGTACTTGATAATGAGCAGTTTAATTTATATTTTAATTTACATATAATCAAATATCGGAAAAATCTATCAGTTATATTTTCAAATTCTTCAACAGATTTTTTAAGTGTATCTTTTATCCAATCTATGCCTGCACGACAAAAACTTTTCTCTTTATAGCCATGTTTCTTGACTTTTATTTTTTGCACTTTTTCGTGTCTATAAATTCCTAAGCTGATGCACATGGCAAAAGCAATAGAAACAAGTCCCACTAATTTTTTGAGTTTATAAAGTGCTTTGATGTGTGTAGTTTTTAAGTTAAACCCTCTACCTTTGAAGGACTGAAACATCACTTCTATTGTCCATCTTTTACGATATATTTGTCCTAAATATTTAGGCTCTTTAATTGTACCTATCAAAAATAAATAATCTTCATCTTTTATTTTTTTTAGATATACATTTACCCAAACACCATCTACTTGACAGTTTTGTAAATAAATAGGTTTGTGGCTGGCTAGGTTTTCTATATTTTGCTTCCGACCATCAAAACGCTCTATTAAATGATGTTTAGGTACACGCATACAGAAATGTATGCCATTGTCTTTCAGGTATTTAAGCCACTGATGACCAATAAATTCCCTATCTCCGATCACAATACCAATGCGCTTTACCCCCACTAAATCAATCACCTTTTTTAACACATCTATTCTATCAGAAGCATTTGAATTACCACTTTTATTATCCAAAAGTTCCCAGTATAAAGGGACTTGTCTAGCACCAGTAGAAGCCGTAATCATCAAAATATTCACTTGACATTTTCCAAAATCCCATTCTGTTCTATCTATACAAAGACGGATTTTACCTTTGCCTAAACAGGAAATCAAAAGCAAGGCTAAGGCTTGATAATCTAAATTAGTTTCTCTAAAAAAATCTTCCAAACGATGAATTATACTTTTAGTTTGGATGCTATCTCCTTCTAATTTTATAGCATCAGCTATAGCAGGTAATTGCACATTTCTACTTTTTATAATACCTAAAACGGCTTGATAGAGACAAACTTGACGAGCTTTATTAGCTACAATTTTGTAAGTTTCAAAAAGATGATTAACTTGAGTTGTGAAAAATTTTTTCATATAGAAAAGTATAAGTTTGATGAGGGTGCATAACAAATTGTCGTTTCTTATGCTGCTCTTAACATATTTTGTACTTCTTCCCATCTATCACTTAGATTTACAACTCTTAAATCAAGAACATTTTGAGCTCCTTTTTCTGTCCACCTTTGTCCTGATAATTTAAGTCTTTTTTGACTAATTGTTCTATGCGCTGCTTCTACAGCTCCCGAACCTATTAATAATTCTTTTTTTAGATACGTCGGATAATCCATTCTATTTATATTATTTTTGTAATAATTTAATAATTTTTCTTTCTCTTTTTTTACTTTTTTGCTAGATACCTCTAACCCTTCTAATAAGCAAATGAGAGGAACTACTCCTTGTTTCTTTAGTAACTCTGCGTTTGTTGCTATCCACTTGTTTCGCTTTTTTTTATCCTTTATATAAAGGGCTGCAAAATCTCCTAAATGCTCTACTGCATGATAATAATCCAGTATTTGAGTAGCCTTAGGATAAGCAGAATCTATCCATTTCCATATCCATCTAGCACCATCATTGATAAAAATTAAGTCTTCTTCTAAATCGGCATATTTGTCGGTAAGTACACTCATTTTTTCTTCAAATTCAGTATGTGAACCCAAATGGGCAATATATTCAGAATGACCAAGCCAATTCCTAGAACTAGATAATTCATAAATAGAGTTATTTTCAAAAACACGACCTATTTTTACTTCTTTCCAACCTTGGTGACGAGTTAAAATCATACTTCCATCTATCATATACTAGAGAGCCATTTTGGATACTACTACTTATAGGTTGCTCCTCTTCTAATAAAGTAGAAATAGGTTCAGAATGAGACTCAACAATACGATGAATTTGTATGCCAGTAGCAGAAATACGGGCTAATTTATCTAGTAGCAAAGCTCCTTTATTATACACTTCACTTTGTCCTACAAACAAACATAAATCCTGTAAATAAGGACTATACATACTATCTCCTTGGCTACAAAAACGATGAGAACGAGCTATTTCAATCCGTCCGAAGCGTGTTTCTTTTTTTTTTCTTGCGACGATTAGAAGAAAGAGAACCTAAACTTTTTTCTAAAACATCTCGACCTAAAGAAACCATAATACCATCTAAAGTAGCTTCATAATCATAAAAATTTTCTTTTTCTTTAAGAGAATCAATAGAATCCCAATGACGACTAGCAATTTCTAAATATTCTTCTTTGGTCATAACACTAAAAATTAAAGGTGGAAAATACAATCTAAACAAATATAAGTAAATTGCGACAATTTGTTATGCACCCGTTTGATGATTTAGGGTAAACGCACGAAACTTTTTATACTGCTTTTAGTGTGTTTAAACAGACTTTAATTATCAGAGTAAATTCAATTTACAAAGTTAAAAACTAGCTTGATTTGCTTTAAACGAGTACAATTTTTTTTTCGTGCGTTTACCCTATTGATGATTAGACACTTCAAAAATATACTTTTCTTTTTTTTTATGCAAAATTTACCTTTTTAGTAGGGTAGAGTACTAATTTTGATTATGGAAAGCTATCAAATTCTGAATTAAAAAACAATTTATCTTACTTTTGACTTGCTTTAGCTAAATTTGTAATTCAACCAAAATTCGGTCAAGTTAATTCTCAATTTTAAATTTTAAATTTTCCATTCAAAAAATGTCTTCACTTTTATCTTTTCAAGCACATTTAGAACACTATCGTCAGAAAAAACAGTATGCCCTTTCTTTGTCTGTTTTGGGAGGTATTTTGATGGCTTTAGGTTGGTATTTTCCTTTTTCGCCTTTGCTTTTTGTGGGACTTGTTCCTTTGATAGAACTTATAGAGTTTTATTTTAAGAAAGACGAAATTCAGAAAAGTGAACAAAAAAAGAATGCTGATAATAAGACAAAAAAGAAGAACTATTTTACTCGGCTTTGTTTCTTTATTTGGATTTATTTTGTGATTTGGAATGCTGGTGTGTATTGGTGGCTTTGGAATGCGATGAGTGTGGGAGTAATTGGAATTTTTTTATTGAATGCTCTTTTACAACTTTTACCTATTGTTGTTTATATTTTTACGAGGCGTTTTTCGGTCGGATTTATCAATTATTTATCGTTTGTTTCGTGTTGGTTATTTTTTGAATATATCCACCTAAACTGGATTTTGTCATATCCTTGGATGAATATTGGAAATGCGTTTGGCGAAGTGCCTACGTGGGTGCAATGGTACGAATATACAGGAACTTTTGGAGGAAGTTTATGGGTACTTTTGGCTAATATTTTAGCATATCACGTTTTTATAAAATCAGAACTAAAAGTAGGTTCTTTTTTGGTTTGGATTTTAGTTCCGATAGGAATTTCTTACGGAATTTATACAAGTTATGATGATGAAAATAATAATTCAAAAACAGTGGAAATAGCAGTCATTCAACCTAATTTAGATTGTTATTCCGAAAAATTTTCTCGCAACCCAAAAACAGGTGAACCTTCTACCAATCACATTCCTTTTGAAGACCAAATTCAGCGATATATTGATTTAGCCAAAAGTGTAATTACAGATTCTACCCAATATATTATTTTACCTGAAACGGCCTTTCATCAAAATTCTACCGAATATAATTATACAAGTCAGTCCGATTTAAAACCTATTTTTGATTTTTGTAGAGAGAATAATTTGATTCTTATTTCGGGTGCAGATACCTATAAATTTTATACAGGAAATGATACTGTTCCCAAAACGGCACGAAAATCTAGAGGAGGAGATGCGTATTATGATGCTTATAACTCGGCTGTTCAGTTTGTTTCTTTTACAAAAGATTCTGTTTCATTTTATCATAAATCAAAACTCGTTATTGGTGCAGAAACTAATCCTATCAAAATGGTTTTACCAAATCAAAGTGCTTCCCTTATGTTTGTCGATATAATGGGAACTTTAGGAACACAAGATTATAGAAGTGTTTTTGTTTCGCCAAATACAGAGGCAAAAGTAGCTCCTGTCATTTGTTGGGAAGCCGTTTATGGAGAGTTTTGTACAGAATACGCTCAAAATGGCGCAAATGTAATTGTCGTTCCAACCAATGAAGGTTGGTGGGGAAATACACCTGCCCCTCGTCAGTTGTGGGCATTATCGGCTTTACGTGCCATCGAAACACGTAGAAGTGTAGCACGAGCAGCCAACACAGGAATTTCTGGTTTTATAGACCAAACAGGAAAAGATATTTCAAGAAGCAATTACGGAGAACAAAAAGCCTTAAAACACAAAGTAAAACTAAACGATGAAATTACTTTTTATACTCTTCACGGAGATTATTTGGGCAGACTTGCCGGGTTTTTGGCAGTTTTGTTTTTTATCTCTGCGATTGTGAGAAGGTTGAGAAATAAATAATTATGGATATTTAATTGTCAAGACACTTTGAAAGTGTCAGACAATTTACACTAACAAAAAAATGAATTTAAAATCGTGGATAGAAGCAGCAAGATTAAGAACGTTACCCTTAGCACTAGCTAGTATGCTGATGGGTTGTTTTTTGGCTGCCATAAATGGATATTTTGATGTAAAAATTGCGTCTTTGACTATTCTGACGGCTATTTTATTACAAGTTTTGTCTAATTATGCCAATGATTATGGAGATAGCATTCACGGTGCAGACCATAAAGACCGAGTAGGACCAAAACGAGCCGTTCAAGAAGGAAAAATAACTTCTTCACAGATGCGAAATGCTGTTATTTTGTTTTCGCTTTTGTCGTTTGTGAGTGGTGTTTTATTGCTGATTGTGGCGATAGATTTTCAAAAGGAAAGTAGCTGGAAAACGCTTGGTTTCTTTTTAGGATTAGGGCTTTTTTGTATTGCTGGGGCGATTCTTTATACGGCAGGAAAAAAACCATATGGGTATATGGGTTTGGGAGATATTGCTGTCTTGATTTTTTTTGGCTGGGTGGCAGGTGGAGGAACGTATTTTTTACAAGCTCAAGCCTTTTTTCAATCTTCTACCGACTTTCAAACGATTGCTTGGGATATATTTCTTCCTGCTACGAGTTGTGGACTTTTCGCTGTCGGTGTCTTGAATTTGAATAATATTAGAGATATAAATTCTGATATTTTGGCAGGAAAAAATTCTATTCCTGTTCGGATAGGGAAAGAAAAAGCAAGTATTTATCACGCTGTTGTTATTGTTTTGGCTTGGTTTTGTTCGCTTATTTTTTTAGGATTGAATTATCAAAGTCCTTTAAACCTATTGTTTTTGATTACGCTTCCTTTGTTTAGCAACAATATCATTCAAGTTTTCAAAAGAAAAAATATGGAGCTTGACCCACTTTTGAAACAACTTGCACTCTCTACATTGCTTTTTGTCATTCTTTTTGGAATAAGTTTTTTGGTGTAAGTATTTTGTGTCGTTGGTGAGGACACCAACAACGGCAAGCTGTAAGAAATATGGTGATTTTTCAAAAAATCACTAAAAATAGTTTATTCAATAAACTATTATTTTTATAATGTGTTGATATTCAGTACCTTTGTTTTATTCATTATCAATACTCGATTTTTGCACTAAAATTGATGCACAAGTATACAACTAACTGTTTTTATCAAAATTACGCTACAACCAAATGAAGTTATTATACACCCTTAAACAAATCTGTCTATTAGGTTTGTTTAGCATTTTTTTATGTTTTACTTCTCAGGCTCAAACAGGACCTGGAGGAGTAGGAACAAACACAGCAGGAGCATTCTTACAGCTTTGGCAACGTGCTGATGCTATTTTACCTATTCCTGCTGATGGCACAGCGACTGATTTTCTTGATGTTTCTGGACATAACAGACACTCAACAAATGCAAATGGAGCAGCAGATGGAGTACGTGCGTTATATCAAGCCAATATAGCCAATACTTTTCCTGTTGTACGCTTCAATGGATTAAATACAACGGCTGGTTCGCAATACGATGATGCCTATTCGTATGCAGCACGTACTGTATTTGTGGTCTGCAGAGCTTCTTCTACTACACAAAATACTGGAGATTTAGCACAGGTTTGGGGAGATTATAACCCTTCACAAGCTCAAGTTGCCTTAGATCCTCGTGGTGGAGGTAATAACAGAGGCTTTAGTTTTGATGGAGCAGGAGCAACTCAAGCTAGGTATTCAATCAATGGAACAAATTTTACTGGTTTTGTACGCAATTCAAATGCTCAACAATGGACTTATGACCAGTTTGAGGTCTTTTCTGTAGAGTTTCAAGATACGCAAACGATGACCAATCAGCGTATTAGTACATTGGCTAGTAACTTTAAAACAGATCATAGATTTGGAGGAGATTTAGCCGAAGTGATTGTATATGATAGAGTTCTGAATCCTGCTGAACTTATTATAGTACAAAATTACCTTTCTGCAAAATATCAAACGGCAGCTTTAGCTCAAAATGATTTTTATTCTCATGATGCTGTTACTGCACAACCCTTTTTTCATGATGTGGTAGGAGTTGGAAGAGAAACAGGAACAAATACACACCTTGCTTCTACATCATCTTTTATAGAAATAAATGCTGTAAGTACAATTAATCCTAACTCATATCTTTTTATGGGACATGATAATGGAGCTATTGGTAGTTATACAACTACAAATGCTCCAGCAGGATACGAACGAGTAGCAAGAACATGGCGTGCCGATGTTACAGGTACAATAGGAACAGTTACTTTTAGAATAGATGCCTCTCAACTTCCAGGAGGTGCAGCTTGTCAGTTGAATATACTCACAGATGGAGATAATGATTTTACGACAGGTGCAACCATAACACCACTCACACAAGTAGGTACTTCTTCTATCTATCAAGGTACTTTGGCTATTGCTCCTAATGTATTTTTTACAGTTGCTCAGTCTATTGGAGCAGTAGTAAATCTTACAGCTACAGCAAATGGAAACTCTGGAGAAGTAGATTTAACTTGGAACAATCCTGGTCTTGCTAATTTCCAAGAATACAGGATATATGGAGGACTTTCTAATAATCCTACCAATTTATTAGCTACCATTACAGATCAAACTACTTTAGCTACTACTCTGACAGGTCTTACAAATTGTCGCTTGAATTACTTTAGATTAGTTCCTGTTACGCTTACAGATGTAGAATCCCCCTGCGAAGGAACAGACACAGCTACTCCTACAAATGGCGCAATTCCTACTGCAATGAATCTTACAGCAGCAACTCCTATAACATCACCATCTCCAAATGGACAAGTTACACTTACTTTTGATGCAAGTGGTGATCCAGAAATAAGACAAATACGAGTATATAGATACCGTAATGGCGACCCTGTACCTGTTACCCCATCGGTTACATTTACATCTGGTATTGATGCCACTACTACCTCAGTTGCAGTAGCTGGTTTATTTCCTTCTCCTCCTTCTACTTGTTTCAGAATTACACAAGTAAATGCTTGTGGAGAAGAAAGTCCTATTTCTGGAGAACAGTGTGCCAGTATTACTGTTCAGCCAGAAATTTGTAATAATGGTTTAGATGATGACGGAGATGGAAATATAGATTGTGGCGACCCAGATTGTGCAGGAATAGATAATTGCCCTGGTTGTATTTTTCAAATTACTGACCCTGGTGAATTTCAATTATTTCAATTTAAAGTAATACCTGTAAATGGTAATAATATTGGTTATCAAACTCCTATTTTTGGAGATGTAGACGGTGATGGAGAAACAGAAATTGTAGTTTTAGGAGATAATGGAATTATTAGTGTCTTAAACCCTCGCAATGATGGGCTTCCTGATGTAGAATATACTCAAACAGGGCTTAGAAGTCCAGATGGAGCTACTAGCTTATTAACAATGGGAAATGTAGATGGAGATGCTTTTATCGAATTTTTCTATGTAACAAGTAATGCCAATTCTCCTGTTGTTTGCTATCAATATGTTCCGGGGGTAGGCTTTCAACTGGAGTGGGCAAGTGATGACCCAGCCATCAATCCTATTGCAGCAAGAAGAGTATCGAATACTGATAGAGCCAATACAAACTTAGCTGACTTTAATGAAGATGGTATTCCAGAAGTCTATACAGGAGGTACTATTTTTAATGCTCAAACAGGAGAATGGCTAGGCTATGTAGGAGCAGGAAATCCAGATGGAGACCCAAGAGATACAGGTGATCCTATCTTTCAAATATCTAATGCTGCTGATGTTCTCTCATTAGCAGACTGTGGTGGAAATGCAGATTGTGCAGGGTTAGAATTATTAGCAGGTAATGTAGTATATTCTGTAAATATTGCTACCAATACAATTACTCCTCAACGTACTTCTCCTATTCCACTTACAGGAGGTTTTAGAGATGCTGTTATGTCAGTTGCAGATATGGATAATGATGGAGATATAGATGCTGTCGTGTCTGGGTATGGTAGAGTATATGTTTGGGATATACAAAATGAAACTGAATTACTTTCCAATGTTTTTGATTTGAGGGCTTACAATGTTGGAGACTTCATCAATGGTGTAGAAGGAGTAGGAGGAAATAGTCCATATTCAGGAATACCTACTATCAACGATTTTGATAATGATGGAAAAAATGAATTTGGAGTAACAAAAGAGAGAGGGGTAGTCATGTTTAATGATGTAGATACTGCTAACATTGCTGCAAATGGAGGAAACCTCCAACCTATGTGGACATTAGCAACTTCAGACAACTCTGGTACTACTGGACTTTCTTCTTTTGATTTCTTAGGTACAGGCTTTGCAAATCTAGTGTATAGAGATGAGAATAAAGTACGTATTTTTCAAGGAGCAAGTGGAGATGTGTATTTCAATTCTCAAACAGCAGGCTTCCCTGCTTGTAATAGTGGAACAGGAATGGAAATTCCTACTATTGGAGATGTAAATAACGACGGACAAACAGAAATTATAGCTTCTTGTAATGGAAGGGTAATTATTTATCAATCCTCTAATATTCCTTGGCTACCTTCTCGCAATGTTTGGAATCAAGTAAATTATAATATTACAAATATAAACGGAGATTTGACAATCCCTGCTACTGTTTCTCCTCAAAATTTTGAAATTACAGCTCCCCCATTGAATAATTACATGGCACAGCGTCCACTTAGCAATTCTACCATTCCTTTTATTCCCTCGGCTGACATTGTGGCTTT
>Ga0210025_1004441_pt1 | contig 11994 bp, 18 predicted proteins | sample CryGeyme20150102_FD_183989 | JGI IMG/M metagenome (GOLD analysis project Ga0210025, IMG submission 183989) | Groundwater microbial communities from Crystal Geyser aquifers in Utah, USA - Crystal Geyser metaG 2015-0102 (SPAdes) (version 2) | ecosystem: Environmental > Aquatic > Deep subsurface >...
TAGTTGTAGTTATCATTTACTGAGTATTAGTGCTCATAGCAAATCATATAAGATATCCCTTATTGGCTCCAGTCTAGTTGTTGGGCATATGTGTCTACTGTTGAACTTCGCCTCGCTTTCTATCTCGCGCATAACATAAAGGACTTGTTCATCGTTTGTTGGATATGAAATCACCTGCACGCCCACGGGTAGACCTTCGCTGCCTTAGATCTATTTTCTCATGTTCTTGGTCAGCATGTCCTCGTATTGGTCTGTGAATTTAGTCTATTAGACGCCCACCACGCCCATGGGAACCTGACCAGCAGGATAGTGCAAAGCATTCCATACGCATTCATGAGAAATGAGATAGTTAAATTTCTGCATAAGGTTGAAATGTACCCAAACAGTGCCATGGTTGACGGGAGGCAGTGGAAATCCAGGCATGATCCAAACGTCCACTTCCTCTTAGGATAGATACCTGTAAATTTGTTTCTGTCTGCCTTTGGAGTTTAGCGAAATAGCCTTGATGAAACTCGTGCTGTCCATCGGCTTTGTGAAGGAAAGTAATTCTGTGAATCTGGGCTCTTTCTTTTTCAGCAGCTAAGGATATTTGTAGTAAGTACCCAAATGATGGCGAATCTAACGAGCCACGGCAACATCTTCATAATATAGAAAATTTTGTACTCTTTGAGTGGAGGCTCTCCTTTTCTCATTTCTTCTAGCATTGACATCTTCTCATCAGCCAGGAAGCATTGCATGAAGTATATATAAATGTTCCACATTTAGGGTATCTAAATTTGCTTGACTGTATGTCCCTTTTTCCTTAATATTTATATAGCTTCATCCAGAACTCGATTGTGGGCGTTGGAGCATTTGTACTTCTTGTTGATGCAGGATTGATATCCTATTGTTAGTTTGCGCTTTTGTTAGAAAGTGCTGTTATCAAAAGGCATCATTTTGATGTAAATGTCGCGTTTGTGAGGGCTGATGGTGGTGAAATGGCTAGGGTCGAAGATGTATTGGCAGAATACTATGAGGTCCTAAACTGAGCGAGTCATTGGAGTTATTTCTGATTTTATATGCAGGCCTGCTGAATAGCGACCGTAGAAGGCATTTCCTTGTCTGCTTATCCTAAAACCATGTTTCAGACTGCAGAGACCGTTCCACTAAGCTGGTATCCTGCCACTGCCTCCGATATCGGTTCCAATACCAAAAGGAGAGCATCCCGCACCGATCAATCCTCCTTAACCTCCAGAACTTCCACCACAAGAGCGACCTCTTTTCCATGGGTTGTGGCAGTATCCGAACATGCGGTTGACAGTATCCATAATTTTGCAAGCTGGAGGGACATTGCTCCTAACAAAGGGTATAAATCCCATCATGAGCAAGGACTCAATCAGATAGGAATGTTCGGTGGGAATAGGATTGACAGACTGGACCTGTCCGACGTAGGTGATTTTATCCTTGTAGATGATGACCTCTTTGAGGGAAATGGGAACTCCAAAGAAGGGAGGAAAGGTCTATTCTATGTTATCACCGTATTTCCAGCTCTTTTTGCCTTTGTCGGCTTTTCTGACAGCATCACATTTCTTAGCTGCTACGATAGCTTCCTCGAACATCTCGTCTAGCACGTAGTTGTTTTTGACTCCGATGGTGGCAGTTCGCTAGATGAAGGTGAGGACGACCTCCAAGGAGGTGATTTTTCCTTCGTCCATGAGTTCGACCAGTTGAAGGGCAGGTGCATATTTGATGACTTATTTGGTTTATGGTGGGATGTTCTGGAAATCAGGCTTGAGCTTGTCATATTTCCTAGCGATACGTTGATACAGCTAATTTCTGATGAATTTTGCCAATTTGTCGGCTTTTGTTTTTTAATTTAAACACATCTTTGAAAATTATATCATCCTTTCTGATAAACTATCATCCTCATTTTTTTAAATCCCAATAAGCTAAAAAATAAAACATTGATCGTTTGAAGCCACAAATAGGCCAGCATTGATTTCAATATGCCGAAAGCAGTGGATAATATATGATATCAAGAGATAGAGTACAGATATGTAATGAATCATTGTTAGTTGACCTTCTTGAAGCAAGTTGGAGGTACTTGGTTTACCCATTCCCACTCGGGAAATATTTTGGCAAAAGTAGCATCCTCCTCTTGGCCACATTCGATTTTGAATAATTTCATCAACATGTCGTCCATCACCTTCTTGCTCAGAATTGAATCGTGGTGGTAATCGGGATGTTGGTCTACGTATTCTCGCATCCAACGAGCGAGGGTCGGTCGTTTGCCTGAAGCTGTATCGTGAATGAATTTCTTCATTCTTTCCATGATTTCATTTACATGTTTGCATACCTTGACACATGCCTCATGACGTCTGTCGACTTCATGCATAATACCTTTGTAGTCTCCCTTACCGAAAAGGATTTCCAAGGCTGTTAGCTCTTCTATTATGGGCTCCCCTTAGCCGTATATGTTGGTCCTGAAGTAGAATTTTTGCTTCCTGACCGCATCTTTTTGATGTGCTCTTTTGAAATTTTACTATAATTTGCTGATCGGAATGTACAGGTTTATGTCCTGATTTTCATGAAGGATCCGAGCAATCAGATGTATTAGAATGCTGTAGGCTGAGTTTTCATCAGCTGTCAGTTGAATCTCCATGGTTCGGAATTCCACCCGCCATCCAATCTCATCATCTATTGGGACTTTTAACCTCACTGAATTCCAGTTTGTACCGTTGAGCATGTCAAATAAAGCAAACTGGTCTTCTTACATTTCTTTGAATTTCTAATAAATTTGGATATAATCTCTCTTGAAGATGTAGGCTAGGTGGAAGATAAGTTTATCATCCATTTATACCTTAGCCTCAGCTGCCAGCTGCTTCACTTGAGTAATATCCTCTTCTTTGACCCCAGTGTAAACATCGTTGTACTCAGCTTTGTTCATTTTGTTATCAGAAATGTAGTATCGGGCATAGCTGTATCTTGAAGCTGGCAAATAATCTGGAGAATTAGGATCTCTCTAGCTAGGAGTTCGATCATCTACACTATCACAGATGACGTTCCACCTGACATCCCAATCGGCCACTTTTCCTTTGAAGAATGGACTGCCTGCTGTGAGAGCCAAAAAAATTGGACTCAGGACGTTAAGTTGATCATAGACATACCGAGCATGATCAAGGTTTTTGGTGCTGAAGGTACATTGCAAACTGCAGCAACCCATGCCAAAGGCCATAGCATCCATATAGATGAAACCTTTTTTCGGTTCAGTTTTATCGATTTCCTCTTGTTTTGTATTTTTGTCATAGTATAAAGGTACCAGAATTTCTACTGTCGATTGCCTTCTCATTCTGATATGCTTGGTAAAAGTCCTAAATCTGATATGGGAAGCAATGTGGTCATCGTCTATGTACTGGCTTTGGGTGATTTAGTTGATAAACTCTTTCTCAGTTTATTTGTTTCTGAGGCCCATGAAAGGGATGACGGGGATGGTCAGAGGAATTCGGGATTTGGATCTGAGAGTATCGTATTTTTGGCGGATGGCAGTGATTATATCATAAAAGTTACAGGTGGTTGAATGGGGAAGTTTAGGAATGATTTCGAACATCCATGATCCATACTCATAGACCATAGGGAATGGCAAATCAGCATATTATTCATTGTTCAGATCCTATTTGTAGAGCTCTAACTCTCCTTTTTCGTTTTGTTTCAGGAAGTGTCCCTAGATCTACTCTCCCCACTTGATGATGTTGAGTCCTAATGGTTTTCTCCAGGAAGAGTAAAGTCTCATTCGGTGCAGGAATTGTTTTATTCCTTTAATTTTCAATGTTTTTTGTTACTTTTGAGTGGCTTAAAAATCCAAGACAAGTCCGAGATCAGACAGCAATCCCATGTTGTTGTAAACTAAATATGAGCCGAATTGTCACTTTAAATGAATTTAATAATAGCATCAGGAAAAACTAAAAATACAATCCTCTTCGCATCAACCACATCATGTCAACCCTCTACCTCAGAGTTGTGCATTCATATCAAATCAACTATTTTTGGCAATTTATAAAAAACGCTACAAATTTGCAACTTAAGACTTTGTTGCCCCGATAAATTCTGAAGGTAGTTTATCATCAAATCACAAAGAATAATTATACTACCTATCATAAACTATGGTATAAATCAAGCTCATTCCTTTACAATATGCCCCAACGCTCATTGCCCTCAAATTCCACCTTCTTGATCAAACCCAGATGCTCCTTTATTCTGACTTTCTTGTTGCGAATCAGCACCTAGCGGTTGGCTCCTTCAGCTTCAATGTCAGAATCGTAGTTTTCGGGAGTGTTTAGCTAGGGCTCGATCATCCAGTTGAGTCTTTTCTGGAGAGTTGAATGGTTTTTGGATTATACCTCATGTTTTTACTCGTATGGCAGGCTGGCTATCTTACGTTTGAATTCATCGCTTTTGCTCATGTACTGAGGATGCTCAGCTTATTTCAGCCAAAACTTCAAGCCCTTGATCAAATCGTACAACTTTTCCTTCTCCTGTAGAGAAGATTTCCACTTGTTCATGAAATTCTTATTTCTTGAAGCGATCTATCTCATACACGAAGTACATAGTTGAGCTAACGCAGAAGAGTTTCCATCGGTTCATAGGTCAGTCTGCACTCGTATACGATTTTTTTCAAACTGTAAATGCTCTTGTCAACCTAAAAATAAATATAGAGTTACACGCCATTCACCTTCACCTTCGTTGAGGATGTTGTATCTCACAAAAAACAGGTATTTCTCGAGCTCTTCTTTCTTGATGTCTCCTTCCTTGAGAAGATTGGACTACATGGAGATCAGCAAAGATGACATTTGATCCTCAGCTATTTTGCGAGCCATCAGCTACGCCAAAGCCTTACTGCCAGCTCTTGAAGAGTACTTCTCGAATATTTGCAAAGCTTAGCCAAATTGAAGGTCAAATTGTCCCAAAGATTCACACAGCGAGGCTTGACAAACTTAACCTTATTTTTATTTTTCCGAACAATCTGAGCCAAAATAGCTCTAAAAAGCTGTCAAATCAAGCATCTTGAAGTTTTGATTAGACCTTTCCATCAGCATGCCTATTACCCTCTCTGTATATTCATACTCCATCAATTTTTATAAATGTTCAGGTTTCTTAGCAAGCAAGGTGAATATCTTGGCAAAAGGGGTCATAGCTGATTTTCTTAGACAACTGATAGCATGCATGATAAAGTTATCGGGCACACTGTCTACAACCCCGATAGCCTTGAGAACCAGGCTTGTAGCCACAAACCTAACAGTCCTCGACGATTCAATCAAAAATTCTTTCATGAAATTATTATTGATTTCTTTCAAATACCATTCGCTCACTTCTTTTCTGTTTAGCAAATTATCAAGAATGCGGTAGTAGTTGGGGATGTGCTCCTCTTTGTTGCGATCCCTAAGAACTACTGTGTGGAAGTAGAGGAATGAAAATTTATAGGCTTGGTCGTTTTCAAGTATGCTGAAGTTTTGGCTGAGGCGGATGAAGTTGCTGTCCAGCATGACTGACAAAAAGTCAGCACTGCTGTTGTCTGTCATAATATCTTTCTCCATCTTCTAGCTGAAGGCAGAAGTGATCGACTACTCCCTGTGGTATTCCTCAGAGGTGTGCTATTTTTCATAGAAGAGGATGTAGGCATTTTTGTATTTTTAAAACTTGAAATCACCCTCCAAACTTTTGTCCTAGCCTCCAAAGCCGTCTTCCTCGATTCGAGAATATTTACTTTCTTCTATGAACTCATCATTAAAGCAGTACCATTGATTTTTGGATTGAATAAAAGAGTAGTAATGTCCACCCTCTGATGTTCCAGAGTGAATAACTGCTCCTCTTAAATTGTACTTGTAGGGTTAGTCGGGTAGATCAGGGGTCCCTGCTAGATGCTCTGCTGTGTATGGTTTCATGTTTAGTTTTTATGGAAATTTCAGGTAGCTGTTGATCTTTATTTTTCGCATTTCGTCGTAGTCAAACTCAAATCGTTTGATGGTGATGGTCAGAATGTTGGGTAGAGATTTAACACAAAGTCGCTTCTGTGTTCTCACCTTTTTCTGGCATATCTCACAGAAATAGGCGTTATCGCCGTCAAGAATCTCCCCCTCGACAAATCCTTCCAAAGCTTCCTCTAAAGTTTTTTTGCCTCTGATGTTGACCCCCATCGACAAAAAGTGATCTTCCTTTTCAGATTTATGTGGGCATCCTTCGCAATTGAGCTGGTTGCTGAGCATCCCTTCGAAGGTGTTCTCTATGATATCATGCCTTTTGTTCTCCTTCAGGAATGATTCTATTTTTTCCATTAGTTGATTGAAGAATTCATCCGCATCGCTTTGGATCATGGGATTGATGGGAAGCCCTTAGTAAGTGATGAAAGATTAACAAAATTTGCGAGAGGTCACACTTCTGTTACTGCTATGTTTCAGACCAGCAAAGATCCTCTGGTACTGTAAAATTTCATTGTTTTCGGGTTTTTCTCGATATGAAGTGCTATCGATCGACATGAAGTGCTATCTGAAATGTGGGATCATGAACAGTTGCTGAGTAAGGCAATTGATATAACAAGTAGCTCCTAAATTTTCAAGGCCGCAGAAGATGTTTCTTTCTTGCCGTTTGTTCTAAAGCATCCAACTACTGTAGGTGTTCTTTCTCCAGGAATTTTACCGCAATTGAGGGACCACATTATCAACCAATATCTCGATTAACTTCTGGTCAGTAAATAGTATCTTCTTGGTGGCCTCGTACAGTAATTTTGTCGTGCTTTCATGTTTTATTCTTTTCTGCTCCTTGTTGAAGAAAAAATCTTTGACGAGGATCTTGAAAAGATGTTCGAGGTCGTACTGATGATTGGGGTAGTTTAGCGTGTAGATCAGTAATTTGAAGGCTCCATAGATGAGATGGTTGCGTTTGTGCTTGCTGGAGTCTTCGTGAGGATTGGTGAGCACAGCCATGACAAAAGTTTGGATGATGTTGAGGTATTATTCCTTTTCTATGATGGTGTGCTCCTGCTCGACAAAGGTATTCATGTAGTCGATCAAAAAAGTATAAAACAGTTCAGAGTACTCCTTTTGTTTAAGAATGTCGACCTTGAGGAAGGAGAGTAGATGTTCATATATTATAACCTTTTCTTCTTCCTTTCCATAGTTGTTGATAAGGTAGTGCTCAAAGTCTTGTTAGATGAATTCGACGGTCACCTTCTTTTTCTCCTGAAACATTCCATACTCCAAGATCTTTAGCATGATTTCCAGCTAAATTTAGAGAGTTTTCTTTTTTAAACTTTTGTTTATCTCTTTCAGCAGATGAAAAATATTGTTGAGAGATGAAATGGGAGTAGTGATGGTTAAAAGGTCATGCTTGAAAAGATTGATGATCTTGGCAATGAGAGTCAATTTGAGCTGCTCCAAGACATCTTCTTCGATCTTGTTGACAACTTCCATGATATAGATCAGAATCAGGATGCACTTATTGCTGATTCGTTCCTTGACCAACTACTCGTCCTTCATCTGTTCAGACAGCAATTCAACGATGATGTCCATGCCTCCAGAGGCGAAAAAAAGGGATACCCATTTCTTGTTCTTTTCCATCAGCTCATAAATAATGTTCAGGTGGTATTGAAGGGACTCGTTTGTCTAACTTTTGAGCATCTTGTGCCATTACTTCTTGGACAAATTGGCACAGTTTTAGATTCTTTTGATGAGTTGCTTGTTGACAGGTAGCATTTCGACTGTTTTCCAGAAAACCTCATGGATTTTTTAGTCATTGAGTGAAAAGAGCAAAGTGTAGAAACTTTATTATTTTTCTATGATTTATTTGAACTTCTCAATAGCCTGTACCTGTGGATGTTTATCTTTCTTTCTATTGACAACATTCAGAATCGGTTTATCCGTGGTGGAGTTTGTCAGAGCATTCAGCGAGTACTCCTCTTCTTCCATGAAGGTGATTTACCTTTTCATGTAGACACTATACAAGCTGAAGTCACCAGAAATGTTGAAATCATTCATGATTTGCTTCCGTAGTCGGAAGATAGTGTTGTTTCGAGGGAGAATTATGACTTTTTATTGATTTTCTAGATTAACTGTGACATCGATGTTGGTGGTGAAAGATACGTTCGGTTTGAATAATTTACCCTGGATCATCTCAAAGAAAAGAGATATTGCTTTGAGGCAGGTTTCTGGCTTGTTTTTGAGTTTATCGACTAACTTCAGTAGGCACATTTTCCAGGTGGTCGCCTTTGTTTATATTTATTTCTCATCTTTTGGCCTGAGGAAAATGTTGATAATCTTTTTTATGATCCTATCGACATGAACCTGCTCAGTCATTCTACCCAAATACTAAAAGTAGAAATGATAGCCTTCCATCTAAGGAGTCAAATATCGGATCATACCCATATCAGAAATGTCCAGCTTCTTTTTGATGAGGTTGAAGCTCATGAAAATTTAGTCTAAGGCTTAAAATTATTAAATGGTCAGCTCGCGTTCGTAGAAGCTGGGCTTTTTGATCAGTCTATTGAGTATGTCATCTTGAACTGACTCATCAATCTTCTTCATGTACTTTTACCGATATTATTTTTTCTTTGGCTCTGAATTTTTGCTCTTTTTGAGGAAGGAAGACAACAGTTTTGGTTAATTAAGACTCCACAAAAATTAGATGTGATCGATTTTGATATGAGGGATGAAAATGTCATAGTAATTTTCAAGAAAGTCGTACAAATATTTGATGGTCATTGCCAGTGGGATTTTCTTCTGGCTGATCTTTTGTTTATGTTTCAGCCCGAATATAGTGAGATGCAACAGATTGTTCTTGAGAAGCAACTTATCCAGCAGATCTTTTCTGGTCTCTCCGAAAAAGGAAGAAATAGGGAAGGTCAGCAAGATGGTATCGATGAGTTTGATGCTCTGACCATAATTTTTTATCTTTTCCAGCCACCCCAGACAAACTGTTAGATAGTTGATCCTCTCACCTTGGAATATCTCAACTGTAAAAATTTCTTTTACGTTGTCAAATATCATAGGTATGTTAACTGGAAGTATGCTGCCATCATCTTGAATTTCTTTGAAGAAAAGGTCCAGCCCATAGTATCCATATTTACTGCTATTTTTCCTCCTTCTGAACAAGACCGATAAAAATGAGCTCTGTTGTGAGTAATTGACGATGGCGTTTATTGTGAAATTCTTGACAAGTTGGATGGTTTGCTCCTGGTTGATGTTGTATTTTAGGATTTATTGGTACATTGTGTCTAGGGCGTCAATTTGCACGAATTCAGCAAGGAGGCAAATGATGTCAAAGATAACGTTGACTTATGACTCATGCCGGTTGGTAGCTAATTTGAATAGACTGTTGATTGTCTTTATATTCAGGGATTTTGATTTGCAGTATTTTTCGAGAACTGGGATGAATCGTTTGAAAATTTCAGGATTGAAGGAGTATTCATTGAGCAGGTGGTCGATGATGCACTGGCTGTTAATCAGGTTATAAATATATTTTTCTTCAACTTTGTACAGTTTGACTTCTCCCTCTGTGATTTTCTTCAACTCCTGAATAGCTTTCATTTTAGCTTCGAAGGCAGTTTGTTCTTTGATACAGGTCAGCACATATCCTACATAGCTCTCTTCAATCGTGTTATTTTTTTCCTCCAAACCTATAATGTAAGGGTATAGCATAAAGACCTCTTGATAGTCTCTCAATTTATAGCTGGGTAGTGTCCATTTCTGATGATATTTTTTAAGCAAGTGATACAGATGTTTATGGACCGAAAAAGGCAGCCATTTTCCATTTTTATCGTTAGCCTTGAACAAAGCAGAGAAGATGTCCTCTACTTTCATGTCAATGAAATGTTTGATGATAGTTTACTGGGACAACTGCTTGCTTTTGAAGATGGAAAGGTGCTTGCTGGCCTATGCCTTGAGGAGGAGATTAAGCAGGATGAGAATTTAGCTGAATGCTGAAACATAGGCGACACGATCATTTACCAGATAGGCAAGTTTGTTCCCACCTACATTTTAAAAATATTCGGGGAGCAATTTAATTATTTTGTTGGCGTACTTGACAGCAAAATCGACAAAGCTCACCATAAATGCCATCGCCTCCGGATATTATTATTCTTTTAGATCCTCCTTTGTGAGCAGAGAGTGAACGAGGACGAACATCTAACCTCGAATGTACTGAGTTGTTGTGAAGGCAGTGGGAAGGGATTATTGCAGGTAGACTGTCTGAAGGATCTAGAGGTGCTGACTGATGAAAGAAATACGTTTTTGTACTAGGAAAGGGGAGGTGTTTGTGGTCGATAGGGACGATAGATGGAACCGGTGTAGCCTTCGGTATGCGTGCGAAGGGGTGCGACTCGATGTCCACTAAGGTAGACTTGCTGACCTGTATTTTATGAAAGTACTTAATCTTTGTAATTGATGCCTTCCAGGGTGACAACAGCATACCGTTTGTCTTTTTCGATGATTTTGCCAATTTTCCACTCGTGCTCCGAATACTTGACATCAATGTAGTGACCCACCATCAGTTACTCGTAGTAATTTTTCTAAATAGAGTCCTGATTCATTTTTGATTATAGATTATGATTATAAACCATCGTACTCTGCCTATAAAATATACTTGCAAAAATATATACTCGACTGACGATGGATTTAAATCAAGGAAAAGAGAGGGATACCACATATAGGAAAGAAAAAATATATAATCAGATGAATGATTTGCGGGCTTTGCGTGTCAGCACGTTCTGCTTCTCGGAGTTGCTCAGACTGAGATAGGAAAAATAAGGAATGTTGTAACGTTTGCGATAGTCTCTCGAATATTATTATTTCCTGTCGTCCAACTCTAAATAGTATATTTTCTACCTTCCATTATCATCGAGCGCAGATGCTCCTTTCTGTAGCTTTCTACATCGGTGTAATTGCAAAAATCGTTTCGCATTTTATCCAGTAAAAATTTACGGCTGCGTTGTTCGACTCCTAATAATTTCTTCGGAGGGGAGTGTCCAACGAAACGGTTGATAATGTCTTTGTCTATCTCTTTGTCTTTGGAGACGACCAGCCTGCGTTCGAGGTAATTGTAAATTTCTTTAGGTGACTGAGGTTCGTCTTCGTAAGTGCGGAGATAATTTATTTTCAGTTTAGTTAGTTTTTGTCGATTGGTTCTGATAAGCGAAACGAAATTTTTAGATTTTTCAATGGCTTTGTTGAGCTCATTGGTTCTACTTTCAGGGCTTCCCTCCTCAACTGCACTTTTCTCACTTGAGCCCGTGCAAAAAAGCTTACCTCCTTCTTTTTCTCCATTTTTCTCAACTTTCTCATCTCTCAGACTCACTGAAATTTGACTGTTTTCTGTGTGCCGCCTTGGTCTTACATGTTTGTAGCTATCTTTGTACAATTTGTTGACTTTCCAACGCTTAAACTTAGCTGATTCGATGCATTCGACCAAGGGGTTGCTTTTACGAATGGAGCTATCCTTGAGAGAGACAAATTCTTGGCCCAATTTAGGCAGAACATTTTTGGATTCACGGAGATTTGGTTCGCTTTTAAGAGGCGTGTGATCTAGGCTGCGACTCATGCTATTTTTATTTATTATGTTGCAAGTCAAATTCACACCAGAAAGCGATAGTCTCACACTTGACTAGTAAGGTAACTGTGAGCTTATTATCTCTAACAAGGGAAAAGCAGTGATATACAAGGTCAAAAGCAACATGGGCGAGAGAGTGCAAGTCAACCATGTATATGGCATTGTTGGAGGGAAATATGAAAAAGTTAAAATTTTGATCAGGTACATTGGTGTAAGGGAGAGTGTGGAGGATGTGAGAGTAAGAGTATGTTGGGTGGAGGCCGAAAGTGTACCAGTTGAGGAGTAGCCGTGTCACTAGGATCTATCAAACCTATATTTGAATTCTCGCAATAAAAATGAGGAAAAGGCTAGAAACATAGTGCTGAAGGTGGTGGAGTCGACCAAGAAGAACAGTATAATAGATAAATTCAACATAGCAGAATC
>Ga0210025_1004444_pt1 | contig 11991 bp, 10 predicted proteins | sample CryGeyme20150102_FD_183989 | JGI IMG/M metagenome (GOLD analysis project Ga0210025, IMG submission 183989) | Groundwater microbial communities from Crystal Geyser aquifers in Utah, USA - Crystal Geyser metaG 2015-0102 (SPAdes) (version 2) | ecosystem: Environmental > Aquatic > Deep subsurface >...
TTTTAAATTGAAGAAAGGGATACCGAAGACCAAGATAAAAACCGGGGCAACGCCGTGCAGTTGCGAGTGAAAACGGGGCCAGCTTAAATTGACTGAAAAATTGTCTTGACAATGGGGTCCACTTTATGCAGGTTTCCATTTCAGTGGCACCGCAGCGGCATTTTTTTGTTTACTACTGCATTGCTGATTAGCTATCTAACTATTTACCAGCAATGGAAACCACGCGTAGATGGCGTGGGACTATCTTTCGAGGTCGTTCCTGATTGTGTTAGTTCGCCAGTACAGGCGGCGACTGATTTTTCCATCCGGTTCTGGTATTAACTTCTTCAGTAAATGTGCATAGATACTGGAGTGACTGAGGCCATACAAGGTCATTAGATGACCAATTCTGAGTCTTCCGGGTTGGTTTAGGTCGGGACAGGGAAGTGCCTTGGCGTGCCCGCGCTGCGCTGGGCGAGGCTTGGGTGCATTGTTTATGGTAGCCATCGTGTTGGTTCTCCTGATGACGTAAAAAAGCCGTTGCATCCATCCCCAACACATTCCGGCATGTGTGATGAGGGCAATACAACGGTCTTATCGAACGTCACCCGATGAAACTACGGGTCCATTACTCACGCCCTTATGTTTCTCAACTAGAGCGATGTGTGAATTGTCGCTCCAATAATATCCAGAGTCAATCTGTTTATTCGACGGGCTGAATAGCAGGTTCCTACAGTGAAGCTATTTCTAAATCTTCCTCGCAAAATACTGAGTCGAGATACCTGCCCAACTTGTCCCACGCGTCACGTTTTGATTCCCATGGGATAGACTTTTGGTAGGTTCGCTTTAGCTTTTCCATCTTGTGGTTGATACAGGCTTCTATGGTCATTGGGTCTACGCCGACACCGCCCATAATTCGAGCGCCTGTTCGACGAAGGTCGTGAGGCGTCCACGCTCCACCGCTAAGGACAAGGGTGTCGGTTGCCGTGGTTCGATTTTTTAATGGCTCGCTGCGCTGTCTGTCATTAATTTGCTTGGAAATGCTTTTCTCACAAACATGACCATCGTTGTGCTTGGCCGGGAAGCACCACGACGTTTCTCCAGTGAGTTGATGAAGTTCCTCAAGGTGGCGTAACGTGAAGTCCGACAGGTAGACACGATGTTCTGTGCCGTTCTTGGTGTCCTCCGGTGGGAAGACCCATTCACGCCTGTCGAAGCTGACGTTTTTCCATGCTGACATGCTTATTTCACCAACGCGGCAACCTGTTGATAGCATGAGCCAAAGTGCCAACTCTGTAGACCGTCTAAGTTTGGCGGCAGGGAGCTTTTCGTGCAACTCAAGTAGTTCTGTTTCTGGCGTACCGCTATCTGGATTCCACAGAAAGCGTTGACGCTCTTTGTAGGGGGCCGCTATGTCCGACTTCCGAATCTTGTGGAGGGGCGAGACTTCGATGTAATCCCGTCTCTCGCACCATTCCAAGAATTGGGTCAGGTCGGCAAAAAGTCTTGCTGCCATGCGCGGCGCACGAACCTTAACCTCGTCAAACAAATCTGTCCAACTACTGCGCGGAACGGTTTGAATCGGAGTGCTGCCAATTCGGGGGAATACATCTCTCTCAAAAGAGCGAATCACCTCCACCCCGTTGTCCTTGCGCCCTTTGTCGCCACGTTTCGTCAGTTCCAAAGACTGCCACTTGAGAGCCAGTGCTTGAACCGTCTCTTCCTCGTGGATACGCAGTTGCTCTGTCTGAGCGTGAGCCGCGGCCAACTTTTGTAGATTCCGTTCGGTGGTGGGGTTCTTCCCGGCATTGTGAAGGGCGATTGCCTTCTCATGCTCATCACGGATTTCTTTCAGGCTGTCACCGGGCCAAGTGCCAACGGTGAAGTCCGCAAACTTGTCGTCGTAGCGAAACCTCCACCGAAACATCACTGAAGGAACGCCATCCTTGCCACGCCGAACGACACCGTACAGGCCGCCTTGCTCCCAGACCCTCGTGATACTTGGTTCCTTGATTCGTGCCTCAAGCTCTTTGTGTTCCCATCGCTTGCCGTTTTTCGGCTTGGCAGTCGTTGCAGTCTTGGCGGAGTCTTTCATCAACATTCCCTGAATTTTGGACACCCTTAAAAATGTGCCCAACAATGTGCCCAACAAAGTGTCTGGCTAGGAGTGTATACGGTCAGCTATAATTGGATGCGGCCTTGACTAATAATCCTTATTATTCAATGTCTTACGTTATCTTGTGTTGCGGTTTGCTGGGGACGGAATGCCTTTTAAATTGGCTACGAACCAAGGGGTAGTGGGTTCAATTCCTGCCAGCCGCACCAAACGAACAACCCTGAAGCAGAAATGCTTCAGGGTTTCTTCGTTTTTGGACACAAGTGATTGATTTACATAAACGTTTAAATGAATATCGGTCGCAACAAGGAACCAATGCAGTCCTGAAAGGCGTCCGAATTTCTCGAAAAGTGTGATACATGACTGTGATACACAATCCACAGTTGTGAAAAAAATCAATGCCCGTAGCGAGCCACATAGCAACTCGGAATGGTGTCTAGTCGCCACCCAGGCGGCATTGCATCAGTGAATGCACGCGTGAGCCAACGTTGGGTCTATGCCCATCGGTCAGGATCAGGACGCTGCTGTTGTTGGCGATGAGCTTGAGCCGACCGTACTGGGTTGTGAAGTCCCAGCCAATCCAGAGATCACGCACGCCGCATTTGAGCGTAGCTGCAGAGATGCTTAGGGCTGGTAATGTAAAAAGTTGTGCATTCTGACACCCAGATTTGAGCTGCAGTGCTAGGCGCAAAACGCGTGGTTTAGCTCTGCTAAACAAGCGATTTGCAACAACGCAATGCGCTCAAAGATGGCAAGGAGACTGTCGAACTTTCGGCATCGAAGCGTTCTCAAAGATTGCAGCCGATGTACCGAAAGTCCGACAGACGCCTAGTAGTCCGTTTCACCAAAACGCTTACATGAAATCGTGTCTTTTCCAGCCTGGCGTTGTTGTTCGTCGTTGCCATAGCTACGGCTATGTCGCCTCCTCTCGCCTAGTTAGTCTGGAAAATTCATCGATTTCATTTAACGTGAAACAACGCCCACAGCCGACAAGAATGGCGTGTCGTAAGGCCGACTTCAGTCGGCCATGGCGGGTTGAAACCCGCCCTACGCAGGGCACGCGTGTTTCATGCTTTGGGGTGTCCTTGTTGAACATGGACGTTAGGAGCAAGCAAGAATAACTTGAACAGTTCGGCCGTGCTGACAAGCGCAATGCGTTGTTGCAAACCGCTTGTGTGGCCAGCTACACCGCGCAGCTTGCGCCTAGCCAAGCCTTGCACTTGCCATCACGACCTTCATCCAAGTTATTCTCGCTTGCCACCTTAGGGCTTGTTCGCAAATAACATGCACATTTGACTCGCCAACTTTGGGCGCACTGCGTCGTTGCAAATTGCTTGTGCAGCAGAGCTGCACGGCACGCTTTGCGCCTCGCATTGCATCCCAAATCCGGCGGCCAAATGTACAGCTTATTCATGAACAAGCCCTTAGTAACCGTTTTGATGAAACGAACTACAAAGCAAAAGTACAAGTTATTGCTATGTGAGCCTTCGGTCTTACGCAGATCATGTCATTGGCAGGAACTTTATGTGTGGCACCATGCATCGCCCCCCATTCATGACGATAATTGAAATTTTCACAGAGGCGCAAACCCTCTGATGGTCACGACTGACAGCACCCTCACAACCCGATGAACAACGGTATTCTCATCATCGCCCACGCACCGCTGGCCAGTGCCTTGCGCAGTTGTGCATTGCACGTGTTTCCCGAGGCTGCCAACCATATCGGTGTGCTTGATGTGCAGCCCAACGTGCCGGTAGATGAATCTTTGGCAGCAGCTCGGATAACCTTGTCTTTTCTCAACGCCGATGGGGTACTGGTGTTAACCGACATGTTTGGCGCAACCCCTTGCAATGTGGCGCTTAAACTGGTCGACGGGGTGAGCTCACGACTGGTTGCAGGTGTCAACTTGCCGATGTTATTGCGCGCAGTCACCTACCGCAACGAATCCATGGATGCTCTTGTGGCGCGCGTCTTGGCGGGCGGCACTCAGGGCGTGATGCAGGTGGCCGTGACCGCTCCCCAGAATCAGCAACGCAAACCAAATGATCAAAACTACGACGACCATCAGCAATAAGCTGGGCCTGCATGCCCGGGCATCCGCCAAATTGACCAAACTCGCAGGCAGCTTCCCGTGCGAAGTCTGGATGTCGCGGGGCGAACGACGCGTCAACGCCAAAAGCATCATGGGTGTGATGATGCTTGCGGCGGGCATGGGCGTTGAGATTGAATTGGAAACGCATGGCGAGCGCGAACAAGAGGCCAACAGCGCGCTTCTGGCACTTATTGCAGACAAATTTGGGGAAGGTGAATGACATTTGCTATCCATGGCCTGGCCGTCGCACGTGGCATTGCCATCGGGCGCGCCGTGCTGGTGGCTTCAACTCGCCTGGATGTCGCACACTATTTCATTGAGCCCTCGCAGGTTGGCGCCGAAATTCGCCGCATGCGCGACGGACGTAACGCTGTGGTGGAAGAAATTCAACGCTTGCAGGCCAGCATTAGCCAGATGAACCCCAAAGACACCCCGCATGAATTGGCCGCCTTGCTGGATGTGCATTTGATGCTGTTGCAAGACGTTGAGCTGAGCAACGGTGTCACCCACTGGATCAAAGACCGTCTCTACAACGCCGAATGGGCGCTGACCACCCAGCTTGAAGTGGTGGCACGCCAGTTTGATGAAATGGAAGATGAGTACTTGCGCGAGCGCAAGGCTGACCTGGAGCAGATCACCGAGAAAGTGCTGCGCGCCATGCGTGGCGTAGCTTCACCCTTGGTGCAACCCCTGGGTCGCCAGGGGCGCAAACCATCGCAGCAGGATTTGTTGCTCGACGACACGGTGGACGTGCCTTTGATCTTGATCGCCCATGATTTGTCGCCCGCTGACATGCTGCAGTTCAAGCAGAGTGTGTTCGCCGGCTTCATCACCGACGTGGGCGGCAAAACATCACACACCGCCATCGTGGCACGCAGCCTGGACATTCCGGCGGTGGTCGGCGCGCGCCTCTCCAGCCACCTGATCCGTCAGGACGACTGGGTGGTGATTGACGGTGACGCAGGCGTGGTGGTGGTCGACCCCAGCCCGATCATCCTGGCTGAATACGGTTTCAAACAACGCCAGGGAGAACTGCAGCGGGGCCGCCTGAGTCGCTTGCTGCACACCCCTGCGGTGACCATGGATGGCCAGAAAATTGAACTCTTGGCCAACATTGAAATGCCAGAAGATGCCGCAGCCGCCCTGGCCGCCGGCGCGGTGGGTGTGGGCCTGTTTCGCAGCGAATTCATGTTCATGGGCCGCCACGGCAAACTGCCCAACGAAGAAGAACAGTTCCAGGCTTACAAGCGCGCCGTCGAAGGCATGCAAGGTCTGCCGGTAACGATTCGCACTGTGGATGTGGGGGCTGACAAGCCGCTGGACGACACGCTGCGTGACGATGCCCACCTGAACCCGGCACTGGGTCTGCGCGCCATCCGTTGGAGCCTGGCCGACCCCGCCATGTTCCTGACCCAGTTGCGTGCCATCTTGCGCGCGGCGGCTTTTGGGCAAATCCATCTCTTGATTCCGATGTTGGTGCACGCCAGCGAAATCCGTCAGACCATCGCCCTGATTGACCACGCACGGGTGCAGCTTGACAACCGGGGCGTGGCCTATGGTCCGGTCAAGCTCGGAGCCATGATCGAAATTCCGGCAGCCGCGCTGACCCTCAAGGTGTTTTTGAAATATTTTGATTTTCTGTCCATTGGCACCAATGACCTGATCCAGTACACCCTGGCCATAGACCGGGCCGATGAGTCGGTGGCACATTTGTACGACCCGATGCACCCGGCTGTGTTGCGTCTTGTGGCCAACACCATTGCGCAGGGAAAGGCGCAAAACAAACCGGTGAGTGTTTGTGGTGAGATGGCGGGCGACACCACCATGACCCGCCTGCTGTTGGGCATGGGCTTGCGCAGCTTTTCCATGCACCCAGCGCAAATTCTGGCGGTCAAGCAAGAGGTGTTGCGTGCTGATACCTCAAAGCTTGCCGACTGGGCCAGGCAAATCATCGACGACGAAGAGCCCAGCAACCGCATTGCACGGAAGAATTAAGGGATATTGGCTACTTCCACATCCTTAAACTTTAACCTAGATGCCTCAGTTGAACGCTTGCTTTCTTCAATAAGTGCACATGGACATTCATTACTTCAGTCTCAGTCCGGTTCACCTTTTGGGTCAGAGCACTACGCACCCGATTGAGCCGCTGGCAACGCGACTGGTGTCGTTGCGCCTCCTTGCGGGCAGTAGCCTGCTACATCGTCACCCTTGCAGGGGGCAGCCAAGCCAGAGGCTTGGCCTCTTCGTGCCATTCCATTGTGCGCAGGCACAATGGAAGCTGCGGCATTCAGCCTACCCAGCCGTGCCGCTAGCAGCCCACTTGGAAGCGTCCAACTGAGGAATCTAGGTTTAAAAACACCTGAAGCACAGCGGTATCAACAGCGAGGCCAACACCACCTGCACGCCCAACGCCAGCCCGGCAAAGGCACCTGCATCTGAGTTGACTTGCAAGGCGCGTGCTGCACCAATGCCATGGGCGGCTGTGCCCATGGCAAAACCCCTGGCCATCCAGCCTTTGGCATCTGCGGGCACCTTCAACCAGGCAAACAACGCCTTGCCACTGAGTGCGCCTACCATGCCAGTCAGCACCGCGAAAACTGCCGCCAGGGCTGGAATGCCACCCACTTTTTCGGCAATGCCCATCGCCACCGGTGCGGTCACCGACTTGGGTGCCAATGACAGCACCACCTCATTAGGCAACCCTGCCAGCCAACCCAGCAGCAGTGCCGACCCACTGGCTGCCATGCCACCCAAAAGCGCTGCAGCTGACAAAGCCCGCCAATGTTGGTGCAAAGCCGCGCGTCGCTCCCACAATGGCCAAGCCAGCGCCACTACAGCGGGGCCGAGCAAAAAATGGATGAACTGCGCGCCAGAAAAATAAGTGGGGTAGTCCACACCGGTGGCGCTAAGCCCACACGCCAGCACCACCACCGACCACAGCACCGGGTTGGCCCATGCCGCTTGATCCAAGCGCGCATACAGTGCCTGCGCCAGCACGTACACCACCACGGTGGCGGTCAAACCAAACAGCGGTGTGGCTGAAAGATAAATCCACAGTTCAACAAATTTAGGCATCGTTTGCCTTGCTGAAAAAGCGCACCGTCAAGACAGTGACTGCCAGCCCCATCCAGGTGGACAACACCAACACCACCAACATGCGCAGGCCATACTGGCTCAGCAGACCCAAGTGGGTCATCACACCCACACCCACTGGCACAAACAGCAGTGACAAATGCGACAACAAAAACTGGGCACAGGCCGCCACCGGCGCTCGCACCGGGCTGAACTGCAAGGCCAGCAAGAGTAACAACATGCCAATCACCGGCCCGGGAAACGGCAGCGCCAGCCCGAGCGCCAAAAGTTCACCCAACGATTGCATGGCTAAAAGCCAGGCTAGCCCTTGTAATCCTTGCATATGCTGCTATTAAAAACGTGGCAAATCAGGGTGGCTGAGTTTGCCCCCGCGCACCAGCATCTTGCCGTACTCGGCGCAGCGCTGCAGTGTGGGAATGACCTTGCCGGGGTTGAGCAGACCCTTGGGGTCAAAGGCGCGCTTCATGCCAAACATCTGCTCGTTTTCGGCCGGGCTGAATTGCACGCACATGCTGTTGAGTTTTTCCACACCCACGCCGTGCTCTCCGGTCACTGTGCCGCCCATCGCCACACTGGTTTCCAGAATCTCGGCGCCAAACAATTCAGCGCGGTGCAATTGGTCGGCCAGATTGGCATCAAACAAAATCAGCGGGTGCAGGTTGCCGTCCCCGGCGTGGAACACATTGGCGCAGCGCAGCTGGTATTTTTTTTCCATCTCTTGAATGGCCAGCAGGATGTCGGCCACGCGCTTGCGCGGAATGGTGCTGTCCATGCACATGTAATCCGGGCTGATGCGCCCGCTGGCGGGGAAGGCGTTTTTGCGCCCGCTCCAGAACGTCATGCGTTCCTGCTCACTCTGACTAACTGCAACTTTTGTAGCGCCAGCCCCAAGCAATACCTGGGTCATGCGACCAATTTCTTCTTCAACTTCTTCCGGCGTGCCATCAGATTCACAGAGCAAAATTGCCTCTGCACTCAAATCGTAGCCGGCATGCACGTAGTCTTCCACCGCAGCGGTCATGGGCTTGTCCATCATCTCCAACCCTGCCGGGATGATGCCAGCGGCGATCACCGCGGCCACCGCCTCACCGGCTTTGCGGATGTCATCAAAACTGGCCATGATGCAGCGCGCCAGCAGCGGTTTGGGGATCAGCTTGACAGTGACCTCGGTCACGATGGCCAGCATGCCCTCGGAGCCAATCACGGCGCTGAGCAGGTCGTAGCCGGGCGCATCAAGCGCATCCGAGCCAAATTGAACCGGTTCCCCTTCCATGGTGAAGCCACGGATTTTGACGATGTTGTGCAGCGTTAGGCCGTATTTCAGGCAGTGCACACCGCCCGAATTTTCAGCCACGTTGCCGCCAATGGTGCAGGCGATCTGGCTGCTGGGGTCTGGCGCGTAATACAAGCCCAGCGGCGCGGCGGCCTCGCTGATGGCCAGGTTACGCACGCCGCACTGCACCACTGCAGTGCGAGACAGCGGGTCGACCTTGAGGATGTGGTTAAAACGCGCCAGCGACAACACAGCGCCCATCGGGTGCGGCATGGCTCCGCCCGACAAACCAGTGCCCGCACCGCGCGCCACCACCGGCAGGTTCAGTGCGTAACAGGTCTTGAGCGCCGCTTGAACCTGGGCTTCGTCCTCGGGCAGCACCACCACCAAAGGGCGATGGCGGTAGGCGGTCAGGCCATCGCACTCGTAGGGCGTGGTGTCTTCGGCCTGCCAGAGCAGCGCATGTGCAGGTAAAACAGCAGACAGCCCTTTGACAACCTGGGCTTGTCGCTCTGCTCTTTGTAGTGCGGTGAGTTCCTGTGAGGTGGCGCTTGCGTTCATCAGAATCCTTTGAGTGACCGGTGGGTTGAATGACTTTGACTTTAAGGCCAGACTTCCACTCGATGGCTGAGTATTTTTAAAAACCTTTTTGAAATTATCAGTGCTCCCAACTAAATAGCTGTCTGCGCTTTAAATATATGGGCTAGAGCCCAATTTATCATAAATTTCTAGGCTACCGTCTGTTTCAACCACTCGGCAAAGGCCACGCATTCCCAGCGCTCCATCATGCCGGTGCGCCAGCACAGGTAGTGTGCATGCGGGCTGGGCACGTTGTGGGCAAACACGTCGCTGGTACCCAGGCGCACCAGGGAACCGTTTTCCAGCCACGGCAGCGCCAATTTCATTCGGATCAAGGCGATGCCCATGCCAGCAGCTGCGCCGTCGCACATCAGCCCCACGTCGTTGAACTGTGAGCCATCCACCGGTTCAGGCCAGTCCAGATTGCGTGCGGCGAACCAGGTGCGCCAGGGCTCGAGCGGGCTGCGCAACAGGGGTTCGCCCTCCAGGTCTTGCGCCACTTCAAACGGGCCGTGTTCGCGCACAAAGCTGGGCGATGCCAGCGGGGTTACCTCGTCTTTGATGATGCAAAAGTGTTCCATGTCGGCATAGCGTCCGGTGCCAAAGCGCACCATCAGGTCGGCGTCCTCTGCCACCACGTCCAGCAGGGGAATTGATATTTGCAGGGTCAAGTCAATCTCTGGGTAGGCCTCGGTAAACTGGCGTAATCTTGGGATCAGGATGGACCGTGCAAAGGTGGGCGTGACTGCCAGGCGCAATTTGCGTTTGCCCGGCAGGGCGGCCGTGCCAGGAAACTTTTGCAGCATGCTCAGGCCGTCGCGCACATGCGCCAGGTATTCCACGCCCTCCACGGTGAGCGAAAAATCAGCCCTACCAAACAGTTTGGTGCCAATGATTTGCTCCAGCTGTTTGACGCGGTGGCTCACCGCGCTGGGCGTTACACACAATTCTTCTGAGGTCTGCGTGACGCTGCGCAAGCGTGCCAGCGCCTCAAATGTCAGTAAACATTGGATGGGGGGGATTCTTACAGCAGCCATGCAAACATTGTGGCACCGCCAAAGCGTAATGCACTGCGTAAAATCCCTGCTCCACCCCCTTGGTGGTATCCACTTTGAAGGATAAAAATGTTTGACCGCCTGGCCGTGTTGCCGCAATACCTGCTGCCCAAGCAAGCGCTCACCCTGCTGGCCGGGCGCGTGGCGCGGGCGCAGGGCGGCGCATTCACCACCCGGTTGATCGCCTGGTTTGTGCAGCGCTACCAGGTCAACATGCAAGAGGCCGCCAACCCCGACATCGCCAGCTACGCCAGCTTCAACGACTTTTTTACCCGCACACTCAAAGACGACGCGCGACCTCTGACGCAAGCAGACCTGATTTGTCCGGTGGACGGGGCCATCAGCCAGTTTGGCCGCATAGAGGGTCAGCAGATTTTTCAGGCCAAAGGCCACCAATACAGCAGCACCGCGCTGGTCGGGGGCGATGCGGCATTGGCCGCGCAGTTTGACGATGGTCACTTTGCCACCCTGTACCTGAGCCCGCGCGACTACCACCGCATCCACATGCCTTGCGCCGGGCGCTTAACGCGCATGATTTACGTGCCCGGCGACTTGTTTTCGGTTAACCCCACCACGGCGCGTGGCGTGCCGGGCCTGTTTGCCCGCAATGAGCGTGTGGTGTGTGTGTTTGACCGGCCTAACGGCTTGGGCGCGTTTGTTCTGGTGCTGGTGGGCGCGACCATTGTGGGCAGCATGGCCACCACCTGGCACGGGGTCATCAACAACCCGAGAGCTGGGCAACTGTTTGAGAAGCGCTATGAAAACGAGTGCATTGAATTCAAACAGGGTGACGAGATGGGCCGTTTTCTGCTGGGCTCCACGGTGGTCATGCTGTTCCCGCAAGGGCCGCTGCAGTTCAACCCGGCCTGGCAGCCGGGTGGCGCGATCCGGCTGGGGCAGGCGATGGCCCAGTGAACAGCGCGCATTAACCTGAAACAACGCCCACAGCCGACAAGAATGGCGTGTCGTAGGGCCGACTTCAGTCGGCCATGGCGGGTTGAAACCCGCCCTACGCAGGGCACGCGTGTTTCATGTTTTGGGGTGTCCTTGTTGAACCTGGACGTTAACGTGAAACAACGCCCACAGCCGACAAGAATGGCGTGTCGTAGGGCCGACTTCAGTCGGCCATGGCGGGTTGAAACCCGCCCTACGCAGGGCACGCATGTTTCATATTTTGGGGTGTCCTTGTTGAACCTGGACGTTAGAGCGTTGATATGTCGAGGGAATCTATGGGTTTAAATCGTTGGCTCAATGTTTCGAATTGGTCGACCGGAATTGGCCGACTGAAGTAGTAACCCTGGTAGGCGTGACAGCCCTGTTGAGCCAAAAAGTCGCGTTGGGCTTCGGTCTCGACACCCTCGGCGATGACATTCATGCCCAAACTCATTCCGAATGCAACGATGGTTCTGGAAATGGCTGCGTCGTTGGCATCTGTGAGCACGTCGCGCACAAAGGATTGGTCGATTTTGAGCTGATCGATAGGCAATTTTTTCAGGTAAGCCAACGATGAATAGCCGGTGCCAAAGTCATCCAGTGAAAAACTGATGCCATGCAGTTTCAGCGCGGTCATTTTTTCAATCACATCATCCATGTCTTTGATCAGCAGACTTTCGGTCAGTTCAAGCTTGAGTCGATACGGATTGGCGCCGGTGCTTTTCAGCGTGGCCAGCACCTCGGTCACATAGTCAGACCGGTGGAATTGCCGGGCGCTCACGTTCACGGCAAGCGTCAAATGGCGCATGCGTGGCTGCGTCGACCAAGTGGCTAACTGGCGACAGGCAATTTCCAGTACCCATTGACCTAA
>Ga0210025_1004452_pt1 | contig 11984 bp, 9 predicted proteins | sample CryGeyme20150102_FD_183989 | JGI IMG/M metagenome (GOLD analysis project Ga0210025, IMG submission 183989) | Groundwater microbial communities from Crystal Geyser aquifers in Utah, USA - Crystal Geyser metaG 2015-0102 (SPAdes) (version 2) | ecosystem: Environmental > Aquatic > Deep subsurface >...
TTTTTTTTTTTTTTTTTCGTCAAAGTTCCTCTCGTGGCTCGATAAAGGTGATTATTTCGAGTGTAAGCAGTGCTATTGTCAGCAGAATGACAAACTGTAAACACCCACCTGGTTGGTTGAACGCTTTTCGCATGAATCGAGTGGTCGGCGCCACAACCAGAGAAAAGATAGATCATTCAGGATTCATTCAGGCTTCATCAGTCAGCAATCAGCATTGGCCAACAAGCACAAGATAATACTCTGGTACTCTACTCAGCTAGTCTACTCATACTGTACTTGAGAACAAGCAGCCAATCCTTATAATTACAGTAATTATTATTTGATAGTTTTACCACTCACTCACTACCAACAGTAATACACAGTACGTTACCAAAATAATGTCATCTACAATGAGATTACAGGAGCTCTCTCCCAATGCAGAGATTGTGTCCAAATCGCAAGCCCGTATTGTCAATGTAGCAGCTGCCGTGGGTTTACAAAATGTGCTGAAAAGCAATTTGGGACCCAAGGGTACCCTGAAGCTCCTTGTGGGAGGTGCTGGGCAGTTAAAGCTGACCAAAGATGGTCTCGTCTTGCTCAAGGAAATGCAAATTCAGCATCCTACTGCTTCCATGATTGCGCGCACGGCAACGGCACAAGACGATGTCACCGGCGATGGAACTACCTCCACGGTGCTCATGTGTGGCAGTATCCTGCAGCAGGCGGATCGGTACTGCCGCGAGGGCTTACATCCTCGCATCGTCGTGGATGGACTAGAGGTAGCACGCGACAAGGTATTGGAATTTCTAAAGAATGAATTCGCCATCGTACCAGAGGGTACGGGCAAAGCTGGACTCATTGGAAATCGTGAACTGCTCCATCATGTGGCACTCACCTCTCTGCGCACGAAACTGGATGCCTCGCTGGCAGGTTCGGTACGTTTGAAAGGTTTTGCAAATGAGATACTGCTGTGCATTAAGTCTGTTCTTTTTGTGCTTTATATATTTTTTGCTCTTCATTCGTCTCACTCATTTTGGATAATATCATATGATGTATAATATATATTATATTATATGAATAACACAAAACGAATTCATTTGTCCAAACAATCTACTTTTCACGCGATATCAGATGGCTACATCTGTTGTGGATTCCATTCAAACCATTGGCGAGATGAAAGAAGATGCGGAGCAAAATGCTCCTTTGGATTTGAATCGAGTTGAAATCATGAATATGCCCCATTCGACGTATTCTGTGCCCACCGAGCAAGACAACAACGAACTGACTCCTACCGCTTGTATCTTTGTGAAAGGATTGGTCCTGGACCACGGTGCTCGTCATCCAGGTATGCCTACGTTGGCCAAAAATTGTCACATCATGACGGCCAATGTGTCTCTGGAATACGAAAAGACAGAAGTACAATCAGGATTCTTCTATTCGAATGCCGAGGAAAGAGAAAAACTGGTAGAATCCGAGCGAAAATGGCTCGACGAAAGATGTCGATTGATCGTGGAATTCAAACGCAAGGTCTGCAAGGAAGGAGAGGTACGACATATGTTATGCGTGACGAAGGATTGAACATGTTTTGACTACTTTCCTTTATATTCGCGCACTCTAAAACTGATCTTTCTTTCCCAAAACATCGCTGATATCAGTCCTTTGTCATGATTAACCAAAAGGGTATCGATCCCCTCAGTTTGGATATGTTTGCCAAAGAAGGTATTCTTTGCTTGCGTCGTGCCAAGCGTCGAAACATGGAGCGATTGACGCTCGCTTGTGGAGGATCTCCGATTCATAGCTTGGAAGATTTAGACGAAACTATGCTTGGATATGCTGGTAAGGTGTCGGAAGTTACCTTTGGCGACGACAAATTCACCTTCGTTGAGGACTGCAAGCATCCCAAATCCTGCACCTTGTTGTTGCAGGGTCCTAATCAATTGGTCATGGACCAAATGAAGGATGCCATTCGTGATGGATTGCGTGCTGTCAAGAACGCGATCGAAGATGGTGCTGTCGTCCCAGGTGGCGGGGCTTTTGAGATTGCCGCATCATTGTACTTGCGCAACAAAGTCCTCGCCGAGACCAAGGGTAAAACGAAGCTTGGTGTTTCCGCTTTTGCCGAATCTCTCTTGATCATTCCTAAAACACTTGCTGAGAATTCTGGATTCGATGTTCAAGAAACCATCCTGAAGTTGGAAGAAGAACGGGCGTCGTCAGGACTACCAGTAGGCATCAATTGCACCACCGGTGAGCCAATGCTGCCAGCGGAAGAGGGTGTATGGGACAATGTTCGTGTCAAGCGACAATCGTTATACCTCGCCACAGTTTTAGCCAGTCAGCTTTTACTGGTGGACGAAGTCATGCGAGCCGGAAAACAGATGGGCAAACCTGACAATCCAGAAGGAATGATGGGTATGTAGGAAAAAGTGAATAGCAAAACAGAGAAAAGAATGGTTATTGTTTATCTGAACTGTTATAGATATGTATGCATGTGGACACCTCGAGTCGAATTGAAGATTTCGATGAAAGTGCAAGAGAATGCTAGTTGCACGCATAATCTAGTTGGGCTGGAAGACGACAATACAATTATTATCCTTCTTTTGAACGAGCTTTCTCTACATTTACTACTAACTGTGACTCATCGCCTAGAAACTCCCAGCCAATGCTTGTAGAAGGATTTCAAGACAACACCCCGACATCCACTTCTTGTCAGGTCAAAGGTTCCTGGATCCGCAGCAAATAAGGAGAAAAGGGAAGATATGGGAAGAAAAGCGAAACTTCAAGTGAATGAGTTTGTGTATTAATTTAGCAATCACAAAAAGTTCGCGGGCGAAGCGAATTAAATTGTGAAGTCGGATTAGTAAATTGCAGATTGTTTATTCTTTTTTCTGCGTCGTGGATAAAGGATCAAATACGGATGAGAATGAAACCAAGCCAATTTTCATGAAAAGAAATTTAATCCCGAGGAGGCCTGGTGACGTCTCCTTTAAGTCTGTACTGCTCAACCACATCCTTGTTCATGTATTTCAACATAAAATCGAGAGCCTCCTCAAAGTTGGGAATATTTCTCATTTCAAATTTGGCTCCATCGCGCAAGAAAGCTACCATATCTCCATCTCCGAACAATCTCTTTACAGTACGGATTTCAACAATGTCAGGATAGACAATTTCGGCCATATCCTTTCCTCCAATCCCAGAGGTAACGCGAATACGACGAGAGGTAATTCGGTACCGGACCCATGCTTGGCGTGCCCAGGCAGCAGCAGCAGGAATAATTCCAATGACTGTCAAAATGGAAATTGTGGGTGCGAATGTTTCAGTAATGGCCGGTGGCCCCTCGTAAAAGGTTTCCTCGGGAGCTAGAGATGCCGCTGACTTTCTGGCTGTACTGGGAGCTCCTCCGCTCTTGCGCTTGCCTCGTTTTACCTGAAAATTATGAAAAAAGAAATAATTTGTGTGTGAGATACGGGACGTGGCTTTCCATGATACTAATGTATAGAGCATAATTGCTCAATTTTTGTGCATTCCTTGCAATCAATATTCGTATTCGTACCTTGGCAGCGCCCTTTCCAAATTTTTCTACAGTGTCCAGGATATCATCATCGTCATCCTCTCCTTCTTCATCGTCAGCGGCATCATTTTCATCTGGTGGTAAGAAAACGGCTTCCTGCGCAATTTCTTCCTTGGTCTTTTCCGCCAGGAATGTTGGTGTCAATGGCGATAGCTTCTGCTGGAATGCCACTGATCGTGTCACGGGAGCTGTAAAGGCTGTACAGGTGCTCGAAGTCACCACAACGAGGAAAGCAGTCAAGGCAGAGGTGGTCTTCATGTTTTTTCCTTTGTTCTTAATCTGTTGGTTCGAATAAAATTTAAGACGCCGGAGTGTAAAAGTACCAGTACACCAAGTTCGTAAGACGAGGCTAAAAAAAATTAAAATAAAAAAGACAATATGGTGAGTGGTGAGTGGTACAGTATCTTCTGAATCATCGAACACATGCTGATTGACAAAACAACGTATGCAGCTGATGTGTCGCGTTTTTGTTTGCTTGATTGCTCGAGTTGCTATCATCTGATTCATTGATTTTGTGTCTGCCGAGAGGCGAGTAACACGTCATCATTATTATTTGAATGGTGGCGTATTTGGGACTCACACCTTAAAAGCTTCAACCGAGACTTCTTATTTATACGGTAACGTTTCTACCTGCTATCTACGCTTTCTGTTTGTTAATCCGAGTATTTGTAGCAGGTATGAGGAGCTATTGCGACTACTCGAGTAGCTACAAAGCTGCGAGACGAAGTTATTCTTTTAGATACCAACGAGTTAGTTCCTGGAGAAGAGCACCTCTTTTAGAAAAAAAGTATCTACACAAGGGATACTCATAGTAGCTCATTTTTCTGCGGTGTTCCGTTTCAAAGCAAGGCTAGTAGTAGTCTAGCTTTGTGTTTTTATTTCTCAAATCCAGTCTTGTAGCTTTCTTGGCAACTCAAGCATTATACAGTAACTAGCTCAGCATTCTTTTGGAAGGAAAATCAGGTGGTGTAAAAAAAAAAAACAATCTTGAATTTCTTGTCAGCGAGAATCCCAGTCGATCTAGCAAAAGCCTCAGCTAGTCGTCTTGAAAATCCGTGGCTCTCCAGAGAGTTATGAGTGAAGTACAAAAAAGAATGAAATGACTACTGCAAACGTTCTATCTGAATGATTGCTAATTGCGTTATTTATTCACCGAAAACAAACATGAACATCATTCATTCTCTTTTTTTTTGTGGTCGCAATTTCAGTTGGTGATAAAAAACATTTTTTGAAGCCCTGATTTTCCTACTCTCATCTCCACGTTCGTCGAATCAAATTTTGTCTATCAAAGGGGTAAGGGATTCTTCGTGATGCGGGATAAAAATATTGAACGCTTGTGTCCTCCTTCAATATTCACAGCGAAGCGGCGTGTGCCCAATCTCGTTTCACGTCATCAAATTCACCACCCCGGGGAGCAGTAGTAGTAGCCACCTTGGCCTCCCTTCGTCGTCCTTGCTGGTCATGTTTCTCGATGGGATTCTCACTGTTGCGAATGGACTTGAACGATGCCAGTCTGATAGCATTCTCGTCCATCTGTTGCTTGATGATTCGGCGACGCTTTTTCAAAAAGTTGAAGCAATTGCTACCTCCCAAAGCCGAAACCGATGAGACCGAGATCAAGGTGAGGAGGGCTAACATCAGTACGGGAAGAATTGTCTTGGTCATCATGTTGTTGAGCATGCAAATTTTGTTCTCTTGTGTTTTAATCTAACAACTATTGCTGTCTACTATTAATAGTTATTGGTAATTGTTCTGTCAGAACAAAAAATCATAATGATAGTGCACAGCTGGGGGGCTTCTCGTTCTCGCACTATTGATTGCTCTTCGATCATCGTCTGTCCGTGACTTCGATCACACTTTGCATCCCTTTCCACGCCTGAAATTAACCTCTAACCCGAAAACTGTTATTATTTCACGGCTCGTTGGTGTTATTGTTTCTACTCTGCAACTACTGTACAACATACTGCAAACAAACTGCAAACACTCTTCATCTTAAGAGTGTAACTAGAAACAACGAAGCAAGAAGAAGATGTTCAACGCTGAGCAAATGTAAGTGCAGATAGGTTGAAGGTGATGCGCGAAATCACATTGTCGACAGCATATGCAGGTACCCCCCTCCGTCCTTCGTCCTTCCCTCCCTCCTAGCATAATATCTTCAAACATCTCACGCGTTGCCTGCGCACTATCATCAGATACGTTCGCGTCAAGCGACACAATCAAACTTTCTTTATTCCCTGCGAACCAGATGATAAGGTTCGCAAGATTAAGTCCAATATTTCCTTGGCGCTGAAAAATTCCGAAAACGACAGTGGTGTGACGGAAGATCAGATGCGATTGTTGCTACCGGCCCCAGCCCACACAATTCTGGAGGACGATAACAAAGTATCATCATACAAGGAAATCAAGAACGATGTTTTATTGCATGTGATTTTTCAATTATCCGAAAATGAATGGGAAGCCGTGGCAGTCGACGCGGATGCGTCGGCGACTCCGTCCTAAAATATCAAGACCACCAGAGAGATTGAATTCGCAAAATCATCACACATGCCAACAATCTATGCCTGTATAGCGCAGCGAACATATTTATTCCGGCGCTTGCTTCAAATTTTGGGCAGATGTGTCCTTGGATAGTTGATGGCTTGATGGTACCGGAGAAGAATTTAAATTTAGAGTAGGTTGGCTGATGGGAGGCTGGCCTAGTGAAAATTTAAAATAACATAAATACTTGCGTATGCTGCAATTCGATCATTCTACGCCGCGCACTGTAGTTGAATATACCAGAGGTGCAGTATGCAGGACTACATCCGGTAGGTTCAACACTGTAGCTAAAGAATGGGTTAAATCCCACCCATTACTTTTCAAAACGTTATGCGCGACCTTTCTTAGTTGGTGCCTGCTGGGCGTTGCGTCTCTCACCATTAGAGTATTAAAATCCGCTTGAAATTGAAAATTGGCGCCCAACAAGAGAGCTGCAGTAGAAACATCCTTCGTAAAAGGCAAGAGAGAGAAAGCAGCTAGAGGGCGAGAAGCGACCAAGTAGTACCCGCAACCTACCAACTTCTTTGAAATGGGGGATATTCATACCTGCTTCCAAGTTTCATAACGTTGGTTGATGTAACTGGTACTATCGTATACAAATAATAAGGATCTTTAGGTTGAGGCAACGACCTCTTCTTTAGATAATGGTTTCATGCTTCCTTAAAATGATACAAAAACAGTGCACTCGTAAGCGTTCTCGTCAACAGGGTCGCCTAGCCATCATACAAGGGTAGACCCATTTAAATGACGCTTCTCTATTCTGGACAAAATTCTTGTGTACTGTGGTCGTGAGCAAAGCTTGTACTTCTATCAAATACAGTTGAGTTCTCACTCTAAATTTCGCGTTCTTCGGGTTTGACATGTGCACGTCGGCCGCTGCTGTTGCTACTGCTGCCACTACTTGATACCTTCATGGACATCGGAGCCGCTTCCTCAGGAATTGGTGGTTGAGCCGGTGGATATCGGATTCGGGCACGACCCCGATGTTCACCTCCATCATCCGATGAACCGCTGGAACCGGACGACGAAGGGACGATGACTCCTCCGTTGATTGGAGACTCCGTCTGTTGCCTTGATTGACGCCAGAGCTGTATGAGTTTCGCAGAAGAGTGAGTTTCTTCGTTGACGATCCGACGCAAACCTTCTGGTTCTTGGTTCACCTTGAAATCGTGAAAGAGAGGCATGGGCGGTTGGTTTTTCGACATGGCCGCTAGCTTTCGGTCCAACATAAGCATCGAGTCTTCGCACGTGTTCAGCGTATTGGCATCACTGGCCAAACTGTTGTTGTCATGCCGGTCTTCGTTCACATCGTCTTCTTCGTAATCTTCTTCACTGTCGCGAACAGGCGTTGCAAAACACAACGCGTTGGCAAATTCCTTGTGATTAGACAGAAACTTGGAAATGGGATTCATACAATTACCATCTCCTACAAAGCCAGCAGCACGCCTTGATGTGGAATCAAATTTGCGAGATCGAAAGATGTCATCGCGGGAATTGCGTTTGCGTTTGTGAGTTTTCTTTCGTTTTAAAACAGTTTGCTCTGCCGTATCAGGTGGTGTGTCCCGAGGAGAGACTACGACCATGTTGTAGCGAGAAGGATTAGCAGCTTGTTTGGCTTGTGCCAGAGCATGGGCCATTTCCAAATTAGACTTTGATCCTTTATCAGCTGATGCTCTCCCTCGACTAGCATTGGGACTCGACTGAGGGGATCGAGAAGGTGATTCTCCTCCTGTTTTGTGAGTATTCTCGGTTGGGTTGTTCATTTTGGGTGCAACTGAATCAAAGAGGGCATCCCATTGCTTATCCTTCAGCTCGAGGCGACTCGTTCGTCTGGAGTTTGGAGATACGCTGTTTGTTGTGGTAATATGTGCAGCACCACTTTGATGAGGGCTAGGTGTGACAGGGCTGAGAATACTATCAGAGTCATCGTGTCCACATATCGGCGATCCTCCCATACATTGACACAGAGAGTCAAACAAAGTTTGCATCGAGGCGTATTGCATGTTGGCCAGAGGTATAAGTAGGAGCAGTAGGAGTAATGGGAGCTGGAAATTGTTTAGCAGGTCACTATGCTCTATGTCCAACGATAGAGTGTAGTTATTCCAGGTATATTGCTTTGATCCAACTGAGAATGATTTATATCTAAACCTGGGTGAAATTCAAATCAAATTAAGTGAGGTCTTCGTGCAAACACGCTGGCAGTCAGGGCGACGATGATCGATGCACTCCCTTTCAACTTCAGGAGAGTATGTGGCCCGGTGACTGAATGGAAACGAGCTCCTCTCCTCAAATGCCCAATTGTGTGTGCAATAAGAAGATAGACGGAAAAGTCGTCCCTCTCTCTTTCTTCGGCTATCAGATGAATGATGATGTAGGCCTACTATGTTGTGTAATGGGGCTGCGAAAGAAAGCTATGCTGAACAAACTAACGATCGAAGCTAAACTAGTCGGCAATTTTGTATGTGGGAATCTTGTAGAAAAAAACTGAGCTGTACACAATTCGGCACTCAAAGACCAAAAAAGGCGCATGCAGGCATCAAATTTTCTGGCGCCGGCCTCATGAAACAAGGAATACCCAGTAGTTTCTGATGCCGAGAAAAATCTGAGAATGTTTATTAATTCACCTGAAGGTGCCTTCTCTAGTAGTCTACTAGCTAGTAGTAGTACTAGACTATAGCATTAGCCAGCGCCAGCGTAAGACTTCACTAATATGTAGTACTAGATGAAGATAGGAGGAGGGACACCAAAAAATAAATAGAGTCTACTTCTTTTTCATTACAAGATTCAATTTTCATTTAACCCCCGAAAATTCAAAAGTCTCTAAGTATGCTGTTGAACGGACAAAGAAGCGCGCCACAATTTGGAATTTGTCCAGCCGACCATATCAAAATGAAGCTTCTCACAATTTGATTTCACAACAAGATCAAGGCCAAAATAATTTACACGCTGCACGCTTTCGAATTCTCAAAAAAGGCAATCTTGGCGAATGGTACTACTGTAGACTAGTACCAGGTAGTAAGTAGCTACGGTACAGCCGTTGGCCAACGACTCTCGCAGTCGTAAAAACTTTTTCATCAACGAAGACCGGAACGGCTTTCCATCTTGCAACAGACGTAAGCTCCAATTCTTTGTCGAAGGGTCTTGAGGAATGATAGTATAATTTTTTTAGCAGTACCAGTACCAGTACTGGTAAATAGCGAGACCCGGAGCTATTCAAGAAGCTGGAAATTACTATGTACCGCGGTGTTTGTTAAATGAATGGAAGAGAAGAAGCAGGTGTACTGGTAGCATCATGAAGAGGTCGGGCGCTTGTGGGAAAAGTAAAAAGGTGTGGCTGGATCGGGATTGCAGCTTGTTTGCATTGAATATTGGAATAGTACTGACGTGTTCAGTGAGAGAAAAGCAGCGATAGCTCCAAACAGCATGGCGGCGTTGTTTCGTTGCACACGTGAAACTGTAATTTGTAGTTAGAAACCTATACATAGCTAGGCAAAGGGTAGGTGGCACAGAGGGTGGTCGACGCTGGAAGCAGCGGGTCGATTCCTCTATCTTCTGCTTCGTTTCTCCCGAAGCATTAGCTCAGATCTGTAGAAAGAAGAATCGTGTACATTATCAAGACACATAAAGTAAAGAGTGATGAAGAGTTGAAAAAAAGATCAGCTTCAGCGCTGGAGGCAACAACAGAGCCAGAGAGTAAATCCGCTGCAAGCTCAGCATCAGCACAGAGTCCATCGCGGGCGCCTTCTTCTTGGTGCTCTCCTCGTTACCAGTGTATAGTAAGAAGCAATTATTGACACCCGTTACTCTCCACTGCAGTACTTTACAGGCGGGTACAACCAATGGAATTTTCCCCATTCTATTTTGCTATGGCTGCATCTTGTTCTGCATGAGCGCGAATGAATGGACGAATGTGCAGGAGGTAAATAAAACAACAGACGTACAGAGAAGTAAGTTTGAAAGGATAAATAAATATGATTTGTTTCATTTCAAGCCAGAAGTTTTCTTTGAAAAAAGTTGCCATGCCCAATGTCTTGCCACTTCTGTTATTGAGAAGATATCATGATCATGAAAAATATGATCGTCACCTCCGGCTGCAAGGCCAATCAGGCACTCATGATCTTTGCTTTTATATCAGTCTCTGGTAGATTGCAAAGAGACTACAATGGAACTTTTGATGAGCATGCCAATGCAATCAAGGTGGTGGTGTTTTGACAGCGAATGAAGCGCGCGTAGAAGCTGTGGCCCTGAGGGCTTACTATCATCGCTCCCTTCTTCATAGGTCAACGCAAAATGAGCGTGGTTAAAAATTATGCATCAGATTGGAAGAGACCCTCGTAGAAACGTCAAAAACAGCACACTTAGTCGCGAAAATAGACAGGTATATGTAGAGCCTGACTAGTGTCCCGTTCAGCTATTTTCTTAAAATCAATCAGCATCAGCATCGCCATCGTCGTCCTCTGTAATAGCTGATAACGGGTCAACCTTTTTTGGCATTCGTTTACTCTGTTTACTGTAGGTTCGCCGTGGTGCTGCTTTTCGAGGGCTGACCCCTGCACCAAGCGGACTTTTGGCATCGGGAGGGGCTTCATCGTCAAGTGCAGTAAATTGTGAGGCTGGAAAATCTGATTCATCCTCGACCCAACTATTTTGTGAGCTGGTAAAGCTTGCCCCAGCAAAACTATCACCCATGAATGAATCGCTATCACCCGAATCATCACATCGCATGTGCACGGTTTCCAAAGTCTTCCAATTGTTTTCGCCAATCACCAGAGAACTCTCAAGCTCGGCACTCAAGCTTCTCCGTGGCGGGGCCTTTTCAATCATATCATCGTACTCGGATGCGTCAAGATCATCCTTATCCTCAGAGTTTCTTCTCCTAGGAAGCTTTGGAGGCGCATTCATTCGCTGTTTTCTTGTTGGTACATGGGTTCCGCTTTCCAAAGGGTCGTCCATCGGGTCTTTCTTTTTTGGCTGCGGTCTCCTCCTGATTGGAGATCCTTCTAATGAATCGTCCATTGTACCGCGTGGTATTAACTTGCGTGATATCTGGTTATGCGGGAACTATTTCACAATTCTATTTTAGGTGTAACCATCAAAGTAAATTGTGTTGATAAAGAACACAGATGCAAGGTTGAAGGCTCTTGTTGGAGTGGTTCCTTCTCGCACAACCAGATCTTTATCGGCGCGCAAGGGATGGAGTTGATTCTAGTATTGAGGCAGGGAACAGGTCTAAAAGACTTGGCTATTGCCGTCGTGAATGAAGTAGATGGAAGGTACAATATGTTGTAAGTTGTAACGTTGTAACTGGTGATGACGGTATGGTATGTTCGCTGTGCTGTACGAGTACTCGTACTCGATTATGATGTGTTGTTAAGACTTCTTGGTCATCTCGATTTTATGTTGGTGAACCTACAGTATTCCTCAGCAGGATCTATGTACCGTTTACAATAATTTATCAGTGCATTTCAGGTATTCGGCGCTAAGGAAAGGGTCATTTTACAGGTAATCCTGTGGCAGCATTGAAAGAACAACGTTAACTCTATTTTACTCCGGAAATTTAGGAACAATTTGAAAAATGAAGCCATCGGTACGGTGTACGGTAACTTGACGACTCGACCAACCTTGACCGACAAGCCAGCACTGTATTCTTATTTGGGTGCTCTACCGATTATCACACGGTCTCGGTCTACTGAACATAGCCCCGACGACTAGATTTTCAATTTTAATTAGCTGATGACAATGTAGTCCGACAAGGGCAGTACTCCGCCAATACTATCCGGTCGCTGCGTTGCATCCCAGTCGTCTCGATCAACGCCATCCTTCAAATATCTAAGTTGTAGGGTAATCTTATCAGGGTACGCCGATGAAGATGCACCCATAAGGCTGGAGACGGATC
>Ga0210025_1004460_pt1 | contig 11966 bp, 9 predicted proteins | sample CryGeyme20150102_FD_183989 | JGI IMG/M metagenome (GOLD analysis project Ga0210025, IMG submission 183989) | Groundwater microbial communities from Crystal Geyser aquifers in Utah, USA - Crystal Geyser metaG 2015-0102 (SPAdes) (version 2) | ecosystem: Environmental > Aquatic > Deep subsurface >...
AGGAGCATCATCGTTGCATCGGAGTGTACCGGAAGTCTTGTGTTGATCCAGAAAACATCCCTTTGCAAACTCTACATTCGCAGTGCCGGCAGAGCAAAATGAACAGGTGGTGCATGCACGTCCATATTATCAGCAGCAAAGTTTTAACAATCATTGCACTCGACCTAATGCATCAACAGTGAAAGCACAACGTGCTTATTGAATTATACTTTCATTCATATTTTATTTTTAGTCGCTTAATTTTCCTTTCTGATGACCACGTAATTACTGCCCATTCATTTTTTGCACAGTCGTCCTCTACGACTATTGCTGCTACTACACTAGTACTACACTAGTAGTTGTTGTAAGAGTGGGTGATGTCAAATAAATCACCATTTCCACGACCACGACCACGACCCATTTCTTCGTCCGCATTATTGTTGACGTCAAAGTTGTTGTTCTCTTCCTCATCCGGACCATTTCCATTTCCATTGACATTACCAGTCACAATTACACGATGCTGTTCCAATTCGTTTCGAATGCGTTCTTGAGCTTCTTGTTCAGCCTCTTCCAACAAATGTTGAAATTGCCAAGCCCGGACACAACACAATATCCATACCATACCTGGAATCATCATCAAGCTCATATTCTGTTGATAATACTCCCAATCGGTCTTGTAGGGAATATCATCATCATCATAATGCATATCACTAGCACCGTATTGTTCTTCGTTGTCGGCATCGGTTCCATTGGCTGGTGCAAAGGTATGATTGTGTCGCTCGTCACGTTTCATTTGATCAAATTCTTGATCAACGTGTACGGTAAACCACGAATTGTAAGCCATCCATGCCACACCGACAACAACGGTACCAATCAAGTAATGTTTGGCTACACGGAGGGTTGTTTCATTCGTCGCACGAATCCCTAGCAGAGCTACGTACACTCCCACGGCCGAAATGATAAGGTCGACATTGTTCCGTGGATGCCAGGTTTGCATTTCTTCGTTCAATTGTGCTTGTTCGTACGGGTCAACTCCTTGATAGGGAGCGTTGTTGTTGCTACTGCTACTGTACGTCAGTGATGTTGTGGTGGTAGTAGCGTTGGTTTCAATGTGAAAGATATCGTCGTCCATCGTATTATGATCGTAACTGTTGTTTTGATTTTGTGTTCCATCGGGTGGAACACCCATGAGAATCAAAAGTAAATTGAACAATTCAATGGACGAAATAACCATCAGCAGAAAGGAAAATAATTTGACATTGTTCTGGGCTTCCAAAAAGTCCGAACTGCCCAATACAAGAATAGATGCCCGCTGTTCGGCTTCGTCGGCATTCAAGACAATTTGAGGAATGTGAGCTCCATTATCGTTGCTATTGTTGTTGTTAATGTCGTCGTCGTCGTCATTATCATCATTGTTACTAGCAGTACTGCCACTGTCCTGACTGGTGTTGACAGAACATCCGGCATTGTTCTTCTCGTTGTCCTTTTTGTTGTTGTGAATGACGACACGTGGTTTGGGAAACAAATGCAAAATCAAATTATCTTTGTTCAATCCAATCTGTTCCAATACCTGATGATCTTGTAACAATTGTCCACGATAAATCAATCGCTGTGATGCCGGTCCTACCTTGTGAACCTTTTCACCACGTTTCTTGAGCATAGCCACCGACCAGGCAGTATTAACCTTGATCAAAAACTTTTTCTGAGCAGGATCCATAATAACTAATGTGATATTTTTTCCTTCTTGCTGCTCGGTATCTTCAACGTCTTTCCGGTCATCATTGCTGTTTTTGTCGTCGGCGTCGTCGTCGGCGGCGGCTGTATTCAACACAGTCACGTCATCTTCCTTGGCAATGTCAAGAGATTGTTGCTGTTCTTGTTCGTCCGTACTGCGAACAGTTTCGTACCGCTGTTGTTGTAATTGCCTACGACCCAACAGACCTCTACGTGGTAGTGGAGTATTCGTGTTGTTGGATGAAGTACCAACAAGAGAAGGTGTCGTAGTAGAAGAAGCAGAAGGAGACATAATATCATCATCATCATCGTCATCTTCGTCAACAAAGACTTCCATTATTTCTGCACCTGTGTTTGCAGCAGCAGCAGCAGCAGCATCGTCCGATTCTACTGCCGCAATGGCATTGTATTCTGGACGAAAACGTCGACTACTGCGGACCATGCTGTGTTGTTGTTGTTGCTGTTGTGTTTCTTTTCCAACGTATCACTAGTAGAAAAGCAATACGAACCGTTCTAACTTTTTTATATATATTTGTCGTTGCGTTGTTTGTTGTGTGTGTGTAATGCTATAGTAATCGGAATTGACACGTGTTTGTTCAATACAATTTGATAGCAAACAGGAAATTGACTCGTGGAGAGATTCGTGTTAATAGGGGGTACAGAAGTTGCTGGTTGTTGTTTGTTGTGGGCGCGTTTTAAGTATTTTCTTTTCTAAACTGCTACTGTACTAGCTAACGTCAAAAACTACGACTGCAGCTGCTACTTCCTTCTGACGCTTGTAATATAACACCGATTGTTTCAATTCCACTGTTCTTCTTTGCTTGTTTGTTAATAAAGAATCAACAGAGAGCAACCGAACTGAACTGTGAATCGTACTGTTGTACTGTATTATTGATGATTATTATGATGATGAGGCTGATGATGGTAGATGATCAACCAAGAAAGAAGTCAACCTTCTCTCCCGGAAGACGAGCGAAGCGAGGAGTTCAACAACAAAACCACGATCGTTTGCTGTTACCAGTATGGCTTTGAAATGCCGTGCTGGCGTTGCTGCTACGGTCTTTCCGAACCAAAAAGAACACCCGGGCAGTTTTTACGCTCTCCCCCCCCAAAAAGACTCCATAGTGTATCTACTCTAGTCTACTACTACTAGCTACAGTAGAAGTCTAGTCTACTACTCCAAGCTCTTATTTTTCCCCTATTATCGAATCAAATACACAGTACAGGTAAGTAATAGAAGATGATAGCAAAACACCACACTTCACTGCCACTGTACAACACTCATCACCACCACTACCAACAACAACAACAACAACAAGACCAACAACAGCACGAGGAGAAATGAAAATTATCGTTGTTATTCCAACCTTTTATGCTTCGACACAAGATGATGATAACAATATTCGTTACAATTTAGCCCTCGAAACGTGTCGTGCTATAGCCAATGCCAACAGCAACAATGACAGTGACAGTGGCAATACTGATTTTGTGTTGCAAGGATTGATCGTTGATGCGTCACCAGATGAAACTGTTCGACAATCTATGTTTGATGCTGGTAAAGGACATATCAAAGTTGTGAAGCAAACGTATCAGGGGAAAAAGGGAGCAGCACTTCGGGAAGGTATTGCTTTGGCTGCTGCTGCTGCTGCTGCTGCTGCTGGTGGTGGTGGTGGTGGTGGTGGTAATCCGGAAAAGGAAGCAGCGACATTATTATCGTCATCAACAACTACAACAGCAACAGTTAATCAAGAACAAGAAGAAAATGTTAGTATTAACAACAACAACAACAACAATATAATAGTAATTGCCTTTCAAGAACCAGAAAAAGTTGATATGATTCGTTATTGGAAAACATTGGGAAAGAAAATGGTACAAGAAAATGCAGATTTGGGTGTACCCATACGAACGGATGATTCCTTCCGATCTACCTATCCCATTGAACAGTACCATTCGGAACAATTTGCTAATCATTATTTGAATGCCCTTGCCAAGAGAGCATCCACAACGACTACCTCTAGTACTACTAGTAGTAGTAGTAGTAGTAGCAGTGTTGCTGAAATTGATTGGACCATGGGACCCATTGCATTCACTACCAACATGGCCTGTCATTGGATACAATATCATGGAGATTTGTGGGATATGCAACTCGTACCATTGGTACGAGCACAAAGATGGTATTCAGCCAAACTTACTACCATACCAGTGGACTACCAGCATCCTGTACAAATGAAAGAAGAAGAATCAGGTATTCCAGAATGGAGTGAAAAACGATTATTTCAACTGGAATATTTGTTTCAATACGTTGGCAAAGCTTTTAAGGAAACTTCGGATCCATCTTCTCTGGGATAATAAAAACAGAACGCGTCTAGTCTACAATCGGACATTTCACACACACACAAACTAGAGCTACGGGAGAGCAAGTACAGTTATTGAAAACTCAATTATTTGGTTGTTGCTAGCTGTGTATATATCTCCGAATTCAATTATGTTATGTTCCTCGTTCCACAAACACTTGGTTTAACAGTCAACTTCCCGGTCATACTTGGACTTGACAGAACTGGTTGTTTTTGCAGCCTTTTCTGATTCTTGTTGTTTCATCATGTTGACTTGTTGTTCTTTGAGAGCACAAGACTCAACCACGGCTTGTTCTTGTTGATGGGTTGCCAAGGCAGGAAACTCGTCCCAATTAATATTCATGGATTCGACCTTCTTTACCATTTCTGCTACTACTTGCTTACCACGTTCTTCCCACTCCCGACGATTCCTGGTGGCATAGTTCAAGCATTCGTCACTGGAAACACCAAAAACATTGCATTCCTCGAGCTTTTTAGCCAAAGGAATAATGTAATTATCAAAGAAACCGAGCTCTCCATTGTACCAGAACTCCACTGGAGACTTGCCCATGCGACCTTGTTTGAAGGCAGTGTACATTTCCATAAAAAGATTTTCATTCCACTTGCGATAAATGTGCCAGTGCTGTGGTGGGTTGTTCATAATGGAAAAGGGGGTGACGACATGTGCGTGAGAGAGAAATTCGAAAAACAGCAATTACAGCAGCAACCTTCTGTTGCAACATTCAAACCCACCTGCATGGTATGAGACACATCCGAAGCCTGGATAATATGTTCAATGACAATGGTGGCCCTGAGATTATTGAATTCTTCATCTTCTTGCTCTGCACTAAATGCCTTGTTCCAACGACTCTTTCTCAAATCATTCAATTCCTTATCAAAGATATCAGTGGCCAGAACGACGTTCACAACAACTGTGGGAAGTAAGCAAAAATTGTGAGAAAAAATTGCAAGGGCAAGGCAAATATCACGGCGAAAAAAGACGACAACGCAATGTCATACCTTGGCGGAAACGAAGCATTTCAGTTCTATTGACAAAGAGGGCAGCCCGGAGCTTTGAGTACTTTTCTTGCATCAATAGATCCCAGGCCAGGTCCAAAGAATTTTGTTCAGCAAGTGATTTGTTGTTGTACAATTCAGCCATTTGCTCATCTTCTTTGGCAAGTTGCATATTACTGCATCCTCTATGGTCAGCATCATGGATCAAAGCAGAAAAGGTAATGGCAAGAAGTGTGATGGGATCTGAGGTAATACCATGAGTGTACTGGTGCACATGCGCAGCCATGCGAGCGTGGTCTTTTGCCTCCAAGCTTTCTTCATCCACATCCGGTGCAACAATACGAGACATGAACTTGTCAACCGCCATTGTCACGTGACAAGCATGCTCAAAATTGTGAAAATTGTTCTGTTGGTAGGTATTGGCCAGAGCGGTAACAATCTCCATAATTTGTTCTTTGATGCCCTGGGGAATTTCTGTCGATCCTTTAGTTTTGGCTCGACTGGCTGCCTCAGCATCAAAGTTGGGCATTTTGATAGCCTCCGCGACTTCGTCAAGACTTGTCTTGCCTGCAGGGATTGTGTAGATGAGATCCGAGGGTTTGCACTTGCCAACCAAGTTGGGATCCTGGCGGGCCAAAATAGTCGAAATACGCTTGGCCAACAAGTCAGCAATCCATTGAACAAGTCGGGCCTGCCTCCGAGAGTCCTTCTTGGGAGCAAGGGGCGATATCAATGCTCCAGGAAAAGTTACACTAGGAGGCGAGTCAGAAAATCCTGACGAGCTGTCGCCAGAACCTCTCGAAGAAGCACCGTCTTTCGAAGTAGTTGTTAGCCAGTAGGATCCCATAACTCCTTTGCCCTTGACATTCAAGACATCAGAACGTCTGTGGACCCAGTGCTCTTTTCCACCTGAAATGATCAGGTTTGCAGTTGCTTCCGAGACTTGAATTTTGTTCGTCTTTCCAGAGCTCTCCATACGCGCTGCTGTGTTCACGGTGTCACCGAATCTGAAAGAATAGAAAAGATGCAATGTCAGGGCGACTGCCAGCGCTACGCAAAGAGACTCAATCAGGCAACATATTTGTCAGTTGGTCGACTCACAATTGGAATCGGGCACGCTCTCCACGAAGAACACCTGCAGTGACTGGACCTGAATGTAGACCAACGCGCAATCCTAAATCAGCAGTGTCAGGACCAAGTTGGTGCTCAAGTTTCTTTGTGACTTCACCAAATTTTTCAACGCAAGCTTCCGCAAATCGAGCCATGATAATTGCGTGCCTTTCGTTGGGGTTGGGAAGACCTGTGACAGCTACGTACGAGTCTCCAATCGTCTCAACCTCTGCATTAGACGGCGCAAAAATTGTGGTGAGTGTAATTATAAAAAACGAAGCCATTTAAGGTGACTCAAGAACTTACTAAATACTCCTTTTCGCTTGGCGATCATGTCGAAACTTGAGTACAACGTTTCCAACAAAATGAAAACACTGGAGGGATCTCTGGTGGAACTCCACTGTTTTGTTTGAATGAGAAGAAAGTGGCCGGTTAAGCAAGCAGAAAATCGCGGCCTACAAACAAAGTATGAAGCAGTAGATGTTTGAAACATACCGCGGTGAACCCGGCAATATCGGCAAAGAAAACGGTGCAGTGAGGAAACAAGTCTGCAATGGGTTGGCTACCGGCGTTTGCTCCGTTGTCGTTGAGGAACGTCTTGAGTCGGCTCTTCCCGGAAGCATGTTCGCTGTCCATGAGGCGATCTCTGACGGTCTCTGGAAAGAGAGAGGTCACAATGGCAGTACTCTTCACAGCCTGGTCCATAACTAAGGCCTGGCGGCGTTCAACAAATCTATTATAAATAAGAAACACTATAGCCGTGAAAACGAAGACCACGGCAACAGCACAGGTGATCAAAATAGGCAGAGATGTCACGTATTCGTCTTCAAGCTCCTTGGAGGGGTAGACTAACAGTTCATAAGCACAAAGGTCTTGGTTGAGCTTTACACGCAGAGTATCCGTTTCTACAGCCTGCTTGACGCTTGAAAAGTCCACCGACTGAACCATATCCGGTCTGTTGGTGTAATCATTGTAAAGGTTACCTGGGCCGATGTATTCCACCTGTTCTCCGACAACTTTGTACGTAAACGCCCCCTCGCAATTATTCTGCAGGACAACAATAAGTCCTGGAAAATTGGTTGGAAGCAATCCCTCAAAATAAAAGGCCCACTTGAAGACGGCACTGTAATGTCAATACGAGGCATGATAACAGAGTTATGAGTTCAATAGTCACTGTTGATCGAATCCACTTTGAGAAATGAAACTGCGTTTACTTACAACACCATGGCTACCACCTTGCGGTCTTGGGCCTGAAAATCGTCGAAAACAGGGAAAAAAACTGTAGACATAGGATCCCCTTGGTACATAACTGACTCACCAGCTTGATTACTTTCCAAAAAGGCGAAATAGCTTGTCGACATGTCTGGAGAAGTCATATTACCGACAGGAGCTGTATCCAATCCACCGATCGACATCTCGCCCGATTCGAATGATTTAAGCATGTAGGGGGCATAGTCAGGATAGTAGTTGACATCGAAATTTGTAATATTACGATTAAAAATTGGACTCTCCTGCCACACGGGAAAGAATGGTCCAGGACCCTGCACGGGAATAATACCGGTCCGATCGACCCCGAAAATCTGGTTATAAATACCGTTGGATACATAAAATTCTTCGTCAAGTCGTCTGAAGTTAAACCCGTTGGCTTTGTTGTAGGCTCGAGCATCGTCCAGCCAGCCAGCGTTCTCAGTTGAGTACTCCCCCCAAGCTTCTCGTGTCTCGGGAGTGATCACAGGAACTAGGGAAGCATAAAGCGCACCTGAAAGCTCTCTTGCAAGAGAGACTCGTAAGTCCCAATCGTTAATCGTCACCAATGGCCAACTCATGTTATCCTGGCCCTTAACGAACAAACTGGATTGGACAGCCAAAGATGCGATGGTCTCAAGCTTTTTGTTGACAATGTCTGTAAAACTGGACAAGACCTTTTTGCTGGCACCGTAGAACTGATTATCAAACTCCTCCTCCTCGTTGTTCGACGTAATGAAGTAGACGGCCAGGGATACGACGATGGCAGCGAGGGAAATGGCCAGCAAAACCAGCAATCGCAAGCGAAAGATGTACATTGTCTCTTCCTTACCAACGCCCAATCCAGAGTTACTGGAGCTGCCTTCGCCAGTTAAATTAGTCTTCTCTTCCGTCGTCGATTCCTCAAAGCTGGCCGAGGCATCATTATCGTTGCTGTCGATAGAGAGAGAGTCGTCCTCACGAGATCCAATATTTTTGCTCATGTTGCCGTTCTATTTAAAAATAAATATGAAAAAATATGACACGGCTACCGTAGAATAAAAAACTTGAAGTGAATAACTGGAAAGAACGAAGTCTATTGTACGTACCAGCTACCATGTACCTAGTAATAAAAATCTGAAATCGTACAGCTACAATAACTACCAGTGGTACTACGGTACGAGGTACCTGGTACCTGGTACCAGGTACGTACTAGCTACTGGTACCTGGTACCGGTAGGCAACAACTCTCCAGGATTCTTATGACAGGTCGTTATCATTGACTTAAATCAGCTACTTAGGGTATGATGTCTTTTTCTGCCAAGTACCAAACCTGTTAATAGTATACCGTAGTACTAGTACCTGGTACTAGTAGTGTTTATTCAACAGTCATAATCTCTTTGATTTTGATAACATACCAGTACGAATGGTCAATTTATACCTGGTACTAGTACCATAGTTAGTAATCATACGTACCATACCTAGTAGTACCTGAAGAAATCCAGAAAGGCTTCTTAAATATTGTTGAATATGAGATCATGGATGCGAGAAATTCGAGAGTCATTCTTACTACGGAGAAACTACAACAAATAATACAAAAATTCAGTGCATACCATACCAGTACTTGGTACGGTTCTGGTACTACTAGTACTCCTAGGTAGCTACCAGTACACTACTACTACTACAAGCGAGATGAGACGAGAATCTCAGTTCCGTGAAACATTTACCAGGTAGTACGGAGCCAGTACTACCAGATGTAGACCTAGTACTACCAGGTACTGTAGGAACAAACCGTAGGAAGAGTGGTACCAGGTACCTGGTACCGGTACCTACTACTACTAGGTAGAGTACCAGGTACTAGTACCGTACCAGGTACCATGTATTTACTGGGTACCCTGATGCGTAGCATCAACCAACTACTAGTACTACGACTAGAAATATATGATGTTTTCGATAGTTACCGGTACTGTACCAGGTAGACGGAAATCTTGTTATCAGTACCTGGTACGATACCAGGTACCACTACCACACATCCGTTAGTACCAGGTACCTGGTACTACCAGGTACTCTACCTGGTACCAGTACCACGGTACAGTACGAATGGTCTGTTCTACAAGCCCTGGTACCTGGTAGTACCAATAATAGTACGTGTTTGGTAGAATTAAAAAAAGGGTCATTAATACCATTGTTACCTGTTACTAATATTATTTTACTACCGACTCAATCTCGGTGGCGAATTTTATGTTCTTGAAGTACGGTACCAGGTATGGTAGCTGGTACCGTACCAGGTACTTGGTTCGATGTAACAGGTACGTAGCAGACTCCTACGTACGGTACCACTACGTAAGCCTGACTTCCATAATATTATGGCCTCAAAAAATACTCCGAGTATTACCAGTAAGAGTAGAGTACTCGACAGTCAAGGGTTGATGGTTTCTTACCAGGTATACTCTATCGTAGTACCATACCAGGTACCAGGTACCTGGTACTTCCACTGCAGACGCTAATAACAAAGGAGACTACACTACCTGGTACTAGAGTAGTTCTATCAGAGCCTTCTACAACTACTGGTACCAGACAAGAGTTTTTCAAGGGATAGTCTGTTTAGGCTTTACCTTACCGAGGTTCATTGAAAAAGGATTCAGTCCATTGACGTCCAAAGGACCCAGGCCTGAAATATGGAACAGAAAGTGACAGTCTGGAGACTACTAGGTCTAGACTACTAGTAGTAGAAGCACAATGCTTTACTAGAAAAACATGTGCTGGTATGAAGTGCTTTTGCGTGTTGTAATCATTGAACAACGCCCCACCAAAAGAGTTGGTATCTGGCTGCAGGATACAGTTGCCTTTTGCTGTCCGGCAAAAATGATTCAGGTACAACAAAAGGATGGCTCTATTTGAAAGCAACACAGGAACAAGAAGGAGTGTTTTGAATGGAAGAAAAGCTAGCTAGTACTCGAGTATGAGTTGTTGTGCGTAGTAGTAAGCTCTGCCACACGGGTAGCTATTTGAGTTGCTAAAAAATTGTCTTAGCTAGGAATCTACTACCAGGTACTCTATTGGCACTTGGTTTATAGGATACCCTCTGTAGTGTACCTGGTATTATTTTTTACAAAAAAAAATCGAGAATAAGATTAGGTCCGGGTGTCGAGTTTATGTGCGTCGTTGTATTAGATAGATGACATCTACAAGCATAAATTTCTTCGCACTTTTATGTACCAGTAGTATGGTTGAGCCGTTGTGCTTGCTTGCTGACTCCACAACTTGCTCAGCAAAAAATGAAGATTACAATAGATAATTCATCGCACATAAACCGTGTCGTTGTCTCCATCACGTTCCTCACTTCGCATCAGGCGCATGTAGTCCTGATCGATACCAAAAGAGAGTAATCAAGATGAGCTGGAGCAAAGTTTTTGCGCTTGTTGTTCTTGCTTTGGCCGTTGCTTTTCCACTATTCCTGAGTGAAGTGATTGGTGGTTGGACCAAGAAGTATACATCGACTGTTCGGTTCTCAACCTCCACCATTCCCGACATGACAGGAAAAGTGGCATTGGTGACAGGCGCCAATACGGGGATAGGATATCACACGGCACTCGAGTTGGCACGAAATGGCGCCGAGGTGATTGTGGCAGCTAGGAGTTTAGAACGCGGAGAAGCAGCTGTGTTGAACATGAAGCAAGAAATCAACAAGACAGACAAGGACAAAAATCCCTCCATTACTTTGCTGCAACTGGACCTTTCCTCTTTGGAATCAGTGGAGAAATTTTCCAACGAATTCTTAGCATTGGACAAACCACTGCATGTGCTTGTCCTGAATGCTGGTGTCATGAAGTCTCCAGGAGCCGAGTTTATGGGACAAGAAATGCAATACGGATTTGACACTACCAAGGATGGCTTTGAATATCACATTGGTGTGAACCACCTTGCGCACGCGTACCTCACAAAGTTGCTAGGTCCCAAATTACAACAATCCGCACCTTCCAGAGTTGTCTTTGTGTCGTCCATGGCGGAGCAAGGATCTTACGAGCCAGGATTTATCTTCGAGGACTGGGCCCCTGGCGTCAATGGAAAGATGCCTCATGGGTACGAAGATGGGAAAGCCTACGGTCAGTCCAAATTGGCAAATTTGATGTACGCCAAGGAATTGGCGGAACGATGGAATGGAACAGGCGTAACAGCCTACTCCCTTCACCCCGGTGTGATTATAAGCGAACTGAGTCGGTATATGGAATCCCATTTGGAAGAACAAAACAAAAATCAGCCCTGGTTGAATCAAGTATTTGGAAAGCTATTTGGAAAGCTTTTTCAATGCGCCTTAATGTCTACACCGGATGGGGCCTTGACCCAGCTCCACTTGGCCACGGCTCCTGCGAACGAGCTTGTCAACGGCGCGTTCTACCATCCGATCGGAAAAGTCGTGGTTCCCACTCATGCGCAAGGTAATAACCTTACACTTCAAAAGTTGTTGTGGGAGAAGACCGAACAGGCAGTGGAACAACGTTCTGCCTAATAGTTTTAATGAATATCATTCATTTTTTGCTGGAACATAATATTATCATGTATTACAATA
>Ga0210025_1004462_pt1 | contig 11965 bp, 4 predicted proteins | sample CryGeyme20150102_FD_183989 | JGI IMG/M metagenome (GOLD analysis project Ga0210025, IMG submission 183989) | Groundwater microbial communities from Crystal Geyser aquifers in Utah, USA - Crystal Geyser metaG 2015-0102 (SPAdes) (version 2) | ecosystem: Environmental > Aquatic > Deep subsurface >...
GTTGTTTTGTTGAAAAAAAAAAACATAAACCCATTCTCTTGGGTTTGACTCAGACTCTGCTAGACTAAAGGGGTTTACTCGTCTCGCAACAAGTATCATTTGAATTATACTTTGATGATCTCTACAGCTGAGAAATACCTGCTGCTCTACTACTGCTGCTGCAGTTTTTGTGCCGATCTTTCGTGCGTTACATCGTTTTCGGTGGCAGCCTCCACTCGACAACAAGCAGCATTAGCGTCGGTGTTGTCGGCTACAGGACCCAGTAAACAAAACGATATTGATGCTCGGGCGGGCACTGAAGGTTATTCATTGCTTCGTCAACCTGCAACTTGGAATGTTGACGAAGATCCCGAGTTTGAACCTCCCACGGCTCTCCGGGAAGAGGATGAAAATATTTTCCAACAAGACGACTCGTTGTGGTGGTCGAACAATATTCGAGGACTTGGAACATCTATTACCAAAAACGGACGAGATAGCAGCAATCAAAATCCAGAAAAGCAACGTCCTACGTCGGCGGCTCTGGAACAAGATGACGAACTTGACCTGTATCAGAGAAGCTTGGATTCCATTGATTATCCCAAAGTCTTGCTCGCATTGCGACAAGAATGCACCACTGCAGCTGCAAAAAGAATGGTCGACTTAGCTAGAACATGTCACGATGGCAATCCTCCAAAAGAACACCAACGCATTCCTCAAAAGTACCAACACCTGTATGCTCCGTTGATCGCTTCGACTGTCGAGGGAGCGCAGAAAAGGTACCAAGCTGTTCAAGAAATGGAATGGTTGCTGTCGAACGGCAATGACAAGGATGTGAGGTTGGACGAATACTCGTATCAGAATCGCAAAGGATTCAAAGAACCATTGGGTGGCCGCGGACCTCCTTTTCGTGGCATGTCGTTTAATCTTCAAGCCGTATTTGACATTGCAGATGAGGGCAAGGTTTTGGAGGGTCCGGAAATATTGGAAGTCTCTTCAATAATAGATTCCCTCGATGACATTCTCCGATGGAGCGACGCATTGCATAAAGTAGATGCCCTCAATTTTGAAGCTCTACCAGACTTATTTCGTGAGGTAAACGTCAATGCAACCCTTCAAGGTCTTTTGGATAAGGCTTTTGACAAAAAAGGACGGTTGAGTGGAGAAACATTTTCAGTATTGGGTTCATTGCGCGAAAAAGTGAGAATTTTAAAAGCTGACATTCTGAGTACGCTTGACAGCATATTGAGCCTCCCCTCCATTCAATCCAAATTAGCTCTTGAAAGTGGAGGGGCCTTGTATTCCGAAGTCAACGGTGGTCGTTTGGTTATTCCTGTAGCGAAGAAACACGCTTCTTCTGTGGGAATTGTCCATGATACATCTCGATCAGAAAAGACGGCGTATGTTGAGCCAACGGAAATTGTAGGTCCTACCAACGAACTGCGACAGGCCGAGAGTGAATTACGACAGGAAGAAGCGCGCATCTGGCGTACATTGACAGAAGAAATACTCAACAACCGTGTGGATCTGGAAGCAGGTGTCAGTGCTGTGGGGCAGGTCGATCTTGCTCTGGCAAGGTCCATGATGGGTAGGAAATTGGCCGGTGTTATTCCCCTAGTCAAAGATGAAGGAGTTATATCATTGCGAGATGCTAAGCATCCTGTATTGTTGCTACGTGAAATCCAAAATGTTGTAGGTAGCGACATTGATCTCGGAGCCGGTGGAAACCAAGGTCTAGTTCTGACCGGCCCAAATGCTGGTGGTAAAACGGTTGTTTTGAAATTGTTAGGTTTGATTTGTTTGTTGGCGCGAGGAGGAATACCAGTCCCAGCTGCTCCGAAGGGCCTTGGAGGCGATGATGTAGACTACGCTCCTCGCGTGGACTTCTTTTGTCCAATCCTTGCTGATATCGGTGACCTGCAGAGCGTTGGAGGAGACTTGTCAACATTCTCGGGTCACATGCTAGTCTGTCGTGAAATTCTGAACAACTCCGGCAAGAATGCGTTGGTGTTGATGGATGAGTTGGGCTCTGGTACTGATCCGAACCAAGGTGTGGCTATTGCCCAAGCGATATTGGAATCTTTACTGGAGACTGGTGCCAGAGTTGTCATTACAACTCACTATTTGCAATTAAAGCAGCTTGCTGCCTCTGACGATCGCTTTGCTGTTGGAGCAATGCAATTCGTAAATAACAAACCTACTTACAAGCTTCTTCCTGGGGCGGTAGGGGAGTCGTTTGCTCTGGCAGTTGCGGAGCGACTAGAACTTCCCGCTTCTGTTCTCGGTAGAGCCAACGAGTTATTGGATTCTGAAACTAGGCAAATGGGAGATTTGATTCGTGAATTAGAGGATCAACGTGCTCTCGTCGACAAAAAAGAACAAGAATTGGAGGACAAACAAAAGGAAATGGCAGCCCTTGAATTCAAGATCAAAGAGGAGCAAATGCGCCTGGAAAAAAAGCAACTAACAGCTCGACGAGATGAAGCAAAAAAATTTGCCAAGAAGCTGGAAGAAAAGGAAAGAGTACTTGAGGGTATCTTAGAGAAGATCAAGCAAGATCCTTCTCGTCGCGTCCTCGCCAGGAGTTGGGACGAGATTAAATTTGTCAAGAGGGATGCCATTTCTGAAGCCGAAAATGTACCCAGTGTTTTGGCGAAGAAGCTAAAGGCAGAAAATGCCATGGAAGATGTCTTAGCTGAGCTGGTGCCTTTGGCGGAGTTACGTGACAAGCCCGATCTGGACCAAGGAGATAAACTCATTGTTTGCCAGGAGGGCACTCTCTTTGGGCGAGAAGCTACCGTTGTCAACTTGCAAAAAAATCGAGTAACGGTGACAGTGTCTGGTGTGAATATGGGTCTCAAATTGAAAGATGTTGCGCTCCCACCGGCCAAGGGAAGTATGTTTCGCATCACCAGGCCTGATTCTTTCGTAGGAGGAGAAAGTGGCGGTGGCAAAGCTTCTATTTCGAAAGCTGCAGAGAAAGCCTTGCAGTCGGAGCGAAACGGATCCAACAATACCCCTTCTCCTACAAATTCTTGTGAGGGAGGATCCAGGGGAGTGAATATGCGTACTGATTCCAATACAGTAGACGTTCGAGGCTGCAATCTCGAAGAGGCCAAAGACAAGGCCGCGACCAAATTTAGCTCCGCTCTCATGGCAGGACGACCCGTCGTCTACATTCTGCACGGACACGGAACTGGAGGCGTTCTCAAGACAAAAATACGAAATTGGCTCAAAACGGAAAGACAGCTTGTGAAAAAGTTCCAACCTGCTGACAAGTCTGATGGCGGCGATGCATTTACTCGTGTAGAACTGAAGTAGGTTCTTCTCTTATTGAACAACAACTAGAAACGTTTCAGAGCTACTACTAGGGAGATAGGCTACTACACAAAGGCAGGAAGGCATCAGATAGATGATAGATGTAATGCTACCACGTACTTTCAAATTTTCTCATTAAAAGCAAGCAGGTACAGGAGTGTTCCTGCGGGGAAAATACACTTGTAACAATTAAATCTGTCATCTTGTAAGGTATTGAGTTTAAAACAAATACTGTAATAGCAAGTAGCAGAGCAGTCATTCCTTGAATCGACTTGATCCAGTCCACGACATTCCTTGTCTGTGCTGCTATTCTGCATCAGTTTTCAACATCCTCCAAGCCTCTTTCTTCCTTTCATTTGTCTTCGTTTCAGGACTCGTCGTCCACCCACAGTCTTTTGTCGGGTCAAAAATCCTTGCTTCCGTCTCTTGCGCATGATAGAGGGCTGAAACGTACGCTTGATGAACCACACACTCAACTGTTCCCACAAAATACTACCCATCGATAAAGCAGTGAATCGCCCCGACGCGAATGATTCTTGCAAGAGCATTGATCCGGCGGGCGTGGACAGTGCCATGGTGGATTGACCGCATTTGAGAAGACGAGTACAATTGAAGCCTAGAGCTGTCCATCGTGTCAATGTTGATGTTCGTAGCGCACAGCGAGAAAGGCCTGCAAAGAGCGACATCGTCGATTGTTAGGTCTCGAGTCTCGAGCTAGTTGGGAAAAGAAAAAAACTAACTGATAAATACTTCTCTCTCGAGTAGGCAGGCAATGATGCTAATGCGCAGGATGTGTAGGAGAAAAACAACTGAAGTAATTCATGAACTACTACTACGTCGTAGTCTAGCTAGTAGTGCCAGTAGGGGCTCTAGAACTAGTCTAGTAGTCTACTAGTCTAGTGATAAAACAATGTTACTCTCGAGTAGACTACTCGAGTAGTCTACTACTGGTACTACTAGACTGCTACTAGTAGCAGTGCTGAGTAGTACTCTAAGAGTACTAGTCTACTAATCCCTATCTAAAGTAGGGGCCTACTAGAGCTAGTAGTACTAGTTTACTACGTAGTAGCTAGTACTAGCTAGTAGTAGCAGCCAGTAGTAGTACTCGTACATTACTACTATTATTATTAAATTCTCGAAGATTTTGACCAGCAGACAAAATTTGACCAAAGTACCTAGTCTACTAACACGTCTTATTTTTTCTTTGGTTGCTGACGTTGTTTACGCTCCCAGGGCAGAAGGACAGGCTAAGAATATTCACTCGGGCTACAATTTCAACGGTGCCAAAGAAACCACGTCGAAAAGAGGAGGAACTTTATTAAATATGTCTCTCATAAATAAAAACGATGCCAAAGAATAAAAGCAGTCGTAGAAATGTCCGTCAAAAGCACTTTTTAATAATTCTCGAAATACAAAGTATTTCCCATAGCAAGAACCTAGCTGGCACAAAACCTATTATTTCTACTAGAGCAGGTAGTAGCACTCCCTGGTAGGAGTACTACGGTACGAGTAATAGCACCTGGTACCCAGGTACCTGGTACCTGGTACTACTACTACGGTACCTGTTAATAATAAGATTGTAGTCGATGGTTACAGAAAAGCGAAGCAAGAGCTCATCAACTGGCGTACCGTACTGGTACCTGGTACCGGTAACCCGATTAAAAAGTAGTCCTGGATGTCGATAATAACGGTACTTTATTCCTCTAGGTACCGTACCAATGGTAGGCAGTGGTGGCCGCATTCAACACTACGTAGCTGCTGTACCAGGTACTAGTAGTAGCTAGGACTTCTCATTTGTACTAGTAGTACCAGCTAGTACCACCTGGTAGTACTTAAGTACCTCTGAATGCCCTGGTACTACAGTACGTGTACCGGTTCGGGTACCATGGTACCGTATCTCTTGTTCTTCTTACTTTGGTACCACCTGGTACGGTACCTAGAGTACTCCACCTACTAGTAGCACTCTAGTAGCACTGGTAGAAGTACTGCTTGCTGTTGTATCTACTAGTAGAATTGTCCGGTAAGAAAGGGTCATTATTTTTTGACGCGCCTTTTCGCCATCTTATTTACGACTAGACCTACCGCTACCTGGTAGTGGTAGACTACCAGGTGGTGGTAGGTACCAGTAGTCGTAGAAGCTTCTTGCTTATTAATCGTAGTCTTACTCGAGTAGAGTATCATGTTGTATCATCGATCTGCCTTCCTGTTGTAATCCTCACTTTTTGAAAAATAAAGGTCATACAGTACGATAACATATCCTACCGAACAAACAAACAAATAAAACAAATAAAAACAAAGATGACTCGATCAATCTTCATCGCTGTTCCTCTTCTCTTGGCCATTCATAGTGCCTGTGCAGATGATAACGGTTTGACCCTCTCCATGGCGGGACAAGTCGTATCCAAAATTTCTTTCAAATCTGCGACTAACTCTTTCGTTGCCGACGGTGCACCCTTCGCTTATGCGGGAACACAGGACATCAGCCACATAGATATCTGCGTTGAAGATCCTACACCTGACGACGCCAACAAGCCTAGCAAGAACAAGAGCGGCGAGGGCGAAAGTGGAACCATGGGATTCACCTGTCCTGCTGGAACTGTTTTCGTGAAATCCTGTTTCCCAGACGCAAGCGGCCTGGAAAACATTGGGGATTCCGTGACCCAGTTTATTGAGTGTGGACGAATCTGTGAGTGTAAAAAATCGTGCAGTGACGACGGCACGTGCCTTGGATCTATCACTGCTACAAACAACCCCACCACTCCTGAGGAGGATGTAGCTACTCCAGAAGAACCAGCTACTCCTGAGGAGGATGCAGCTACTCCAGAAGAACCAGCCACTCCTGAGGAGGATGCAGCTACTCCAGAAGAACCAGTCACTCCTGAGGAGGATGCAGCTACTCCAGAAGAACCAGCCACTCCTGAGGAGGATGCAGCTACTCCAGAAGAACCAGCCACTCCTGAGGAGGATGCAGCTACTCCAGAAGAACCAGCCACTCCTGAGGAGGATGCAGGTACTCCGGAAGAACCAGTCACTCCTGAGGAGGATGCAGCTACTCCAGAAGAACCAGCCACTCCTGATGAGGATGCAGCCACTCCAGAAGAACCAGCAACTCCTGCAGAAGATGCAGCCACTCCAGAAGAACCAGCAACTCCTGAGGAGGATGCAGCCACTCCAGAAGAACCAGCAACTCCTGTCGAGGATGCAGCTACTCCAGATGAACCAGCCACTCCTGAGGAGGATGCAGCTACTCCAGAAGAACCAGCCACTCCTGAGGAGGATGCAGCCACTCCAGAAGAACAATCAATCCGTGTGGATCCTGTCACTCCTGAGGAGGACCCAGCTACTGTAGAAGAAACAACTACTGCAGCAAACCAACCTGATGATGTCTTGACTACATCAGCCCCCCCAGGAGCTGCAGGCGATCCTCATTTCAAGACTCATGGAGGGGAAATGTATGATTTCCATGGAGGGTGTGACCTTGTTCTTTTGGATAACCCTGCCTTCAGCAATGGACAGGGCATGCGTGTCCACATCCGCACCAAGATTGAAACATGGTGGTCTTATGTCCAGGCTGTAGCCATCCAAATTGGAGATGAAACTGTTGAGATCACTGGTGGACAGAACAACAATCAGTGGATCTTCACCAATGGTGTTCCAAACAAACCCATGGAGGATGGCAACTTTTTTGTGACCAAATTTGCTGGGCTGACCTTCCGTACTATGCAGAAAGGCGGCAACAAGGAAGCTCATATCTACCTTGGAAATGGGGAAAAGTTGCTGATCAAGACTTATTATGACTTTGTCAAGGTGGCTATCAAGGGCGAGGAAAGCATTCACTACACTGGTTCTCTTGGCCTTCTGGGTACATTTCCCGAAGGAAAGCGAGTTAGCCGTGATGGTGTGACTATCATTGAGGATGTCAATAAGTTTGGGCAAGAGTGGCAAGTCAAACCAGATGAACCCAAGCTTTTCCACTCTTACGATGATGCTTGGGTTGTGCCTTCTGACCAGAAGTGTGCCATGCCTAGTGAATCGGTTGCAAAGACCAATCTTCGCCGCCGCCGGCTAGTCAATGGTATTGACGCATCTAAGGCCGAGAAAGCTTGTTCTCATTTGCAATCTAGCGTTGACCGCAAGGCTTGCATCTTTGATGTCCTTGCCACTCAAGATGTTGGCATGGCGGCTGTGTGGTAAAATGCTGTGACTCATCTTTACATTAAGAGACTAGCGATTATTAAGGGTGGAAAGATGAAAGGCGTTTCATGTCCACTTCTACAACCAAAACTAAAATGAAAGGCGTTTCATGAAATCATTCTTGTAGTATTTTCTTTTGTGTTCACGTAGTCAACATGAAATGAAGTTGTGCTAACCGGAACGAAGCGCTTTCAATCTATAGACCGTCGTTGATGAGTTTGTTAGATTCCGCTGAACTGGCGCCAGCATAGTAACCAAACGCTATCAATAGTCGTCACCAGCTTATTGTGCCGTGCGTTAGGTTCTACAATGACTAATTCATAAGCAAAGTTCATCTGCTCTTTGAGCCAACCTTCCTGGAACGAATAGAAGAAGCAGCGAGGGACACGTTGTCGTACATTCGTTTCCATTCTTCCGAGTTTTCGCGAGCGTCGTAGTCGCAAACTCCATCTCGCTCTTCCCTGTCACTACTATCTTCTCTGTCATAGCTCCCCATCTGTCGTCTCAAATCATCGTAATCGCAAGTTGTGTGACTCCTCATGTCCTGAGTTGAAGGAGAAAATAATAGAGCTTGTTCCTCGCAAGGAACAGTTGGTGCGGAGATCACGGCTTTCATCGATTTCTGGCTGCGCCGATCACCATATCCCGAACGATATTGGACTTCGAGCTGGTGCTGCACAGGACAGGATGAGCCCAAAGCTGAGGCAAGGGCCAATACCTGTTGCTGTTTCAATCTAGTACGAGCCTGGTCCTGAAAGTTTGCATCAGCATCAGCCAAGACCATCTCTCTGGCCTGATTTACGGCTTCCAAGTGAAATACGTCCATGAATGCCTTGTAATCTTCCTTGGCGACGGCGACTAGTTTTAAGTAGAGACATTTCATATTTTTACAGGCGGACACGTATCGCTCAAGAGAACTCGCTCCGTCTTCTTTGGGCAGCTCTCCCAACTGCAAACAGGCAAGAGTTAGCTTTTGCATCAATGAAGCGACTACCTTCATGGTATGTCGAAGCTGTAATCCATTATGCTTCAGTAATAGCTTCTGCTGGGATTGGTTCTTGGGAGAAAAGGTGTTTACAGAAGTAATAGTTGTACCTATACTCACATTGGAGGTGTGTGGAGTTTCGACGCCCGACTCATCAGGGAGCGAAAAGAGCGACGTACCACCACCGCGCACGGTTTCTGGGCTTTGAGGCTGAATAAGACCCAGAACTGTGCGGAGCTCTGGCACACTGATCCAGACAAAATAATTCTGTTGCTCCGTTGGCAGCCTCTCAATCATTTTCTTCTTTTCATGCTTTGGTATGGCATTCAGGATCAATAATCGACAAAATTGCAACGCCTGACACAAAGTGTCGTGACTCGCCACGACGCAAGGCACATGCGAGGGAGACACGATAAATTCTTCGGGCTTTGCGACTCTTATTTCCTCGAGAATGGAGTCCAAGCTTAACAACAGCGCGTTTCGCTTCTCTAAAGATATACCAGTCAATAAGCCTTCTTTGTCAAAAGGTGTCTTAACGAACCAGTTTCCCATTGTAGCTACCGATGCAGTAGCAGCGTCCTCGACTTCGTTTAGCAAATCAATGTTATCGCGCAATCGAGCGACCACTTCCAAAACAAGCGTTTCCTTTTCTTGTCGCTGGTATTGTGCCTTGCGTCGCAGTAGAGCATCGTCCGTGCTGAATCCTAGTTGGGATTTTTTTTCTTTTGAAATATTATTTTTGGGAAAAACAGTGTTCACTGCGTCGTTATTCGCGTCTCGGCCATTGTTGTTTCTGCCCTTTCCTTTCTCTCGCGCCATGCCGCCATGATAAAACTCGTGCTCTTGCAAAATTTTCTGCTGTGGGCGTCGTTCTTTTTGTTGATTGTAAACCTTCCGAGAGAGAAGAGTTTGATCGAATGCCTCTTCTTCATCTAACACACTGTAAAAAGATGAGCTTGTTGGTTGCGATGGCTTGGGTTCTGGTTTCGAATATTCCGGGACGTGATTATAATTCTGGATGGAAGAGGGAGAGGCGTGCTTCAATGAGTCGTCTTGGCCGTCGTCGTAATTTTTATCCTCATATTCGGTTTGATAGAGCTCTCTAGTAGGAGCATTCACCTGTTGCCACGGTACAGCAGGTAAATAATAATTTTCATCATCATTGTCAATATGGTGATCATCATCGTGAGCATCAAAACGCATGTTGCTGCCACGTGGAGGTAGAACTGACATTCTAAAGGACTGATCCAGAGGTGGTGCATTCTGTTCCTTGCTCTTGTAGACTCTCTGGCTACTGTTCAAAATACCTGCCGCGTTGTTAGCGGCGGCCGTTCTTAAAAGAGAGGGGCAGAAACTGCTGTCGGTTTTATTCGAAATGCCTCTTTCAGACTTACTGGAGGCGTCATTTGTGGCAGCCATCATGGATTTATTGAGGATATTCGCTTCTTGCAAGGCCACAAGGGCCCCGACAGCCGTCCGTGCCTTTCCCAGTTGGAGTTCGGGAGACATAGCCACAGGTCGTTCTCGTGATCGTCGCGAGTAGAAGGAAGACGTACTAATCACGGGAGATGTGACGGACGAAAAAGATGATTCGTCAAAGGTTGATCGCCTTTGAATCTCGGGCGAGTCACAAGGTGGAGGAAAGGAAACTGTCGTATGGATTTCTTTATCGTCTTTGTTACGATTGCTCTTACTCTCGCCGCTGTGTTTGTTAGTGTGATTCATATCGCCATGTTTGATAGTGCCGGACAAGACTGTGTTTGTAGAATATTGCTCATTCATTTCCGACAAGAACTTGGTCGCTCCAAAGAGACGCTGCGTTTGATGATGACGAGAACGATTCCCAGTTGGAGATCCACTGGCAACATGATGATCCACATTCAAGGAACGACGCAAACTGTCAGCCGACCGTCTTGGCAATAAGCCCTCTGGGGTATGCACGACGCCAATATCAGAGCGACTCCGTGCAAAGGGGGACCTTGGTAGCAAAGAGCTGTGATGGTCGTGGTTATCGTCGGAAGAAGAAAACGAAGGTGGCGGCACCGTAATGCCGTCACTGCTGTCTTGACTCAGATTGGGAGGTCCCCACAAGTTCTCACTACTTCCACTGGCTATCACTTCGAGCCCATGGTCATTCTCGTCTTTCCTTGTATTACTGTCAATATTAGTTGTAGTAGTAGTTTGATTCAAATGAAAGGCGGCCGGTGCACTGGATTGGCGTTTATAGATAAAAGACAAAAAGGCTGGCATGTTGTTTTTGCTGAACAGTAAACTCAGCTGTATGAAATTATGGAGCTACAATAGTAGTTTACTTGTTTTGGCCGTATCTCAAGGTAGTAGGAAGACGAACGCTTCAATGAAAAATAATTCAAGGAAAGTCTGGGAATAATCAAAGCGACTCCACACAAAAGAATGTTGTTTTTGTGATTGTTATTATTTTTTGTGTTTTTGTTGGAAAAAACGATAAAGGCAATTTGTGAGCTGCCAGTAGTCAAAGCCAACGAACAGATCCTCCTCCTGCATTTAAAGCTGCTCCACCTTGTACGGAGTATCACGTTTTCTACGTAGCCATTGATGAAGTGCGCGCCCCGAAGCTTGCATTTTATCTGCCCGGGAGTATGACTTGCGGCTGAAATACCGAGATACGAGTATTTTTTTTATGTATCCCTTTTCTACTAGTAGACTACTAGCTAGTCTAGAGTAGAGTGGTAGTAGACTAGGTTACTGGAACTTTTCATGACGTCAGGCTCGTGAATCGTAAAATTCATCGAGCCTGTCGCATAGCCGTCTGGCTCGTTACCATCTAAGTAGTTTTGAACAAGGCAATTTACCTGGTAATTCACTGCTTTTTGTAGTGTTTAAAGTTGGATCCAAAAAATCATCATCGATCCCAATCGATACAATACGGTACCATCCAGCAACAACCCCGTCAGTAGAGTATCGTAGTCTAGTCGTCATCTTAACTTTCCATAATCATATCGTCTGATACAGTATCTTTCATCCTATCTCTTAGGACACATTAATAAACCAAACCAAAACAATCATCATGAGTGTTGAAATGGAAACTTGTCCGGCCTCTGCGCCCTTTTTTGGCTTTATGGGAGTCACGTCTGCTCTTGTGTTTGCCAACATTGGAGCTGCGTACGGTACTGCCAAGTCTGGAGTTGGTATCTCCTCCATGGGTGTCATGAATCCTGGTCTTGTCATGCGTAACATTATTCCTGTTGTCATGGCAGGAGTCTTGGGTATCTACGGTCTCATTGTGGCTGTTATTATCCAGGGATCCATTGTGGCACCACAGAATGGAATGAGTCAGTACAGTTTGTACACTGGCTTTGCACACCTGGCCGCTGGTCTGTGCTGTGGCCTGTCAGGTTTGGCTGCTGGTATGGCCATTGGAATTGTTGGAGATGCAGGAGTCAGAGCTGTGGGACAACAAGAGAAACTCTTTGTTGGAATGATTCTTATTCTCATTTTTGCTGAGGCACTTGG
>Ga0210025_1004474_pt1 | contig 11939 bp, 10 predicted proteins | sample CryGeyme20150102_FD_183989 | JGI IMG/M metagenome (GOLD analysis project Ga0210025, IMG submission 183989) | Groundwater microbial communities from Crystal Geyser aquifers in Utah, USA - Crystal Geyser metaG 2015-0102 (SPAdes) (version 2) | ecosystem: Environmental > Aquatic > Deep subsurface >...
AAAATTTTCTTTTAAAAATTCTTTGTCAATTTCAGAATTTAATCTAGGACGACAAATATTCAAACAGTCAGCTAAAAGTGTTTTTTTATGTGGAAAGTCTTTAAAAAAGTCTTCAAAATCTTCTTTTGTTCTGTTTTCTAAACAGGTTTTAATTGCTTTTTTGAGAGAATTTGGAAATGGTTTTTCAAACGATTCTATATAAAACTCAAAGAAAAAAACAGCATCTTGAGTAGATTGTAAAATTTCTATAAAAAAATCTTTTTGTCCTTCTTCATTTTTCTGAAAATAAGCCATCATCGCAATTATTCTCAAAACAGTTTCATCAAAACCTTTTATTTTTGCATACAACAAAACATCTCGCATAGAATAAGGCGAAATATAAGACGAAAAATAAACCCATTTTTCTCTGCCAAAATTTGTTTTTTTATTTTTGTAGCCGTTTATAGATTCTGTTGTCAGACTATTTTTAGTTTCATTTTGTCCATAATGAAGCGTCAGAATATCTTGAAAAAAACGTTTTTGATACGGAGAAAAAGAAGTAAGAATTGATTCTCTAACCTGCGATGAATATGTAGAAGAAAGATTTTTTTGCATTCTCAAAAATACAATTTATTACTTTTAATTACCAATGATTTTGTAACTTATTAGTAAATGATCTTTATGATTTATATGATGAATGAAGATAACTGAAAATCGACGAAGTCAAATACAAATGAAAATTAGAGTTTATAATAAAAAAATGCTCAATCACAACGGAAAAATTTATAAAGACAAAAACAAACCTCTTTTTTCTGCACAAAATAGGGCTTTTAGTTATGCTGATGCACTTTTTGAAACGATACGAGTTGTAAGAAACAAAGACTCAAACTATTCTATTCCTTTTTTTATTCCTTTGTGGGATTATCATTTCAAACGACTTTCAAAAGGAATGCAAGCCTTTGGATATGATAAGCTAGAAAGTAATTTTTTAAAAAATGAAATTCTGAAAACAGCAACTTTAACACTTCCTACAAATAAAGATAAAAATACCGATTTTAAAGCTCGTTTAACTGTTTTTAGAAGTGAAGGAGGTTTATATACGCCTATAAAATCAGAATCTGAATTTGTAATTGTGGTTCAAGAAATTGATAAATTAATTACTTTTGATTCAAATGATGGTATTTTTGAATTACAGAAATTACAAAAAAACTATGTTTTTTTTGATGAACTACCTCTTTTTCCTTCTCGTTTTTCGCCTTTCAAAAAAGTTGATGCACTGCCTTATGTTTTGGCTGGAAAATATAGAAAAGAACAAAATGCTGACGAAGTTTTTTTGTTGAATAATCAAGGTAGAATTGCAGAAGCAGGAGCTGCCAATGTTTTTATTTTAGACAAAAATTTATCTAATCAAAAAGAAAATAAATTTCATTTTATTACGTCTCCTGCTTCCGAAGGTGGCGTAATGGGAACGCTGCGAAATTATTTATTAGACAATGAAAATAAGTTTGAAATTTCTATAAAAGAAAAAATAATTACAAAAGAACAACTCAATCAATCAGAAATTATCTTTACCACAAATGCCGTTCAATCCATTTTAATCATCAAAATTACAACTCAAAAACAGATTGAGATGATGAAAAATTTGATTGAAAAAGTAAATCAGGTTTTTAAAATTTAATTGTCAAGACACTTTAAAGTGTCAGACAATTTTGAGTTACATTCTGAAATCTCACGCTAAAGCGTAAGCTACACATTGCCTAAAAGACTGCTCAAAAGTAGCCAAGTCGCATAAATAGTTCCTCCTACAAACCCAGTTAAAAGCACCAAAAACCCTATTGCAGCAAACCAAACAACATATTTACTAGATTCGGTGTGTTTGCCAGACGTATAATAATCTTTCAAAATATCTACATTTCTTCTGTTAGACTTGTAAGCAACATCAAGAAAATCTCCTAAAAATGGAAATAATCCAACCAAATAATCAAAGGTAATATTTCCCAAAATTTTCATCAAAACAGAAAGGCTTACCCCATGACGAACAATCGCCAAAACCATTGAAGCTGAAATAGCAAAGCCTACAAAATCGCCTACCACAGGAATAAGTCCGATAAGAGGATCAAGTCCAAAACGAATATTTGTCGCAGGAATTTTGAAAATATCATCTAAAACTGTGGAGGTTTTGTCTATCCAAGCAAGTTCTTTTGGTAATTCTTTTTTTACAAGTTCGGTTTGTTCTTTCATAAGTTTATAGCAAGATTATTTTTATAATTTAGATATATTTGTGTTTTATCTGTAAGTTATGGCAGTTCTGAGGTTTTGCAACTATAAAACTAACAAAATCATTCCATTAAATGTACATTCATAAAATAGATTCTATATTTCCAGAGCATCAAAATTTCTTAGCTCAAAATAGAAAAGAGCCAATTACAGGCGATTCTATTTCAGAAGGTGATGAGGTGTTTTTTTGTGCAGGTTGTAAATCTGTTTTTTTAAAAGATACGCGGGAATATTTAGAAAAAAGACATTGTGAGCAAACTGAAACATTGATTGAATTTCCAGTTCAGCAAGAAATGCGATTAAAAGTAGAAGATAGTATTTTATTTTATACTTCGCTTCCAAAATCAGGTAAATCACAAGCCAGTATTCCTAGTCAAGCAAAGAAAAGTCCTTGAAGTCAAACGGCACAAAAAGTATCGCCTTATCAGCATATTTTGTATCATCCTTTTATGAAAGCAGGTAAAGTTGCATTTTTTGTCCTCTATGTAATTATGCTTAATTTAATGCGTTAGTATTTTTCAGCATAAAATAATAAGACAATCTACTCAAAAATCGCTGTCTTCTTTTATTTTCTTATCAAAAAGAATCATTTTTTCCTTTTTGAATTGCATCGCATAAAGATAATTTTCCACTTCAAAAATTCCATAAAAAGGAGAAGATTCTGTTTTCAAATCTGTGGGAAACCATTCTTTTTTAATTTCATTATTTACCAAAAGAAACAATCCTTCTTGCGTTCCATTTGTTCCAAAACACCTCAAATCACCTTTCCAAAATTTTGAATGTAATTCAGTTTCTAGGTTTTCATTTAATTCTGCTATATTTTTGGTAGGCATTCCAATTTCATTCACACAAAGAATTTGAGAGGCATCAAATTTTTTCTCTTTGCTCTCATTCTTAGGCTTATTTTTTAGGTCATAACGCACAATAAACTCAACTATATTTCCAGCACCATCATAAAAATAAACCGAATCAGCATTCCAATTTTCAGAATGCTCAATAATTCGTTCTCCTTCAATCTTTATAATATCCAGTCTATTACTCAACCATTTTATAGCTGCTTCTAATTGATTAGACGGAATAAGAAAACAATAATGATAAATATGTTTTTGCTCACTCGCCTCAAAAGTAACTTTAGTAAAACCTACTTGAAAAGTAAAATTTCTAATACTATTTCTAAGTATTTCAAGAGCAAGCGTTTTTTTATAAAAATAAAGTTGCTCCGTTAATTGGTTTGTAAATAATGTGATTTCTCTGATTTTCATAAAGTATTATTTTTGGTAGGGTGTAGGATTTTGAATAGCAAACGTAAGAAGTAAAGATACTAAATAAGTAATTTCAAACCTTAACTTTGAGTATCAAATTTATTTAAAAAGTATTTTGTAGAATCATATCCAATCTGAAAGGCTTTTTCAATGTCCGTATTTGAAAACTTGACAGTCGCAATTTCTTGAGGTTCGATATACAAATCACAATTTGGAATATCTTTTTCTACAAAAAAAACGCCCACAGCTTGAAAATATCTTTCAATGACCAAACGAGTAGAAGTAGGAATAAAATTTTCAGCTAAAGGATTTGAATGAATACCTATTATGAAATAATCTGATTCTTTTTGAATTTCTTGATTTACAGAATTTATAGATTTTATAGATTTTATAGATTTTTCATAAAATGGTTTTACAGGCAAATTTTCCAAAAGGCCACTATCTACAAAATCGTATTCTTTGATTCTGATAGGCGAAAAGATAGCAGGAACAGCCATTGAAGCCAGCAAAGGAGAAATCAAATCGCCACTTTCGAAGCGCTCTATTTTTGCCGTTTGCAAACAAAAAGCGGAAATAGTGAGAGGAAAATGTAATTCTTCAAATGTTTTTGGAAGATAAGAAGAAAATAATGTTTTTAATTTTTGAATGGAAATAATACCATTTTCGCTCCACGTGGGTCTAAACCATTTTTTCCAACTTTCCGATTGAAATATTTTTGTTGTTTCGTCTGCCGAATAACCTGCTGCCCACATTGCGCCAATGATTCCTCCCATACTTACTCCACTTATTTTTTTGGGTTGGATTCCTTTTTCTTCCAATGCTTTCCAGATTCCTAGATGAACTAACGCACGCCCACCACCACCAGAAAGAACAATTCCGATAGGTTTTTGAGTTGGATTGAATGGTTGATTTGATTGTTTTTCTGACATTTTAATAAAAATTTGAAATTGATTCTTAGACGAATACTAAAGTATTCGATACACTTTTCACACGCTAAAGCGTATGCTAGATAAATTACATAAAAAACGCTTTACCCCTTTGAGATAAAGCGTTTTTTGCGTTAAAATGTTATTTTTATTACTTCTATTCTATCAAAAAAATTAATCTTGACGGAAAACAAAAACAGGGATTTCAGAATGGTTGGCTACATTTTCAGCAATACTTCCCATCATAAACCTAGAAAAACCTTTTCTTCCGTGTGTTCCTAACAAAATCATTTCTGCTTTATTTTCTTCTGCAAAAGTCAGAATTCCTTCTTCTTCTGTATAATAATTGAAAATATTAATGGTATAATCTTCTTTATCAATACTTAAATCTTTTGCAAATTCGTTCATTCTTTTTTGAGTAGTAGGAGTGGCTTCAAAAGTACTTGGCGTAACGATATTCAAAAAGTGCATTGTACTTCCATACAGTTTTTTGAAAATAGGAAATAATCTAGCTGCTCCTCCTCCCATTTCTGCAAAATCAGATGCAAAAACTACATTACGAGGATTGAAGTTACCTTCATCATCTTTGATTACCAAAACAGGACAACTTGAACTTCTGATTACTTTCTGTGTATTCGAACCAATAAAAACTTCTCCCAAACCAGATGCGCCACTAGAACCCATTATAATCAAATCAATATCGGACTCTTCTACAACACTATGAATCTGACGATGAACTCTATCAAAAACTACCTTTTCGATGAACGTAATTTTTGGATATTTTTCTCTTGCTTCACGAAGTTTTCTTTTTGTTTCTTTCATTTCAAACAAAATAGCAGGAATATCTTCTTTTTTGCTATTTTCGTGATTGCCAAATGTATCTAAAGCTAGTTGATACTCTGGACGTTGTGTTTCTGGAACGTCAATGATATGCAAGAGTGTAATTTTTGCGTCAAGTTGATTAGCAACATCACCAGCAGCTTCCAAAGCAGCATACGAACGAGGAGAAAAATCAATAGGAACGAGAATATTTTTGAATGACATACTAATTAGGGTTTGATGTGAGTTGAAAAAGTTTGTTTAAAGACTTTAAGATACTAAAAAAATATCTATTTTGCTTACTTTCTATAACGTAAAATTACTACTTTAGATACCAATATTTATATGATTCTTATTTTGTTAATTTATGATTTTTATTAGGTTTTGCTGTTAAGCTAGAGTAACTTAAATTAATTCCTAACCAATACAAATACACAAAGTTATAATCAATACAAAACTTTATATAATCGAATTGTCGTGCTGTCTTGGAGTTGTTTTTGCCACAAATCATGACTTTCAAAAAAGTTTAGACCTAAATATTGACTGTGTTCGACATATAAAAAAGGTTCTGAAAGTGTTGGTTCTTTCCATTCTTTTATTAATTTATATTTCTCTGCATAACTCTTTCTGATTGAATATTTGATTTTTTTATCTTTCATTATTGTTTCTGCTTCCAAACAATCGTCAGCCAGAACGCAATAATCATCTGTCAGAATGTAAAAGACAGAATCTATACTATTTAATGTGTTTTTATTTTTAATAATAAAGTCGGTGTCAAAATCTTGAGGTAATATAAAATAGTTGATATTCTCTTTTTCTAAAAATGGAATGGGTTGTAGCGTTCCTTTTAAATAAATTTTTTCTGTTTTGTCTAATTTATTTTTTACTAAATTTTCTTTTATAAAACTCGTTACTTTATCATACGAAGTAGTAGAATATGAATAAATATTAACTGTTATGAGCAAACAATTATAAAATATTCCCAAAAAAAGCAACCATTTACCAAACTTATTCAAAAGCTCGCCAAACAAGAATGCCCAAACAGAAAGACAATAAGCAAATATCAAAACTAAAATCCAAATACGAGGAGCTTTTTCTAAAAATAATGTCGGAATAGCAATAGAAGCCAAAAATAAAAGCCAAAAAATAATTTTTTGATTCATTAATTCTTTCCAGTCAAAAGAACGTGTTTTAGTGTTTTTGTTATCTTTAGTTTCATTTCGTTTCAAAAAAGTTTTGATTACAGAGAAAATAACCATTCCCATTCCCAACCAAATCAAAGGATTTTCGAAATAAAAAATATATTTGAAATAATAAAACAAATCAAACTCCAACCAAGATTCTCCTGTAACTTCTCGTTGATGTGCTTCAAAAATCAAGTAATACAAATTACCCAAATAAGCTGTCCACTTTCCTAAAAAAAATTTTCCGATTGAAGTCCAAAATCCAACAAAAAGACTATTTATTCCAGCCAAAACAGCTATTTTTTTTATAAAATCAATAAATGAATTTTGATAGAATAAATAACCAAACACAAAAGGCAAAATCAAAACAGATTTGTAATTGAAACCAAAAGCAATCGCAAAATAAATACTTAAATAAATAATAGATTTATTATTTTCTTCTTCAAAAGTAATTTTTCGAAGCTGATTCAAAGCAAGAAAAATAAATAGCAAACTTCCATTATCAATCGTCAAACATCGTCCAGAATACACCAGTAAAGGCGAACTTCCTACAAAAACTGCTAAGAAAAAAGCTGCCGTAGCCGAAAATTTCCAGTCTTTTTTTAGTATCAAACACAAAAACAGAATAGCAATAATTTGTAAAGCTGATTCTGCATAAACCAAACAAGTAAAATTATTGGCAAACTGTTGAAAAATTAAATAGAAAAAAGCATCAAAACTATGCAAAAAAGGCGCAGCATGATGAAAAAGCATAGAAAAATCGCCTTCTATTAGTTTTTTTGCAGCCAAAAAATTAGTTATAGCATCGTAATCATGCAACCCTAATTCTGACAAACGAAAAAAACGAAGCAAAAACAAAAAAATGAAAGCAGAAATGAGCCAAAGATGAGTTTTGTAAGTATTCATTATATTTAGTAGCAACGACAGAAATACATATTACTTTGAAATAATTTTTAATGCTTCTTCTTTTTTAGGAAAATCAGGAATATTCATAATAACAGAACGCAAACCCAAAAGCCCTAATTGACTTTCTATTAGAGCTAGTTTTTCAAAGTCTAATAGTGTAAGTTCTGCTAATTGTCTTGATTTTTCAAACTTTTTTGTGTCTAATTTTATTTTTTCTTCAAAATTTGAGTATAAAAATGCAGCTTCTACAAATTTATCTATGTAAAATTCAATACTTTCTTTTTGAGAAAGTGTGTTATCATTATTAGTCAATAGATATTTTTTTGCTTCTTCTGAAAGGGCAACTCTATTAAAACGCATTAATGTTGTTAGTCTTTTTGCTTCTTTTTTTGATTCGTTTTCTGGTAGTGTAGCAATTATTTTTTCTATTTCTCTAAGTCCTTTTTTATTTTTTATTTCGGCTATTTTATCGTACTCTAATTGTGTGAGTTCAGCTATTTTTTTGATATAAGTATTTTGTTTTTCGTCTTTTTCATTCTTCAAATTTTGAATACTGACTACTTTTGTTGCTTTCTGATACGATTCTTCTACTTGCTTTTGTGTAGATTCGGAGGCTTTTGGAGAATTAAAAGTTGCTGTATCTTTTAAAAACTGACTTCTTTCTACGGTCAGAATTTTATCAATTTCTGAGTCTTTTTTTTGGGAATTTTCTTCAATGTTGTCCGTGACTTTTTCTTTTTTATTATCGCAACTCAAAAATACAATAGTCCGTGCAATTTTTCGTTATTTTTTTTATTTCGAATAAAAAAGCGTTAGATTAAAAGAAAAACCACTTTCACTAATCATAACGCTTTTATGGAGAATACTATCCTCTTAGAAACAATATTACAAAAAATGCCTTATGTTGGCAAATGGAAACGTATATTTTTGCCTCATCTATTCTTTCTTTTTATGCAAATTTCAGGGCGTATTAATTTTATGCAAATGGGACGCTATGGAACTTACAACGAAAGTACCTATCGTAGAAACTTTAGTAAACCATTTGACTTTTATCTTTTTAATAAAAAACTTATTAAAACTGTAGGTTCATCTCACTACGTTATTGCATTTGACCCCACACACATTCGTAAAAGTGGAGCATCTACTTTTGGAAAAGGAAAGTTTTGGTCGGGTTGTGATTCTGCTATGAAACAAGGGTTAGAATTAGGAGGTTTTGCAGCTTGTGATATAGATAATTCAACAGCTTTACACCTAGAAGGTTTTCAAACACCTAGTTTATCCGACTTAAAAAAAGAAGATAAAAATCTACTGGCTTATTATACTGAGTTATGGATTAATAATGCCAAATCATTTGAAGAACTTAGTGTTTATGGGTGTGTAGATGCTTATTTTTCTAAATATCATTTTATAGAAAATGTATGTACAAAAACAAATATGCACATTGTTTCACGACTTAGAGATGATGCTCATCTAAGGTATTTTTTTAGAGGAGCACCTACTGGAAAGCAAGGAAGACCAAAACTATACGATGGTAAAGTAGATGTTAAAAATCCAGATTTGAACTATTTTAAATTAGCTCATAGTGACGAAAAAATACGTATTTATGAAGCTACTCTAAATGCTAAAGCACTCAAAAGAACTATAAAATTAGCGCTTACTCAATTTATAAACGAAAAAGGAGAAGTCCTAAGAACAAAACTTTATTTTTGTACAGACTTAAATTTACCTGCTTGGTACATCGTAAAATACTATCAAAATAGATTTCAAATAGAGTTTTTATATAGAGATGCAAATCAATTTACAGGACTTGAACAATGTCAAGCAAGAGATAAAGAAAAACTACATTTTCATTTTAATACAGCACTAACAACAGTATCTGTAATGAAGGCAATTCACTATTTGAGCATTCCAAAAGAAGACAGGAAAAGTTTTTCAATGGCAAGCCTTAAAGTATTGTATCACAATGAGTTATTGCTAAATATGTTTTTTGAAACGTTCGGTATAAATCCCAAACAGCACATAAATAATCCCAAACTAGACCAGATACGAAATTTTGGCGTTTTAAATGCTAAAACCTAAACGGACTATTGTATTACTTACATTACTAATTCCTTCTTACTGCTTTGCTCAAAATGCAAAAGCACCTAAAGACTCCAAAAAAGAAATGGGAAGAGCTGTTACGGCTCATGACAAAGAAAATTATGCAAAAGCTATCGAAATATACGAAGCTATAAACCCAAGTGATACCAACTACGTAACGGTATTATCTGAAAAAGCTCTCTCACTTATGTACGATAAAAAGTATGAAAAAGCGATTGAGGCTGCAGAGCAAGCCATGCGTTTGGATGATGGCAGTGAGCAAAATTATTTAGAAAATATAATTGCAAGTTGTTATGACGAGTTAGGTGAGTACGCTAAATCAATCGCACTTTATCAAGGAATTGTAGAAAGAAATCCTTTTGCTGCAAACACGTTCTACAACCTAGCTATTACGTATTCGAAAAATGGAGAGATAGATGAGGCGATTGAGGCGTGTGAGAAAACAGTTCGTTTGTCGCCTACTTATGCCTCTGCACACGGTCTTTTGGGTAACCTCGCAATCATGCAAGGATACGAAACTCGTGCTATTATGGCATACACTACGGCTCTTTTAGTGAGCAATATTGGTAGTGATAAAGCACAAGGATACTTGGCTATATTAGAAAGTATTTCGAATGGAACTTCTGTTGTAGATGAAGATAAAAAGCTTAAACCAGTATTAGACAACACTATATTTGCCGAACTAGATGCTATTATAGAATCAAAAATTGCACTAGATAAAAAGTACAAAGCAAAAGTAAAAATCAATGGTGCTATCTTAAAACAATGGCAAGTAATCTTTGAAAAATTTAATTATAAGCCTAATACAAATGATTTTTATATGGATTATTATGGCAAGTTATTTCAAAGATTTGTAGCTGACGACCAACTGGTTACGCTGTCCTATTTTGGTGCAGCCACAGCAGGAATACCTAAGGCTGTCAAATATGTAAATAAAAAGAAAAAAAAGAGAGATGAATTTATTATTAATGCCTCAACATTTTTATTTGGAGAACGATTAAGCGAAATGTCTTTCCCAAAATCTGAATATGCAGAAGACAAAGGAAAAAAATATACAGTTTGGTATGATGACGGTACTGTGGTTGTAGTAGGAAATGCTACAAATGGCGATTCAGATTTTCCTATTGGAATGTGGCGTTATTATTACGAAAATGGGCAACTGAAATCTATTGGTATGTTTGATAAATCTAGCAAACGTCAAGGAGATTGGAAATTCTATCGCAAAAATGGAACATTAGCTAGTGTTCAGCAATTCAAAGATGGAATAGTAGATGGAAAGGTTACTTTTTATTATTCAGATGGCGAAAGTAAGTCAGAAGAAAGACTTTATAAAAAAGATGTCTTGAATGGTATTGTTAAAAGTTATTATGCTTGTGGACAATTAAGCTATGAAGCCAACTTTAAAGACGAGAAAAAAGAAGGAGTAGCCAAAACCTATTATCCTTCAGGAGAACTAAAAGAACAAGAAAACTTTAAAAATGGAGAGCTAGAAGGCGAATCTGTTTCTTATTTTCTTAATGGAAATAAAAGTTATGTCATCAACTTTAAAGAGGGAGAAAAAGATGGAAAATTCTTGAGTTATTTTGATAATGGACAGTTAGAAGAAGAAAGTAACTTTAAAGAAGGTAAGCCAGAAGGAACTTCGACAAATTATTTTATTAATGGACAAGTCAAGCAAAAAAGAATGTTCAAAGATGGCGAACCCACAACCACTTGGGATAGTTATGACCGTGAAGGAGTACAGACTGAAAAAATAGAATATACAACAGAAGGCAAAGACCAAATTTTCAAAAAGACCCATTACGAAGACGGTAAGATTCAATCTACTTTTACGCTTAAAAAAGGAAAAGGAAGTGATGAATACGATACAGCACTTAGTATAGAATTCTTTGATGAAAAAGGAAATAGCCTAGCTGCTTATAAAGATTTAGATTCCAAAAAAGAACAAAAAGTAAAGTATTACTATTTTGATGGAAATTTACTTAGAGAAGGGGCTTTTAAAGAAGGAAAAGTAAATGGAGATTGGATAGAGTATCATCATTCAGGAGCAAAAAGTGTAGAATATTCTTACAAAGATGGAGTTGATGTAGGAACAAAAACACTTTATAACTTATTAGGACAGAAAGTAAAAGAATATTCTCATAAAGACGGAGAAACAGACGGACTTTACAATGAGTATTATCCAAATGGAAAAATTGCTCAAACAGGGTGGTACACAAATGGAAAACTTGAAGGAGAATGGACTGATTATGCTCCCACAGGAGAAAAAGAAGAAACTACTTTCTATGTCGGAGGAAATCGTTTTGGCTATCAAAACAACTATGCTCCAGACCAACAAATTGACTATCTAACTTATAGATATGCAGGTGTAGATAAGTTTGTTACTCTACCCTACTAAAAAGGTAAATTTTGCATAAAAAAAAAGAAAAGTATATTTTTGAAGTGTCTAATCATCAAACTTATACTTTTCTATATGAAAAAATTTT
>Ga0210025_1004476_pt1 | contig 11935 bp, 7 predicted proteins | sample CryGeyme20150102_FD_183989 | JGI IMG/M metagenome (GOLD analysis project Ga0210025, IMG submission 183989) | Groundwater microbial communities from Crystal Geyser aquifers in Utah, USA - Crystal Geyser metaG 2015-0102 (SPAdes) (version 2) | ecosystem: Environmental > Aquatic > Deep subsurface >...
ATTCCCGATCAACGCCTCTTGCAATTGCGACGGCAGTGGCGGCTAGTGGCACCCGAACATGGAACGCGAGCTAAGCCACATGCCGTTCGACCCACGGAAGTTGTTGCGGTCGATGTCGATGTATACGATGCCAGTGGCGGTGGTGGAGGTGGAGGTGGAGGAGGCGGGAGCAATTTGGCAGGACGATTGACGCATCATGCGCCTCGTTATGCCACGGTGGAACTGACGGACGATTACAATCAAAGACTAAAACAACAAGAGAAGGACGGTCGCATCAAAAAGGAAGATCAAGAGGAAAGTGACAAGATGGATGCCGATGAGTCTGCGGACGAAAAAAGGGAAAAAGAAAGCAGCGGCATCACCGGTATCGATGAAGGCGATGACGATGACAAGGAAGATGCATTCAAGTATAGCGATTGGACCATGGCGGAACCCTTTGCTGTGATTGATCCTACTCTAGGGAGAATAGCGGCGGACTTTGATCCAAATAAAGTGACATTTCTCACCCTTGAATTTGAAATTGAAAAACCAAGAACGGGATTCCGAATTAGTTCTTGTCTCGAACCGATGACAACTACATCCATTTCTAAAATGAAAGTCAGCAAAGATAAAGAGAGTACAATGAGTAGTACAACTGATGAGAATGCCAAAGAGGATAATAATAATGCCAAGGACGAACGAGTTTTGGTGTCGCTGCAGCATTCCCTGTTTTGTGCCAAGCTTTTTGAGGCCATTCGACAAGAGCTCATGGGAGACGAAGATGCCGACGATGTTTCTGCGAAGTCGCGTCAACAACAACAACAACAACAGCCGTCTACACTCTCGTCCCATCATTCCACGGTCTGGTTGAACAGCGAATCAGAAGAGAATTTTCTGCCTCCGCCGTCTGTCATGGTCAAACCATCGTCGCACAGTACCGGCGCTGCCCTTGCTGTCATCCATTGCCATGCCAGTGAAGTTAAGGTGCAACTCGACACCGAGTATACACTGCGAGCTAAACTTGTAGAATCCAATGGCGACAGTGGTTCCACGTTATCAGGCACCACAGATGCCCAATCAAGCGGAAGTCAGAGCCCAGAACAATTGTTGGTGCTTTGTCGGTCTCTTCTCTTGCATGCACAGGACGCCTATCACAAACATTCCTTGCGCGCAAGTCTTGAGGCCGCCAAGAAGCAGCGGCAAGAGAAAGAAAAGAAGTTACATTCCAGCAATGCACCTCGTGGTCTTGACAGGATCCAAAAGCAGGACGCCCGCAAGCAAGCGAAAATCTTGCAGGTTGTGGTTAGTCTAGGAACAAAAATGCTGTTTGAACAGCGTATTCGGAAGTCACTTATGGTGCGTTTTAAGGTTCAGTATTGTAATCCTGCCATTTGACAATGCGACTAACTCGCCTGTTTTATTTATCCATTTTTGATTTTTTGAAGAGAGTGCGCCACTGGCTTGAGAAGCAGGATCCGAATGGTCAGCACAGTCTCAGAACGGAATGGTTGTCACTAGCTCTCTTTGATTCTCATTCTCACTTTTGTTTGAGCTGTGGAACAGACCTCACATTTGATGTAACCCTGGTTCGGGATGAAATGACTGTCATAAGTTATGGGCCAGTCGGTGGAGCAGATGGATCGAGGGGGGATTATCGCAAAATCAGGTTTCATTCGGATGCCGAATTTGAGATTTTTCTGAAGCTGGAACTACGTCGATTGATCCGCAATCATAAGCGGCAAGCAGCCGCTCCAGGTCCAGTACCTGAAGACGCTGTTACCGTTTAGTTAATTCCAAACATTTTAATTTATCATGCGTTTGAGCGTGTAATTTTTTGTATGCATTATTAAAATTTTGAGCAAGTTTCCTTTTGCATTGTTTAGCGACATGCTTTGCTGGATTACCGTTCTTGGTATTATTATTATTATTTCTTTTTCTCAATATAGCACTCAATGACATCATCGGGTTGAAAGTCTTCAAAGTCCTGCAGACCAATACCACATTCGTTTCCAGCTTCAATGGTATCTGTCTCAGCCTTGAAGTTCCGAAGGGTTTTAATCGTTGACTCTACCAAAATCTTGTCACCGCGCATGACACGGACGTTTCCTCCTTTGCGTAGGAAACCATCGGTACACTTGCTTCCGGCAATGTTTCCGGTACCACCAATATTAAAGACTTCTTGGACAGTGGCAGAGCCAGCATATTCACCATCGGGAGTAGGAGACAAGACCTCTTGCATTCGTGATTCAACTGACTCGATGGCATCGTAGATGATGTTGTAATACTCTATTGGAACCCCAGCCGCCCGAGCATCTTCCATTGCGGCAAATGAAGCAGGAACACCAAAAGCAACTACAGTGGTACCAGGGGTAACACTAGCAATCGCAATGTCGCTCTTGCTAACTTCGCCTGTTTGGCTTACCAAAACCTTAATAGTGACAGTGGCTTCGTCGTTCTCAAGTTTCAATTCCTGAAGTGCGCGCGTCAGGGCTTCAGCAGAACCTTGCACGTCAGCCTTGACAACCACACACATCTCTCTGTGCTCCTTTCTGGAACCAAAAGCAGCCTGGACAGAGCTCATCAGGCCATCTTGATATGACGACGATTCTCGTTCACGAGTGAGCCTTTGTCGGCTTTCGGCAAGAGCTCGGGCCGTTTGTTCATCATCAACTACGGCAAGGATATCACCTGCCGCAGGAACACTTTCAAAACCAACCACACGAACGGGGGTACTGGGTCCAGCTTCATCAAGACGAGTCTTTTCGTCGGAGGTGGATATCAACGCACGAACACGGCCATAGGTCTCGCCGGCTACAAAAACGTCCCCTACCTTCAATGTACCCTTTTTGATGAGTGTCGTTGCGACAGTTCCCAAGCCCTGTTCTAGGAATGCTTCTACTACAATACCCTCAGCAGCACGATCAGGATTTGCACGGAGATTGGACATTTCCGCTTGGATCATCACCTTGTCGAGTAAATCATCCAAATTAGTCTTCTCCCTGGCGCTTATCTGCGCACATTGGACGTCTCCGCCGAATTCCTCTGTCAAAATGTCATAGGCAGTTAGCTCAGTCATGACTCTATTTGGGTCGGCAGTTTCAAGGTCACATTTATTGATGGCCACAACCAAAGGAACACCTGATTGGCGCGCACAAGCGATGGAATCTGCTGTTTGCTGTTTGACACCGTCATCAGCTGCAACGACCAAAATAATCATGTCAGTAATATTGGCTCCACGTTCTCGCATATCTGTAAAGGCTGCGTGACCGGGGGTATCAATGAATGTGATTGTTTCACGATCGCCGTGCTGAACCTGGTAGGCTGCAATATGTTGCGTAATTCCACCTGCTTCTCCAGCCGTCACGCGTGTCGACCGGAGGGCGTCCAACAGGGATGTCTTTCCGTGATCAACGTGGCCCATAATTGTTACAACAGGAGGACGAGGCTTCAAATCTTCTTCGGCGTCTTCTTCTATTGCGAATCCAGAGGTCAGAGCGCTGTCTTCATCATATTCATCACTGAGCGCAATGAGGGTGCCAATTGTGAGAATGCCGCCAGGATAAAACGTTGTCAAGAAACGGCAAGCACACTTACTCTTCATCATCATCATAATCATCATCGTCATCACCGCCAACAAAGTATCCCATTCCTTCGACAACCGCAATACATGTCGCAGGGTCCAAACTTTGGGTCATGGAGGCCATAACTCCAAGGTCTGTCATCAAAAATTTGATAACTCCCACTGGTTTCTCGTCGATGGCTTGTGCGAGGTCTGCCACGGTCATAGGACCTCTGCAGTATCAGCAAAGGCGAGTCGGGGGGAAAAGGTGTCGTCCGTGAGTACTGGAAGAAGGTGAAATTATGAAACAGCAATGTAAACCGCACATGGCTCTAAAGACACACTTACTCAGGTAGCTGAACGGTCTTTCGCTCCATAGCAGCTTCGGCGCGAGCAGCCTTTTCCGCGGACTTGTCACGCTTCTTCAGACTACCACGACGTTGACTAATAGCAGCTCCGCGACCTTTCTTTCCCGTTCCGATACGAAGAGATGCACGTCGATTGTTTTTACCATCAGCTGCACCATCACCTCGTCCAGCATACGCCTTTTTAACTGGCGCACGTCGTCCTCTACCATCAGGTCTGCCAGCAGTCGCAGCGTCGTCACCGCCACCTGCAGGAACCGAAATGAATGCGGAAGTGGACACAAGAGAGAAAAAAAGAGTGTGAGAAAACCGGAGAAATCAATTATCTCGACTGCATCAAAAGTTTCAAACAATAATATCACGAAGATTGCTGCGTTTGCTGATTCAACCGGTGGAGTCTGTTTAACCAATGTTCGCTGCTGTTGATAATGTTTTGTCGAAAGCAACTGCTTTCTTTTGGAGAATATTCGTACTGGCAAGATCATGATTGTTTGGGCGGACAGACAGTCAGATAGATTGATTGATGATGCAATCAATTTCGTGAAACAAAGTTGTTGTTGCAATAGAGCAATGGGATATTTTTTGTTTCAATAACCTCAAGGTCGGCATGTCACAGCAGCAGGTTCCCAAAAGAGAGCATTCATCTTCAGTCCTTGTTTGACTTCCGTTTCCCATAATACCATACATAGCAGCAGACCAATCCGTACAAAGGGTCCAATTCCAAATTTTTTTTAAAAAGGAGCCGGATTCAACCCCAAAACAAAAACCATTATCATGCGTGTCGTGCATTTTCGTTATACCTACCCCTTCCAAATCGATCATTGCCGCTATCGCGATCAATTCTCATTGTAGTAGACTCACTGGCAACAGTTCCTCGGGCTCCATCACCTGCACTAGCCACAGATCCACGTCCACCACGTCCACCTCCACGTCCACCTCCTCTTCCTTCACCACGTCCACCTCCACGTCCTTCGCCTCGACCACCACGGCCTTCACCTCGACCACCACCACCACGGCCTCCTCCTCTTCCTCTACCAGCACGATCTCCATCTCTGTCATCTCGATGTTGGTGCTGTTGCTGCGGTGCTGCTACTGCTGCTGGAATTCTTTGAATTTTTAATGGATTATCCAATTTTAAAACGGATGAACCACGATTAGGTGGTCCACGGCCACGTCCACCACCACGACCATTTTCATTGCGATAATTATTATTGCTGTTGTTATTTTGTGGTTGTCGATTGTTGTCGCTGTTGTTGTTGTTGTTGTTGTTGCTGCTACTATCATTATTATTTTGATTCGATGTTTGTTGTTCCGTTGTCGATGCAAGGTACAATGTTGGGATACTGCCATATAATTTTTTTTTTTAAACGATGGATGAAAGGTTTGAAATAGGATGAATGAGATGTAATAATGAACGACCAAAAAGGAACGGAGAAGAGACCACCACCACAAGCAAGCAGGCAAGCAAGGGTGACCAAAAACAAAAACAAAGACAGAAACGAAGTCTACTACCAGAGATTCCATTCGTTTCGCATTCTTCTTTTTTTTTTTAAACAAAAATATCAAGCTTACCTTCCAGCTACATGTCGAATCCCAAAGGGACGTACAGCAACGTTGGATTGAGAAACAAACGATGCTGCATTGCCAGCAAAAAAAATTGCTACTAGGTGTACATATCTGAAAATCATCCTACAAGCAAAAGAACTATGTATGTACTGTATTTGTTGATTGGAATTGAAGAAGATAACTTTTTTCTTGCTCCAGATACACCTCGTTGCTGTTTTTACGGTGCTGTACTTTTTTCTGAGCTACGTAGTTAATCGAGTATATATAATAAAGTAGCTTCCTCGTCGTTCTTTTGACTTGTTATTACAAAGTCGAAAGAGAAACTTTTGTTGTGGTTGATTCATCATCCACCATTACTCTAGTCGAAGTAGTCTGGTATCTTCTATTCTTTCTATTCTGTATTTGGTTGGCGTCTCTATTATTGTGTGATAGCTAGGGGATTCCACGTGTTTGTTGAAAATCCATAACTCTAAATTGGGTAGTGAGCTTCATCTCATCACGTAGTAGTAGCAGACGAGTACTACTAGTACTAGTCACGTACTAGCCAGTAGGAGAAGCAAGCGAGCGAATGATGAGGCTCGGAACACACTCTACTCTCTCTTGCAAAGCGACTCCCCTAGCTAGATGGAGTTCTCACCAGAAGTACGAACACGGAAGAAGCGTTTGAATACAACCACTCTTTGACTTTGAATTGGTTTGAATCGATCAAGTGCTGCACGATGAAGGAAAAAAGAAAAACACAACGGCGGCTGCCTTGCCTTGCCTGGCCTTGCCATGACTTCGACGAATGATTTATTTAGAATGTGCCTGTTCCAAAATCATTCTACACTGGATATTGGATCATCCTTGCAGACAACAAGCGCTGCTTGAAGATTGATATCAAAGAAACTCTCTCTGGTATAGAGTACAACCCGTTCACTTAATTCATACTCGTGCTAAAGAAAATAGAATCGTGGCTGCATTAGTATACTTTACGGTATCAGCATAGATTCAGAAATTCATGCATCTCCGCAATCGCGCGAGACAGATATTCAAGACCCACAGGAACGCGTTTAGTGAGGTGACGCTGCAATTTTCGAACATTGATATCCCGTTCGTACACCTCAACAAGGACTGTTGTCGGCATAAAGGGATAAGATCGATGCAGATTAAATGTAGCGAGGCACCCCTTCATTTCTACCTCGATTGCAGCCTCATGGCCGCCGCCAAAAAGTAAATTCGATCGATATTTGCTTTCAATGGCGGTCAGTTCGATGGCGAGGGATTCGATTCTGGATATGGTGATGTCGAGCTCTTGAAGCATGCAAGAAATATTCCAAGCGTTCGTCATTTGGCTCTTTTGAGCACAGGAAAGAGATTGGCCAACTTTCCGTTTGAGGAACAACGAAGAAGCCAAAGACAGTTTGCGTTTGACTGCAGATTTGCTTTTGAATGCAGACGCATCCGTCTTGGCTCTGACGCGAATAACGTCCCCTGTGCATTCGAACCTGATTGAAGCACAAGACTCAGGAAAAGACCCGTGATATTTAAATAGCATGGTCGTAATATCGGTACCGACGACTAAGGCCCCGCTCTCCCATTTCGAAATATTCGATAAAATGCCATATTTTCCGGCACATGTTGCCGCCTCTCGTCGCAAAGATCCAAAATTTTTCTGAAAGGACACTTTGGTGACCAAAGATGCTTGGACGTTGGTGAGATTTCTCAGTCGAGCTTGTTGCTCCTCCAAGTTTCGGGTAGCGGATGCAATTTCTGACTCCAAAACCTGCATGTCTTCTTCGATATCACTGACAGCAGTCTATCAATAAAAAATTGCAGATAAATACATGGTAAGTTCATTGTGAAACGGAATAGAAGCAAACGAAAATCTAAGATGATATACGAAACAAACCTTGCGGCGGCACATGCTGTTTCTTCGAGCTCGACGGGCATCAGCATCTGCCATGGAAGACAAAACCTTATTTGTATCATCCAGATGTCTGATATTCTCGTCCAACACCAAAGTCATTTTTTGAATGGATTCAATAATGTACGGAAGTTGAACATCGTGGATCGAGGTGAGCATATCTTTAGACCAAACAGCCATGGCATAATCGTTTGATGAACTTGCTCCGCTGGCAAGCTCCTCCAGACGCTTCTTCATAGGGTTGCTTTCCTGGGACACGTTTCGCAATTTTTGCTGCAGATGAAGGAACATTGCAGCATCCTCCTCTAAACAACGTTCAAACTCTACCTGGCTATCAGGGAGTGTATCAATGTGAGATTCCAGCTGGTCACAGGCTTCCGAAAGGTAAGACTCTAAGTTTTCAGTAGCAGCCCTTTGAGGAAGGCTGGAGAATTTGCCAAGAATATCTGGTATTGGATTACTGCTAAATCCAGTGAGGCAAGGTACGTTAAACAGCTCCTCGTATGTGAGGTCCAATGTTACCCGGGATAGAACACCTTGATTGTCCGGTGTCGGAGGTTTCACAACTCGACTTTCACTGGCATCATAATGTTCCGGCTGAGAGTCTTTCTCATCATTTTCATCGTTATCTGATGGGCATTCACATGCAAGACTAAATGTGTGACTAGCAATCGACGAGCGTCTAGATCGTAAACTGCGATTACCGGGCGTGTCTTTCATGCCCACTCCCAAAACAATTTCTTCCATTTGCTGAGCGGAATCCGCTGCTCGGAGGACATCGCTCATGTTCTCTTCGAGCTGCATCGTAAAGGAATTTCTTGTTATTCTCTTGGTGCCCATCGAATCAATATCCGAGTGGTCGGTAGCACTTTCTGCCATGAAATCGGCTGTTACAAGTAATTGTTGTACGTTGCTCTCTAATTGAATGGTCCCCTCGTTATTCTCCGGCTTTTCAGAGACAGTACTTGGAGAATTACCAAGGGTGGATTGACTCATACTGGATTCCTGTTGAAAGCTCGGAGTACCCTGTTCGCTCGGAGAACTGTGAGGAATGACCGACATATCTAATTGATCGAGTTCTTGATTTTGCTCCTCCGATCTTGATCCAACAGCTTCAATCAGGTCAGTCATATTGCCTTCTAGTTGCATTGTGTACTCGTCGGTGTCTTCGTGGCTGGCAGAATGTTGACTGCTGTTCGTTGTCGTGGGAGAACTGAAATTGAGTCGCTGCGGCTCTCCTGTTGCCGCGATATCACCACAGGCGTTGGCTGACGCAATGCTCGCTGCATCCGTCATCGTTTCAGAGGATTCCAGAGATGATGTTTCATTTGTTTTTGATTCCTCTCTATCGTCAAGATTTTGTGTCGTCGTAGCGTCTTCGTGGGCCATGTTCGCTAGGAGCCCCGAGAAATTGTTTTCAAGTTCTACAGTGGCATCTGTAGAACCCCGTTTGTACTCTGAATGAAGAGAAGTATCTGTTGACGACTCCTTTGAAAGTACTGACAACCCACTGGCACCTTGTGTGTCCGTGACATCCAATGTATTCGCCAAAAGACCCAGGACATTCGATTCGAGTTCAACAGTCGCTTCTTCTGATGCCACTATGGGCCCTACAAGCGACGTGCCGGTGGGCTCTCCTACTTTATCTGCATTGGCGTCGTCTTGTAAGTGGTCTTCGAGGTTGTTCATGAGCTGATCCATGTTGATTTCAAGTGTCACAGTATTCTCTTTCATTGCGAGAATCTCCTCGGCCGACGCCTTGGCTGGAGACAAGATTGACGTAGCTGAAAGGGTAGACGAGTTTGACGAAACAGACATGTCGCAAGACCCGTTATTTGCCCTTTCTTCGTTTGTCATTGGTATCTTGAAAAGCTCTTTGGCCTTCTTTTTGGACATGGGTGTCATGTTGCTGGTCCTACTGCCAATCATGAACTCTGCAGCTTGCGGTGATTTGAAATTGACCGATTTCTTCTCAGAATATGTCGGGGCACCAGTCCTCTTCAAGGCCGACCGGGGGACAAAGGAATCATTCACAGCTAGTCTTGATTGCTCAGGAGTCTCTTGACTGTCATCTTCTTCAATGTCATCGTCTTTTTGAGTTTCCTCGGATACAGCGGCCGGAAGTGATGCAACGTCGGATGTGTTTGAGTCGTATGGATTTGGAATGTCATGAACACCCTCTAAAGCAGCCAAACTGGATCTTTCTTCTTCGCCCCTTTCATCCGTATCAATAGAAGCCAGAACATTTGTTGACTCACTAACTTCCGCGACAGCTATAGAGAAGGGTTTCTGGCGTTTTGTGTCTCGCTCATCTTCGACTTCATATCGTTTCATCAAAATAATATTCTTCTTTTGTTTCGGTGATTCCAAGTCTCTCTGACGCTTCCTGTTGGATTGATGATACGAGGCGTCTGCTTTTGAGTCATTTAGTTTGGCGTTCGTGCCTAGCACTGCACCGAGATCAGACAGTGTTGCCGTTTTATTGTCATCGACAACTTTTGTGATAACTTCACCCTCGTCTTCAGTACTGCTGGAGCTGTTGAGTGAATAACGAGAGCGTCCACTTTTGCAAACACTTCCCATGCTTTCGATAGTTTTTGCATCTTCTATCTCATCGTCCCGGTCTTCCTCGCTTTCATCTAAAGAAAAACGCGAACGATGCCTTTCCTCAGTAGCACTGCCAGAAACGGAAAGTCTTAATTCATTGTTGGTCGAAGCTGAAAGGGAAGAAGGAGATAGCTGTTGTAAACCGTCCAACAAACCACTCAAATCAAGTGACGTAGCTGTTTGGTCACCAGTCTCTGCCAAATTATCACGAGGCGACGCTGCCATAATTTCAACGGCCTCCTTCTTACTAGCACTCCTCGTATAGCGGGCTGGTGAGTCAATAGTCGAGCCGCCGACCATTCGGGCTGTAGATATCTTTCGGGCCGATGGCGGGGACGACAAATTTGACGTTGGCTGGGTCAACTTGTTTGATCCATCTTGGTCCGTTGCACTGTACTCATCGTCATCTTCTGCCACGCTTGCATCCACCGCGACGTTGCGGTGATCAACGAGTGACTGCTCTGGAAGACTTGCCAGCGACGAACGATACATGCCACTGTGTCGTGAGCTACCTCTTTGAGTCACGCTGCTTCGTCGTTTTTTACCTTCTGAGTTGTTCAAATAATCCATAACGTCACCGAAATCCGAAAGTGAAACCGTTTCCCGACGTTGGTTTCGAGCTAATTGATGCTCGCCACTGTGCTTAAACTCACTAGTAGTATCAAATAGATCCCCAATATCACCCAGATCAGCTGTAACACCGCTGAGCCGAGAGGTTGTAGTGTTAGCACTTGAACCGACAGACTTACTGGTGACTGAACTTTCATCCTCATTCTTGTTGAGGGGCGCCACATTCAACTGAGGACTGGTATCCGTCAACTTGCTGGCCGGAGACTTGGATGAATTTTTCGTTGCACTCTGTTCCAAATATGTGGAAGCCTTCTTGGAGGCGCTTCTCGTGTTGCGTGCCGGCGAAAACAGAGGACTATTCGCCCCGGCACTTGCATCGGATTTTTTCTTGCAGGCACTTCTCGTGTTTTTGGCTGGGGATAGCATCGAGTTTGGGTTGACAATACGCCGGGGCTTTTTGGTCAGTCGCGTGGGGGTTAATTTGGAGGCAGATGTTGAGGCTTGTCGAACCAACAATGATTGGCGAGTCTCTAACGGAGTCGGAGACGTTGTGTAAAGATGACTCGAAACACTACTGGCAGGAGAGGCCACACTACCAGTTGCAGACTCACGACGAGAGACATGGCCGTGACTGTTCAAAATCACTTTGTCTTCGTTGCTTCCCTCGGACTCAGGAGTACCTTCATCAAACAAATTGAAACCATCCCTTGGTGATTTACTGGTATCGCTCGTATTGTTTTCACCCAAAACGGTAGATGGGTCCGTTTCCGTGGGTTGCTGAGACGGTTCTGATTGCGATGTTTCGTCAACTTCGCCTGCCGACATATCTTGACAGGCCAAGTTCACTCCAGCGGGCTTATCAATATTATCCATATCCAAAGCACTCGTGTTTGCCAAATTGGGCATCGCTCGAACCGATGAACACGTCGATTCGTTCATGATCGATGTTTCGAGTGCAGGACGCATCCACTGTTGGTACTCGAAGGCTACATCGGCCGTATCATCGCCATCAGTTCGGCAAGAAAATCTCGTGGTCGACATTTCGGGCGACGATTCTGGTTCGGCGGCCAGTGGTTTGATCTGACTGACAAAGTTTTTGTTGTCTATGCCATTCTCAGAGGGAGTGGGTGAATTTGCCAATTGACTACGAGTACTGGTTAAGGGAGCTTGGGATGGCTTGGCAGCGACACTTCCGAGAGATGCACGGCCTGCAATAGCAGCATGCCCCAGAAAAAGTTGTGACACAGTTTCACTCCTCATGGAAGGAGGCAATGGCTGTTGTTTGCGAGCACTTCCCATGGAAAGGCGCTTTCTGATATCTTGGTCTCGTCCCATTTGACGCTGGACACGAGTACGCTTGAGAGAGTCTGTGAACTTCCGCAG
>Ga0210025_1004494_pt1 | contig 11909 bp, 6 predicted proteins | sample CryGeyme20150102_FD_183989 | JGI IMG/M metagenome (GOLD analysis project Ga0210025, IMG submission 183989) | Groundwater microbial communities from Crystal Geyser aquifers in Utah, USA - Crystal Geyser metaG 2015-0102 (SPAdes) (version 2) | ecosystem: Environmental > Aquatic > Deep subsurface >...
CGACCAAATTTACCCACTGGCGTTCTCCACCGTCACTTATTCCAAAGCCTCAGAAGAGGGCTCCTTCATAACCTCCCATACTTTGATGACCACACAAGTAGTAGTCGTGATTGAATTTGCCACCATAGTTATGCTGCATAGTAGACATATCGCCAGTCCTAAAGCTATTGACAAGGATTAGTAATATTCCCAGGATGAATTACGCCAGTTATTTGTGCACTTGAGACCTTGGACTGCTAGAACTAAGAGTTGTGAAATGGAATATTGGTAGGCTGCGACTGTGGAAGTTAATTTGAATTGGGGGTCCAAAGTGGCAGGCTATGAGAAGGCTATCGAGGCGATACTATAGCATGAGAATAGAGCCAGAACGACTGCACTGTAGCTTATATCATTTGATGCTAGAAGTACTGTCAAAGGCAGGTTGAAGTTTAGCAGCTGGTCGACCAATATAGCATGCCCCAAGTATCCAAAACTATCTTTGCTGAGATTATTTCTGAAAAAATGCACCTTTCCAGCAACGACCAGCCCTACTTGAATAACCATCAGAACCAGCACTCGATAATCTGCCTATCCTGCATTCATCAACACCTTAAAAATCAAATACATTGCAAGCATGTCATAGGCGCTCGTTAAATAGCCCAAATTAACATGTTTATTGTTAATGATATGCTTGACTGTCTGGGTACCTGCATTCCATCCGGTGTTATCCATAAACTGGGCAATAAACTTGAAGATAAACTGATAGAAAAAGATTATTACAATGTAGGCCGTACAGGAGTGCCAGAGCATAGTGAAGACTTGGTCTTGATCGTAATTGGTGAGCTATTTGGTTGTGCTTGAAGAAGGAAGGAAAAATAGAGATTAGAGAGCCTGATACATACTTAGAGAGTTCACAGGCAAAGTCAAGCAGTCCAGAAATGTTATCAACAGTATAACATTGACCCGTAAAGATACATAGCCAGAAGCAGGAACTACTCCCAGCACGGCTACAGCTACAGACAAATAAACAACAACTGTAAGCACAAGCTTCATGATGGGGCTCGATACAGATGCCATCCATCCTTCCTAGAAATCCACCAGTAATAACTCGGGTCGAGAATCTATCGCCAAAGTGTAATCAAATAAGTGGTTAATTGTAAGCAAACAACGATTGCTGGCATTAGTGTTTCTGACTTGAGCGAGGGTGCTCTTTTGAGAAAGGGAAGCAGGAAGAGTTAAACTTTGGTTGAAAGAAAGATAATAGTTGTGAGTGGTACTAGATGTGAAGGATAGTAGAGAGTGGCTGAAGAAGCACTGCAGGCTAGAGCTAACTTGGCTCAAATCAGCCTCACTGCTATCAATTTCCACAATAATTTAATTTTTTCCAATAATGCTGTATACGTGCCACTCTATTGCTCTGCTCTGGCTCCAGCATAGACTCCTTCCCTCCTGCCAACATTTAAAACCTTCTTCTATCTCGCATAAACTACTACAACCATCACCATCTGCCACATTTCCATCGTCGCACTAGGCAAATATTCTCACATTGTCTCCACACACTTCCCTGCATCCGCTAGCCTGCTCATAAACAAACCCCTTCCTGTCATTGCATTGGTAGCACAGGTAGTCTGTTTAATTGAGGTAGTACTCCTGCTAACAGATTAGGCATTGGTTGCCCATCAAACAATACTTACATCCCGTCCCGCAAACAGCTCCTGCAACTGCAGTCTATAGGCAGGTGTAGCTATCTATATTGTAGCCTTTTTCGCAGGTTTTGCAGTGTGTATCGTTGTAGCAGGTGAGGCAGTGTTATCCGCATCGGTTGCACGCAAAAGTAGTGCTGTTGAAGTAATAGTATTATTGATTGCAATCATAGCAAACTGTGAAGTTGAAACAGTAGTTGCAACTTAATTTACAAGGCTGACAGGTCATCCAGGGGAAAGATATGTTGAAAGTGCCTTTTGGACAGGCTCCATAACAGTTGAATCCTACATAGTATTTGCTACAAGTCTGCATACATTCACTGCCATCCCATCTCAAGCATCGAGCCCAGGGCGAGTTCAAACTGTTACCCTGCCCCAGCAGCGCATAACTGTTGTAGTAAAAAACGCAGCTATGACCAATCAAGATATAGCTGTCTATGCATACCAAGCAATAATCTGCACTGCTGACACAAATATAGCAACCTGTTTCACAAGGAAAGCACAAATTGCTGACAGAGTCGAGATATGTCTGAGGTAGGCATTAGCACTGTTGAGAATCGTGTTAGTAGTAGTAGCTCTAGGGACAGTTGTAACTATAGTTCGATTGAACAAAGCCTGGGCAGTCGCAGTAAATTGGACTGAAGCCTATGGCTGTACAACCCGGCAAGCAACTTTGGCAGTTTGTGGCAGAGTTACATGTCTTACAGCCACTGATGGCCTAAGTGCAGTTTTTGCATATTGGACCTCCTGGATCGTAGAAACCAGAAATGCAAACACAACGACCTCCACTCAGTTCACGATTCCATCCTTGGACGCAAGATTGGCAGTTAGTGGAAAGAGGGCCTACACATGTATAACAAGTGGTGGGGCATGGTGCCATGGTTTAGGGTGTTAATTGATAGTAGAATGATGCCGATAGACCATAACAGAGATTTTATATTTATACATAGAGTTGATTCGAGGGACATACCTTTGTCTGAAATAGAATGTAGCCAATGTTAAGTTCCACCCTTGGATTAGAGTTATTAAAGATATAGGTGAGAGCAGGGATGTTAAAGGAGGTCCCAAGCCATCCTTTGACTCCGTACAGCATTGCAAAAGGCAGAAAAAATGGAGCAGGGTTGTTATCGACCGTTAGTGGATCGGCTTTATGTACTATAGTGCCAGTTGAGCACACCAAATCCGTATAAGTGGTCGCCATCTCCAACATAACAGTCTTATCGATCAGTACTCTCAGCACCTGCACCAGATCAACTGATGCATTCATCCTTTTTATGCTGACCAAATAACTATCATTGTTGTATTGTATTGCATCCAAGTATAAGGAAGGCTAGCCAGCAAGAGTCAGATTGATGAAGCCTGTGAGCATGGCTTATAGGAAATAGTCATGGCTGGAATTAAGGGCTGAAGATGTAGATTTCGGCAAGTAGTCAATTTTAAGGTATTAGTTTGTAGAAGTACCAGGAACCAATAATTCGAGAGTGTAAGGCATGATGAAGGGATAGGTTGTATAATCGAAGGCCAAATACATGATTTAGATATGACTAAAGTGATAGTTTATGCCTCCTACTTCCATTCTCACCTGCATCTCATGCTCGCAATTCACGTCACTGACTGTCACGACCTTCTGGTTGACAGATGAGACAGACAATGCCTATAAACTTTCCATTTTGACCAATGAAAGGTATACTAGAGGCTATCGGCTGAAAACGGTTATGTAGGTAAAGGTGGTTGTGACAGTAGATGACACATATAAATTGCTGATGGTGAGGAGATTGGTTTCGATGTAGGGAGGTTGAGTGAGGGAGGCTTCTTGCTGTGCTATTGTCAATGGCAAGATGAGGAGTATAACCAGAATCATTTTATAACAATATTGAGTATTTATGAAATAGTCAGGTAGATTGACAAATAGATGAACGATAAATGAACTCTAAAGTCTTAAATTAGCATAATCACTCATACTGAAGTGCTGGAGGTTGGCTTTGATCTCTTCTCCTCCGGAATGTGCATAATTTGGGATTCCAAACAGTGCTGTCGAACTTTCGGGACTGCTTCAGCATACTTCTCCCTATTCTCAGCTATCTATTCCATCAGCTTGATTATGTTCGCTACACCTTTTTCACTTTCTTCGTCGTGAAATTATATATTTTCTTGATCAATGAGTCTGCCAAAGTCGATGACTCTTACATCTGTTTTGCTAAGATCTTCTTGGTCATAGATAAAGCACAATGACGTGCTGATGAATCTGTACCCTTTGATCGTTGTGAAGGCTGCCAGAATTTATTTTAGCTTGGGTATGAGTATGGTCAAGATTTGATTTTGTATTGTATCTCCAATAGCTAGAAAGAAAGCCAGGTATTAAGCTATATCTTTCTATTCGATAATGTTGGCTAGAAAATATTTGCTGAAGAGGAGGTCTTTGCCACAAACGTTGAGAAGCCTGCAGCCATTGAGTTTTATAAATAAATTTGATACAGGCTTGACATGTTTGTGCTTCTTGCCATCTATGTTCCGGCCTCCAATTTTTATATCGAACACGCATGGTTTTTTGAAATTATAGGTTTGATTCTGCATGATTATGAACGAATTGCTTTCATTCCTTTTCTTGTATCGTGAGGCCAGGTGATTCAGCCACTATTTTTGGTCAGATTCTGCTCCTTTTTAGACCTCCAACTGAGGCTCCTGGTTCAACTCTAATCTGCCGTAGTATTATGGCACGAAAGCTTTGAGCTTTTTAAGATCTGAATCCTTTTCGCTAATGAAGACTGTTTAATAAAAATATAGCTCCTGAGGGTTGTATCCTTTGTAGATCTTTGTACCATCATGAGAAAGTAGTTTAGGCTCCTTGCCACTGACCTGGTGCGGGTAGACCTATAGTTTGATGTTGTCGGACTATGACTACATTTGTAATTAAATATGGCATATGAACTCCTCTACACAGCTTATCAATCAAATGAACTATCTATCTTTAAGCCTTCGATGTATTACCCTCAAAATACTATGAACAAATCAGATCATCTTTCTCAAAAAGGAGCAGTGTCAGCGTATTGAAGATAGAGAATTCCATCTTCCTACTTGTTTTTGGACCAGAATACTCCGATCTTGTCTCGAAATGCTGTGACAAGCTTATTTGAACAGAATAGATAAGTGCTGTGCTTGCTTTGTTAAGGATTTCCTCCTGAGATTCGGGTGTGAATAGTGGCAGAGAGATAAGCAAGTTAGTATTGTGCAGGGGCGATCAAGATCAGGAATGGGGCGTTGGGTATTTTGCAATTTGTCGGATGAGGCTCACATCTCACAACTATCTGGTTGCTCACCTTTCCTTTCAGTTTTTGTTCCATGAATTTTTTCCTTAACTCAAGATCCGGATAGATCTCTTTGAGAGGTTTTGACTTGAGGAGCTCTTTGTTTTCATTCTGACCCTCCATCAGTTTTGTATAAGTAAACAATATAATCTGATGTAGTATAATCATTCTTGAAATCCCACACAACTCTCTTTGATTTATCGTCCAAAACCTTGCAAAGCTGTACAAACAAATAGACTAGAGCGCATGTCTGGACCACAATGGATGCTTTCTTTAAGATCAGTTCCCTCTTACTCTGTCAGAAAACCTTTGAACTGAGTCCATCCTTGGAAACTATCTGAGCTGGTTCTAAAAGGATTCAGAGGTTCAGGTGATATCTCAGATTCCTTGTTGATTTAGCCAGAAAGAAGACCTCCAAAGTCGTATCCTTTCTGAGACAGCATAACTGTTTTATCAAGTCTTTTAGAAGGAGCAAGCTGGTCAGTCAAAGCAAAAAAGCATCTTTTCTCTTTTGGAACCAAACTACATTCTTCTTTTTGCTCGAGTTCGGTGCCTGATTTTGAATAATGCTGGGGAATTTAGCTATCTTTGAGTGCCCCCATTGCGCTGATGGTGGTTTAAGCAACTGTTATTTAACTCTCATAAGGTTTCAAGTTTGTCTTGGACTGTCTAGATCTGAATAAACTAGCATCATTTCTATTTTTCCGTATTGATTCTTCTATTTTTGGACTGTATGAAATGTTAAACACCTCTGAGTACAACCGACCACATCTTCTTTTTTAAGCCTTGCTTTTCCTTTGAGGAGGAAGACTTGTTTGTGGCTTTGAAAGTCCGATTTTTTTGGAAGAAATATATTTAAGGGTGTTGGATGGCTAGTTTGAATCAAGTTTGTTGTATGTGAAATTAACACGCATTTGTAAACGTTATGAGGGTGCTTGAATGTATCCACTTTTGAATAACGAACTTTATCTTTCAGTCTGAAGAGGAATATTGTTTCTTTTGCTCCTTATCATCTAATGGAGGTCTCTCTCGGTCTTCGTTTTTTATAGTTGAACACGTTCATAAAGGCGAGGAGAACTGATCTTAGTGACTGACGGCCATAATAAATTCAAGGAACTGATGAAATGTTTCGAATTACCAATGTTGATGTTGGCTGTTGTTTTGCTATATAGTTAGTGGTTTTCCTCAAGATTGAGAGATAGCTGCAGGGCCTGGGCTGTTGGAATGGCAATCGATGTATGGTGTCTTGAGAACCTTTCCTGCATTTTGGTGCTAAGATTAGTTTAATTTTCTATTAGATTAATTATACAACCAAATTATTCGATAAGACAAACCTTTGTACCAAATACAACACCTTCCATAAAAGGGTATTGGATTGTATTATTATTTTTATCCCTCAAACATTCGTCTTTTTAAGGAAATTATCAAAATAAATGAAGCAAATTACTATCAACGGGATTGATACACTTATTTTTTAGGAGACTTAAATGTTTCTTCCCCAAACTGTTTCAAACAAATAAGGATAGCTGTCAGATTGTCAGAACTTTTCCTTTTCATTGATTCTGTGATGAGACTGTCAACTGCTTTTCCTGATTTTTAATGTATCGAGCCTTCCTTTCTGAGAGCATTCCAGACCATCTGAACAGTTTCCATTGATTCCATTCTTTCAAGGATTCCATCACAGCACAATAATATGAAATCTTCCTTCCCTGAAAATTTGAACTTGCGAATGTCAGGCTAACTTGAGATGATTCCTTTTCTTCCTCCAAACTCAGTTTATTTGGCTTATATATCGCCAAGGGTTCGTGATACTGATAACTTTCCAGGCAAAATTCGTAGAGGACCAATTATCTTTTCATTTTTGTTTTAAACCTTAGACATTTCAGTTCTGTATATTTTTCCTCCAGCTGCCAAAATTCGATCTTGTTATCGAGTATCACAAGGGCGATGATCTCTGCTGAGATTGAAAGCTACCTTTCCTCCTTCTGTGCTCATGATAGCTCTGGAGTCACCAACATTGGCCACATAGCAAGTATCATCAACAATGAGAAGAATGATAGCACATGAACCACTTTTGTCAAGATAATTATCCTAGTTGTTATCTTTCTTGACCTTGATAGCAAATGTGTATTCAGCTTGGAAGATGGCCTACGCTAGTGCTCGCTTGGGATCTGCAGGGAAGAAGCTGTTATTGACGACAAACTAATGAAGGTTATCCTTGAGATAATCACAGCACTTATTTCCTCCATGGCCATCGTAGACAGCAAAATATTGAGCCTTCACTCCTTTCTTTTTTATGTTCAGAGTAATGCTAACTCTGTCCTCGTTATATGACCGTGAAATTCCTTGATGAGTATTGACTGCGTAGCTCTTGATAAAACCATTTTATTTTTGGGATGTTCGAGCAGGGTCCACCTTTGGTATTTTTACAATGTTGTTTCCTTATTTTTTGCTCTACATTCTAGTCACAATATTTATTTTGCGTTCATAATCACATGCCTTAATGAGTTATTCGCCTTCTAAAGCATGGGACTAAATTTTATATTTCCCATCTTTGCTCAACCCACTGAACAAAATTTTATTTGAGGATTATTCTTGAATATCTTCTTTTCCTTTGTTGCTTCTCAATAAGCCGATGCTTTCAAGTGGTGTAGTCCTTGATGGTGAGCTGTATTGGAAGGATGATGGAGCCTGTGGACTCACATTAAAGGGGCATTGAAGAGGTGAGACAGGACTGAAAGGCATTTTTTATTGCTGATTAGCAGTCTTTTGCTGATTTTATTTGTTGGAAGGCGAGGCAAAGTCGTACTTGGATCTTATTCGCTCTTTCGGGCTTCGTTAAAAAGCTGTTTGCTCTTTATTTGAAGCCTTTGGGCTCATTTTAGTTTATAATTTTGCTTTGTCTTGGTTAACACGACCTGAGGCAAGGATGTTTTTGCTTTCTCTTTTCATTTAGCCGTTATTTAATTCTATTATAGCCATATAATAAGGAAGAATCATATCAGCTCAAGGATGGCCGTTTCCTATGTTTATGAAAATCTATTGTAAATTTCGTAAATCCGAATAAGATTTATCCTTTGGTTGGGGGACGTGTAACTGGCCTCATTAGCTGCTTTAAACGATCACACCTGGCTTTTCGCCAAATTAAAGAGTCTGACTCGTTTTCTTCTGGATTAGGATACAGCCTTTTTAGTTAAGCTTTTTAGTACAGTCGGTTCCTTTTCGGCAGTTGCTCCTTAACTGTAAAGTAGTCAGAAGGCTTTTCTAACAAATCTATTTCTTTTTCTTTTTCTTCTTTGGCAGGATAACTCCTTGCAAATGATAGAATCGGAGCTGTCAACTTCATGATTTATTGTGATTGGGGTTTTTGCCTCAAAGAAGATTGACTGAAACTTCTTCGATGGATCATCTTTTTGGCATTGCCTGATAAATAGGCAAACTGATGATTAATATGCTCAGTCAATTTTTCCTGGCAATACTCGGGCATAGTTGTTTGAAAAAATTCCCTATCGATGCTGAAAATGACTCCTGAGCTGCTTTTGCATTTGATGGTATAAGGAAGAGAAGGTGAATAAGTTGAAAGAGTTTAAATTATATCAAAGTTGGATGATCTGTTATTATTGTTTCTGGAATGTTGATATATGTATCCAGCTCTAATCACAAGAAGTTCTGCATTATTACTAGTGACCTATTTGCTTATAAAGCTAAATTAACCTGACCTCACCAAATAATAGCAATTTTTCATGGGCTCACCGCCTTTGTATACTATTTCACCATACCTGTATCTCCTTACATCTGCTTGTCTAAATAAAGACAACAACAGTTTTTTGGAAACATCTGACAGAACAGGACACAACTTTAGAAAGTTGACTTACTGCTCGAGATAGTTCCACTTTAATGCCTCACATTTGAGAATATCAGTCCTTTAGATTACAAACAGCTGATCTGCTTGATGTTTATTAATTACAGTCTTATGCATTAGTTACTAAACTAAGTAATCAGCTTATTCTTCCCGCCTGGTAAAGACCAGAGTCAAGCTATCGAGTTCTAAATAATAATAAAAGCTACAATATTCTTCTCCATCTTCAAGTTTAAGTGTCCTGATGAACATCGATAGTGTTCTGGCCTTTTATATGGAACAACTGCTTCCAAAACTCAGCTGAATGAAGTCAATGATAAATTTATGCTGAAGACGTGTTCTTATCTCGTATTCTAATTCGATTATTTAAGAGAGTTGTTGGTGAATGAGAGAGTTCGTCATATTAATTATATTTTGATCTATTAACTTCTTTGAATGTTGTCTTAGCTACATAAAAGTTCACAACAAAAATCGATAAAGACAGATGAGCTCATAAGGGTTTTTAAGAATGGGAGATACAAGAAGCGATATTCGATTTGAGTAACCTTCTGTATTCCAATAAAAATCAAAATTAATAATTAACAAGTGATGAGCGAGGCCTACTCCAAGATGTATGAGGGCCTTTTCGATACTAGAGCCATCTATTTATCAGACTAGGAGACGGCTAGCAACATAGAACTTCTCAAATGTATGTCCCCCTCTTTACCTAGCTCTCAATATTACAGCTGTCCTAACTGTGGCAAAAGAAATTAAACTCAACTATCCTCGGACCGTGGTAGCAGAACATTTATGGCTTCCGGCTATTGACAAGCCGTAATATGACATTGAAACTCTATTCCAGACAACTTTTGATTTCATTGATAGGGTTCACCAAAAGAGAAATGTTCTGATCCACTGTGGCGTGGGAGTTAGCCGAAGTGCCACTATCTTCATTGCATACCTCATCAAGAAACATGGATATTCACTCTAGTCAGCTTTTGCCTTAGCAAAAAAAAGGCGTCCTATTGTATTCGTCTAAATATTCAGATCAACCCAAATAAAGGCTTTATTAAGGCTCTTGAAAAGTATAGTGACAAATATAGCGACAAAAGAGCCATGTCTAAGTAAGATAGTCCCTTTCGACATACAAGCAAAATGACGGGGAGAAGTTTACAGAAAAAGCTGTCTCTTCGAGATGAATGTTAAAGGAATCCGATCCCTCAGAAAAGATAATAGGAATCAACAAAAGAATCATAAATAAGAAACTCTATTGAAGATATTGATAACTTGAAAAGAGTTTTAGAGGAAAAAGAAAGGATTGAGAGCAAACTGAAAAAGCTCCAAAACTACTACCACAGCAGAACGCATAAAAATAGGCATCTTCCTATGTTCAACTCCTGTTATCAGACTGTAAAGGGGTCGATTCCTTAGAATTTCATTGAGGAGTTTGCCAAAAACTCATCTTCTCAATTGTGATATTAATGATTTTGCATACTCTTAGTGAAGTTTTCGAATATCAGGCTACGATGGTCTTAAAAAGCATCACTTCTGAACTCTTCAAAACTATATATATTTACTTCTACTTGCGCATTTTTCACGCTATAATTGATGCTCCGAAAGTACCGATAAAGCGACGAGAGGAATTAAAATGCATATTGTGTTGAATGAAATGACGATGTATCTTAATCATAAAAGGCTTACTCTTCCTCGAAGATGGGAGTTTGCATAATTTGAGTGATGAGAAGGTACAGCTAACGAAAAGCTATGGCTAATAGTAAATAGATAACTGTGGCTTTGGTCTGCATATCATTGAGGCTACTTTGGTGTAGATTGAAGGATCATCCCATCTTTTATACAGAAACAGACCAATTCCACCAGCGAAGGTCAGCAAGGTGATTAAACTGGAGGCTACCATGCACACCTCTGCGACCATGCACCAGCCCTACTGCTCCTTCAAGATACCAATTCCAGTCAAGGCAATCAGTAATGGAAAAATGACATAAACTACTCCTCTCCTGACCATTTGTATTCTCTTCTTGATTGGATTTTTTTGCCCAAGATATTCGCTGGTCATAATCCTGCTCGTCGTCAGATCGTTCTCATTGCTATAGTCACAGCCAAGAGTGATCAATATCCACAGGACTCCGTTGAGAGTATAAAGAAACCGAGTGAAGTATATGCTTATAATTCCAATTAGTTCGATCAGTATCTCAAAACCATTTGTGATGGTTGGGGTAGTATAATCATCTGTGATCAGGTCAAGCTGCAGTTTGTGGTAGAAGGTAGTAAATGTAAGGGCCAGCATGGCTAAGGCGTAAAATTTATAGGTTTCATGGATGTGGAAATTTGAGTATGAGAATGCTGAGGAACAGAGTCGGCACATTCTGACAAGCAAATAGATGCCTACAAGGCCTCCCAAGATGATGACTGTGTATAGAGAGAAGCTGTCCCCATCGTAGAGGAAGAGAGCTCCATTGCATTGGGTCATCTTTATAATATTACTATCTGCCATTGATATCATATCAACATTCTTGAAAAATCAATAGCTCTGGCGATCCAGTTATGGAACAGCAATATCTATCTAATTCAAAACAAAAAAATATGATATAGGATGTGATTTCAGTTGGCTGGAAAGGTAGCCGTATGCTAGGTATGATTATTTATTGTTTGGGTCATATAGTTTTAATAATGTTCCGGTCAACAAGACCTCCACTCAACAACTAATTCTCAGTCTTGATGGTGGGCTATTACGGCTCCGGTAAAACCTCCATCCTCAATCGATTCTCTCGCAACATCTACTAGCCTTAATATCACATGAGTCTCAGTAATCTACATTTTATTTAGCCAGCAGCAGTCATACCCGCCTATTTTCAATCGATAATAATCTATCGGTCAAGCTCAAGCTGATTGACAGTCTTGGCAGTGGTCTTACCAAACAGATGGTCAACAATGGAATATCACCTTCAGACGCACTACTCTTGGTCTACGATCTTACCAAGTACTTGCCTTGTTATGCAGCTAGGAGTCTTTCTATCGGCTGGATAGGTGGATGGTCGAGATGAGGCATATTGTCAGTCAATCAAC
>Ga0210025_1004499_pt1 | contig 11897 bp, 11 predicted proteins | sample CryGeyme20150102_FD_183989 | JGI IMG/M metagenome (GOLD analysis project Ga0210025, IMG submission 183989) | Groundwater microbial communities from Crystal Geyser aquifers in Utah, USA - Crystal Geyser metaG 2015-0102 (SPAdes) (version 2) | ecosystem: Environmental > Aquatic > Deep subsurface >...
AGTAGAAGCACATAGTAAAAAAATTCGGCACAGGGGGTAAATACCCCCTGGAAGTGCAGGGGGCAAATACCCCCTGCAAACACACGAATCGGAAACGCAGCCTCTACATCAGAGCCACGGAAGCAAGATGTATGCACGGTAGTAGCTTACTAGCCTAGTACTATACTACTCGGTACTCGTATTGCTACTACTAGTACAGTAGTAGTGGTATTAATAGATCCACTTGGTACTGAGTAATGACGAACGCAATACCAGCCCAATCGTCAGCAAAACTCTTGTCATTCACAGGCCTCAAACGATCATCGCACTTTAGAAAACGTAATAAAAGAATTCACTCATGATAAAAAAATTATGAGGAACTCGAGGATACGACAGCGGTCTCATACTCCTACCACTGAGCACCACACTTTCCCCATAGCACCAACAATCGTTATTTCAAAGAACAAATCTATCTTGGTTTGGAGAAGAATATCACTAATAGCCTTGACTTTTTTGGTGGCGAACACACCGTCACCATTATCATCATCATCGTCATCATCAAGGATAACTGCTGAAGCCTTTACAGCTACCAGCAGCAGTGTCTTGAAGCGCCGTGACAAAATTGCACCCTGGCTGGCAACACAATGGCAGCGAGGTAGTTCCTCCTACTCCTACTCCTCATTATCATTATCGTCATCATCATCAGCAGCAGCAGCAGCAGCAGCAGCAGCAGCAGCAGCAGCAGCATCAAAAGATCGAATACAAATATGTCGCACGGCAACTACCACAAAACTTTCCGCCGCCGCCAGCAGCAGCAGCAGCAGCAGCAGCAGCAGCAGCAAGGTCTCAGCTACGGATCCACCCAAGATCCTAAAAAAGAAGGCACATGATAACAATAACAGCAAGAAATCTAGCGATACGGGTGATAGTTCCAGGTCCAAGGCAGTCTCTAAAAAGAAGGAACAGTCTCCCGAGAAGAAAAAACGCAAACAACGGCGGCTCACTTTTTCGGTCATGTTTGAACGTTTAAAAATGTACCAAGAAATTCACGGACATTGCATGGTAACAGCAGATGATCCAGACCAGGAGCTGTACAAGTGGACGCGATCGATACGAAAGAATTACAAACATCAGTTTACAAAATCGGTTCGACCCAAGCGAAAATCACACAACAGCAGTCATGATAGTAATAATCATAATAACAACAACAATAAAAATAACACTACATCCACCGCCACCACCACCACCACCAGCAGCAGCAGCAGCAGTACCACCACTGGCCAACACAAGACACGACGACCCATGTTATCCGAATCCAAGGTAAAATTGCTCCAGAGTGTCAACTTTTGTTGGGATGTCCAGAGCGTCCTTTGGGAACAGCGGTACGAAGAATTGGCCGAATTTTACGGAATCCATGGATCCAGTGCTCCACTTTCTCTCTTGCAAGCAGAAGATCCCAGTCTCGCCATTTGGTTGCAGAACCAGCGTCGGGATTACCGATTGTACTTGCAAGACTTACCCTCCAGTTTGACGGAAGAGCGGTTGGAATTGTTGGAAGATTTAGGCGTCGTAGAAGATTATCAGACCCAACAAGAAGCATGGGCGCAACATTACCAGTATTTGGTCGACTTTCATCAAAAGTATGGACACGTCAACGTTCCACAAAAATACCACCATCCCGTTACTATTAATGTCGTCGAAGAGGGAGGACAAGTACAGCAGCGAGAAACTACGTTTGCGCTCGGACACTGGTGTATGAATCAACGGACCGCACGACGCCGCTGGGACTCGTTGCATCAAGAACAGGATGATTCGGAAGCCGGTATGAAGAAGAATAAGATGAAGAAGAAGAACAGCAAATCGAAGAAAAATGACAAAATTGCGAGTAATGGCAGTGCTGGCGACGCCAGAAACATCATTTCGGGGTTTCGTATTCGCATGCTGGATGCCCTCAACTTCTCGTGGAGCGAACGAGACACGAAATGGCATCAGATGTTGGCTCGATTGAAAGAGTACCATGAGTTACACGGTCATTTGAAAATTCCCACTACCGATATAGCTAATCAAGACCTGAGGAATTGGTTGATTGCGCAACGTCATTACTATCAGCGACAACAACGACCGCATCGATCGTCCCCCATGACCCAAGCCAGAGTTAAAGCCGTGGAGGAAAGCATTCCCGATTTTTCATGGAAAGCATATAACGGTAAGGAGGGTCCTTCCGCCGAGGATTGGTCCAACCTATTCAACGCCATGCGCGACAAGGGAATAGCGCCGAGTGCGAGACCGAAGCAGCATTGGTTCGAAGGAGCAAATCCTTTTTCCGCAGAGGTGAAGAGCGAATGGACGGAAGCCGAACTGATGGATCTTTGGCACCAAGCAGGCGATGATGATATTGAAGACGATGGCGACGACGACGACGGCGAGAATAATCACTTCTATTTCGATGAGAGCAGTAATTTCTTTGTGAATTGGGAAGAGGAAGATACCACAAAAACAAAACAAAAGGCAACGACGTCGTCATGGGATTTAGGTGGCTGAGATCACCGCAGCAACCAGCCAACTATCATCGCGATCAAAACGTTTAGGCGGCGTGATTTTGTACAGTAGTCAATAGTTTAGTAGAAACCAAGAATTTGACTATGTTCTGGCTTTGTTTTCTACACTACGTTACACAATAATTTACATTCTTCGTACTGAGAAACGCTTACGTTATTAAGCAATGCTTAGCGTCGCCACAAAACTAAGTACAGGCGCCGTTTATTCCATCAACATCCACAACTACAATCCGCGCCAATACCTTTGCAACGTATCCCTTCGGAGGAGGTTTTGGCATGACTTCGTTCGCTCCAGCACCTAATAGCGCTTCGTTGGCTTCATCTGTCAAATCAGCCGTGTATATGATGATATAGGCCGGAGGCAGTCCAGCGTCGGACTCAAACTGCCGGATCCGTTTGGTAGCCTCGTCGCCATTAATATCCGGCATATGATAATCGATAAAAAGCAAAGAGGGCTGCTTTCGCTTGTAAATTTCAACAATTTGCTCTCCTGCTTCGGCCACGATAATTCCTAAATCAAGACCATTGTTTTTCAAGTCCAGTTCCAAACCCCGTTTCAAAATCTTGACGTTCACCACATTATCGTCGCAAACAGCAATAGGACCACGGACGACAATTGGCTTCTGATCATTTTCCGCGATCTTAACCTCAGGTTTCCCTAAATTCGTCCCAACAGGCGAGGTTTCGATCTTGACAGGGATTGCAATCTGGAAAATGGTACCGGATCCACGAGTACTGGAGCAAGCAAGGAAACCCTTTAAATGCTGACACAAAGACACGCAAATAAACAAACCTAGGCCAGTGCCTTGAAAAATTCTGTTGCTGCCACGACTGGCTTGAGTATACGGTTGCAGCATCTCCGCCAGTTCATTAGGTTTCATCCCACAACCTGTGTCCGTCACCGAAATCAACATCCATTTCTGATCTCTCAGTGGTTCCAAGCGAGAAACATGGCTCTGAACGGCCTCGACAGAATCGTAGAGTTGATTTTCTTCCATCGTGAAGACAGTGCCTGCGTATTTGACAGCATCCATTGCAAAGATATCAATGGCATCCTGTAGCGAGTCTCTGAGATCAAAACCAACGATTACACTGCCTCCTGGAGAAAACTTGATTGCATTGTTGACAATGTTAGAAATAATTTGGATAAGTTTCGCATTGTCCGTTACGACAACGAGGTTTTCATCTGGCGGAGTGTAACTCCATTTAAAGTTGACCTGCTTTCCAGCGGCAAGAGACCTGAGTCCGTGTAGAGTATCCTGCGCACACCGTATAAATCTAATCTTGTCCTCGTCAAGAGGCTTGTTCAAATGCCTATTCTTCGACAAGCTCAGGATGTCATTCAAAAGATTGATCATGTGGTTTCCTGACGACAATGCCGTACTGATCATGTCTTGGATTTCCTCCTCTGACATTTCGTTCAGCGAATCGTGCAGAATATTCAAGCCTAGGATGCAAATGACGGCGAGATGAGCAAGAATTACACCAGCGGCGACATACAGGCGAATAAGACGAGAACCTTCAAAACTTACATCCCATGACACCATGAAATGGTGTTCGAATCTCGTGGCTCATTTGGGCCTAAAAGGAAAAGCAAGAAAGGCGCACCCATGAAAAACAGGACGTTGAAAGAGCAGAAAAACATGGACAATATCACAACGAGATAAATACTTACGAAGAACTCGCAATTTTCTTTGGCGCGCCCAATGGCGCTAAAATATTTCATGTTTGCTTCCTCAATACCCTGCCTTAGCATTGACATCATGCGACTATGAGAGTAATCACAAACGCGGCATGTAAAGGCTTGAAAGACGTGAAGGTCAGAAGTCGACCAAGCTCGTGCTTCCTTCCGAGCCTTTTCCATAAACGTATCGAATGAGTTTCTGGGGCAGAGAATACCACCAATGCGGAGCTTCGGCTCATCGGGATTGCCGGCCCATATCACATCCTTGGATCGGTAGCCCCGGCCTATCATGATTTGTATCAAACGATCCTTATAGTACGCAATACCACAAGCGGGGCAGTCTTCTTCGAGTAGATCCATTTCCGAGACCCCCTTTCGTGTGTCGGCAGCATAAATCTCGCGGTGCGGACGAGCCGACATGGTTTCCCAGAAAGCCTTACCAGGTACAAGACTTTTTTCGCCGAGGATTAAAAAATCGGGTTCTTTCTTTCCTGCCTCACTTACCCTAGCAACTAAAACGTCGGCATCGAGAGTATGAAGTACTGATTCACCTAAAGAAAGCAACAAAAACGGACCAGAAAAAGATTTTAATTCAGACATACCTTCGGCTACCAGTATATCGATCATCAGACAAAAGCAAATACATCGAAGCAGATAAATGAAGGAGAAAAGCGCAAGCGCTGCCGGAATACGCACCTAGATTCGTGAGGTTGTTGATGACATTGTCGTTGGAGTCCCATTTAATCAAAATCTTGGATAGCTCAATCACACGGGAACTTTGTTCTTTCTTCATGATTGATTCGACTTTAACCGACACCATTGAATTGATCTTTATGACGAAGGAACAAGATTCACGTTGAGGAAAGAACTAGCCGAGACAGGAGGAGAAAATAAATGCATCAGCAAACAGCAATCCAACTTACTGTCTCACAAGCAATACGTTGGTGCAAGGATGGCTTGTACTTTCTAGAATAACCATGAAAGGCTAGCAGTCCCCACAGTTCACCCTCGACAACAATAGCGATCGATAGTGAGCAAACAATCCCCATGTTTCGCAAATATATAATGTGCGGTTTAGAAACTGCTCTCATCCTGCAGTGTGATAAATCAACAGGAGTTTCACAAATAATCGGAACAGCCTCTGCTTCCACGTTTTCAATGTATCGCAGGCCGTTTTTGATGTAAAGCTGGCGAGCTGGCAGTGGAATGTCGGAGGCGGGAAATCGCATGCCGTAGTAGGAAGTTTCAATGTGAGACTTTTTAATTTCATGAACAACTTCCCCCGAACTATCATCATTGAACTGATAAACCATTCCTCTGTCGTAATGCTCCAATAAATTAAACACAGTGTCACAAGCATTTTTGATAACTCTCTCATCTGCATAGAATTCCATTACCCGGCCCAAGGAAACCAGTGTGTTGTAGAACTCGCCTACGGCTTCCGTGTCTTCAATGTCCTCTATCTCTATGCAGATGTTGGTACACATTTGAGTGCTTGTGGAGAGAGATACTGCGTATGCGTCGTCTCTGTATTCGTAAAACAGGAATGTTCTCGATGATCGAGCTTTTTTCATAGACTCGATCGAGTCATATATGTCTTTAAGAAGGGAGGGAGGGAGCCAGCTATGTAATGGGCAGTTTATCAGTTGTGCTGCTGTTGCTGTTGCATCGCTGGCATCCGTGGTTGTTCCATTCGCTGGTCTGTTTGGAGATACTTCCTGTGCCAGGGCCGAGGTCAGCGTTGCATTTGCACTCGACGCGCCGATGGCTCTGCCTTCTACATCTTTGCTGGTTCGCTTCTGTTTAATATCCTCCCTCTTCCGAACCCATGGTACTTCACATACTTTTGCATCACAAGCCAGGATCTTTCCCTCGGGATATGTAATGACGATGGTATGACCAGATCCACCTTGAGTATGGCCGATCAAATGCAGTTTTTCGCGGTCACATTCACTAAGTTCTTTATCCGAGATTAAACTGCGCTCTTCCCCAGAGGCTTTCAAGGAAGACCCGTTCACAGGTCCGCTGGTACGAGCTTCGCTAGTGACTTCATCCATGTTGACTGATGTAGATAAGTGACTGGTATCGTCAGTGGTTGGGCTGTGTGACATGTGCCCTGCTGCGTTCTACTGTCTCACTACCCACTAATAGTCGTTAGTTTATCTCTTAGAGGCAAAGGAGACAGCCACCGGAAGAACTTTTCACGGGACCTTTCAAATCTGATCGATCTTGGTGTACTACTGCAAGAAATTAGGAGAGCTTTGAGATGCTGGTCTGCGTTCGAGTAGGTCGAGACTAGTTCAGTGTTCAGTGTTCAGTTGAGGAATTCAACAAAATAATTGGAGAATACGAAAAACGCAGCTTCTGTTGAACCAAGTCAACTTTCGAAAGGACACCAGAGATACGACGCACAGTTGGTCTGTCAGCCATTGGTTTTGACACAAGAATGACTAAGTGGAGAGTACTCTAGCTACTACAGTACCAGGTAGCTACTACCGTAGCTAGCTGGTAGACTACCAGGTAAATAAATCTACCAGGTACTTGACTACTACTAGTACTTGATGAGTAGACCTACTACTAGTAGTAGTAGAGACTACCAGGAGCTAGCTAGTTGCGTTTTGTGTGCCAGCGCTGTTGCTGGTTTGTCTTTTTGTTTAGTTGCCACCTCAACCCTTGTTTTGCTCCAGTTACTGATTACTGTCAATTGAAAAAACGGCAGCGTGGCTGAAAACGAAAAATACTTCTACGTAGACTACTAGTAGTAGATAGACTACTACTCGAGTAATTATTACTCTGGAAAAGACTAGTCTACTGTATTGTTCTTTCAGTGTTTATCGGAGATAATAATAGATGAGTTTGTCAATGGTGAAGTATCTTATTAGCACTCGCCAAATCAAGTGGATTATGGGGTCACTAAAAAGAATTTGGAACCTTTCAAAATTTCCATCGTGGCGTCGATGCTGCTGCCAGTTGATTGTGTCACCCAGCAGGTTCTACTGTTACGACTGGAAGCTGTTGTCTTCTCCTGTAGCGACACTGAACGAGAAAGATATAATAGCTAGTTGTAGGTTATAAATGTACTCAAAGTCGTGCAGGGCAAAAGAATTGCACAGTTGACTTTTTATTTTGTGACTAATGTGAATGGATGCCACACTATTCTTTCCTGTCCAAGACTAGACTATGTTGTATCGGCTGCACGAGCATTGTTGATACCGGGTGAGCATTCGTGTTCGTATTGCAACATTTCAAGTTGCACTACAAGCGCTGGTTTCACATTCAGTATAGGCGGCTGATCTGCCGGGGCTTCCGCTTTCTTTGCGTTTACTCGAGTATTTGTTTTTGAATGGGTTTCCTGATCTCTCTTCCCAAGTTTCTCCTAAACAGCATGATAGGAATGCTCTACTTTATACTAAAATCAAACAAATTGACCAGCAGCAAGTCAGACGAGACCTGAAGAGCTTGACAGAGCACGTTTTTTGATATGACGGAAACATTCCTCAAAGCTCTCAACAAATCTTCATCAGGGAATGTTTACTTTTCCGGTGCGCCAACAGATTATAACTATCCGCTAATAAATGAGTGCAGTTTCTTGTATGCCGTACACAGCACTGTGCAAATTTAGCGCCAACTTCAGCTCTGTTCTTCTACCACCTTGAATCGACTGACTATATCAGCGAGGAACCCTTTGGGTGGTGGCTTCGACATTATTTCATTTGTCCCACGCGACAGCAACAGCTGTGCTGCTTTCTCTGTCACGTCTGCTGTGTAGCTAATGATGTATGCTGGCGTGATCTCGTTCTGAGTTTCAAATCGCCGGATCATTTCCGTTGCCTGAAGCCCGTCTACTTCTGGCATGTGATAATCGATGAAAAGAACACTTGGGCGCACTTCTTTGTACAAGTCAAACACCTCTTGTCCACCAGGCGCTTGCGCTACTTGAATCGACAAACCTCTTTTCTTAATCTCTGAATTCAGAGCGCGCTGGAGAATTTTCAGATTGACTTTGTTGTCATCACACACAACAATCGGTCCGAGGATGGGAATCTCCTCGGCAGGCAACGAGATTGGCTGTTTCGCAGTTTCTTTGTTGTCTTCGTCTACTTGCAGAGGATCAGGCGTACCAACAGGAAATGCTACATGAAAGATAGTGCCTTTACCAGGCGTACTTGAACATGCCAAGAAGCCTCCTAGCTGATGGCAAAGAGACACACAGATGAAGAGGCCAAGACCAGTGCCTTGAATGGCCTTGCACTCTGTTGATGACTGTGTGTATGGTTTGAGCATCTCTGCTAGTTCATCCGGCTTCATTCCGCATCCAGAGTCTGCAACCGATACGAGCATCCATTTCTTGTTCCCAATCTCTTCCATTTTCTCTACTCTATTTCTCACACTATCGACAGAGTACAAAATTTCGTTATCCTGCATAGTCAAGACCGACCCAGCAAAATCATTCGCCGTTTTTGCCCACTTTCGGATTGTGTCCTTCCTAGTTTCGGCCAAGCGAAACTGCACATCAATGCTTCCTCCCGGCGAAAATTTGATGGCGTTGTTGATGATATTCGAAACAATCTGGACCACCTTTGTTTTATCTGTTGAAATGACAATGTAATCGTGCAAAGGATGGGCTTCACTGTTGAACTTGATCTGCTTACTCAATGCAAGCGACTTGAGACTCTGTGTAGCCTCCGTGGCAAGTGTGTGGTAGTTGCATTTCGTGTTAGTGATGGAGCCGGATAGGTACTTGTTTTTCGAAATGTTGATAATATCGTCTAGTAAGTGCATCATATGGTTTCCAGATGAAAGGGCTGTACTAATTAGATCCTTAACTTCTTCTCTCTTCATTTCTTGACGCGATTCATCCAATATGTTCAGACAGCCCATGACGCCATGAAATGGTGTCCGAATTTCATGACTCATTTGAGCCTGCCACATCAACAACAAAAAAGAATCAAAACTATGTGAGACAAAACCGCCACACAGTCTACTAGAACGAGTGCAAATGAAGACAACCGATCGAAAAGACTAATGACTTACAAAGAAATCGTTGTTCTCACGAGCTTTGGAGATGGCGTTGAAATACTTTACATTCGCCTCCTCAATATCTGATTTTAACAAACTCATCATTCGATTGTGAGAGTGCTCACATACTCGATCCATTAGTGCCTTCATGACATGCAAATCGGACGAGCTCCAGGCCCTAGATTCTTGCTTCGCTTTTTCCATAAAGAGCTCAAACGACTTCCTCGGATGCAAAATTCCATCCACTCGACGCTTTGGCTCATCGGGGTTTCCACCCCATCGGACTTCTGTTGCACGCAGTCCGCGCCCAATTAGAATTTGGGTTTGGCCCTCGCGAAAGTAGGCGATGCCACATGCTTCACATTCCTCGCTGGTGATCCCGAGTTTACCCAATTCTTTGCGCGTATTGACGTGCAAGAGCTCTCGATTGGGATGCATCTTGAACTTTTCCCAGAGCGAGTCTTTCGGCGCAAGAGAGTTTTGGCCAACAACAACAGTCTCAATTTCGTCCTTAGAAAAGTCTTGAATTCTTGCAACAAGGACATCTCCATCCAGTACATGTAAAATATCTGTACCAATAGTCTTTAAGTTCGTTGCGGTATCAGCACTTTGCGCCCAGCGCATTAGCGTCTCAGAAAGTTCAATAATTCTGACACTTTGCGCCTTCTTCTTGAGAGCTTCGACCTTGACGGAAACCATGGAATTGATCTGGACAATAATAAGTTGCACGGTACGAGCAAAACGCCTGGTTAGCATAAACATTGCAACGTTATGTTTACCCAGCAAGAATCGCCACTTACCGTTTCGCACGCAATGCGTTGATGCAGCGACGGCTTGAATGTCGTTTTGTAACTATGAAATGCCATCTAAAGAAAAGAATAATAAATCAACGAAAGATTGAGTGAGAGATGTGAGATGCCGACAATAGCGACGATTTTAGGGAGAGCCGCAGAACAGAACAGCAGAAAAACAAAAAAAGGAACCGACAATAAAATGCAGCACGCGACGTTGGCGATCGTCAAAACCACCGCGCAACTATTAGTAAGAGAAACGATGCAGTACTCACGAGACCCCAGAGAGCATTTTCGACAACAATGGCAATGGACATGGATGACTTCACACCCATGTTACGCAGGTAGGCAACATGAGGCTTCGCCACTGCTCTCATGCGGCAATGTGAGAGATCCATATCGCTCGTTGTCGAGGTTGCATCTAGAATAGGAACATCATCTTTGTCAATGTCGTGAATGTATCGAAGCCCATTCTTAATATACAACTGCCTCGAACTGACAGGAATATCCGATGCCGGGAATCTCATACCCAGGTAGGATGAGGTGACATCTTTCTTCTTAATTTCATGGACTACCTCTCCAGAATTGTCATCGTTAAATTGATAGACCATGGCACGGTCATAAGAGTTGAGCAACTTGAAAATAGTATCACATGCAGTTTTCACGATCTTTTCGTCGACATAAAATTCCATGATTCTACCAAGCGAGACCAAGGTGGAGTAGAAGTCACTCGTGGCCTCTTTACCACAAACAGTTTCAATCTCAATGCCAATTGTCGAGCATCCTACTGAGGTAGCAAACAAGGTAATGGCATACGACTTTCCCTTGTAGTTAAAGAAGTGGAAAGTCCTGGACGACTTGACTGCCTTCATGCTCTCTACGGCCTTGAATATTTCGAGATAAAGTTTGTAGGGGATCCAATATTGGAGATAGCACCCAATGAGCTCCTGAGATTTCGTTTCAAGTTCTTCGTCGCTAATGGAAACAGGATCAATCGAGCAGGTAATGGACTCTGACATGGAAGTGACGCTGGAGTGATCCTCACGGTTGCTGTTATTGTTGGTGTTATTGTCCTGCATTTGAGCAGCAGAACGTTTACGGTTCATACTGCCCCGCTGTCGCACCCAGGGAGTGACTCGAATGCGGGCGTCGCATGCCAATATCTTGCCACTTGGATACGAGATAAAGAGCACATGACCGGAGTTGCCTTGAATATGACCAACTAAATGCAGCTTTTCGCGATCACACTCACTGAGCTCCTTTTCTGTGATCTCGTCTCTTTTATTGCGCCAGAACGTAGTCGCTTTTTCTGCCGCAGTGTTGCCGTTAACCTCTACGCTAGCCATCGGGGGTCGATTGGATGACGTCTTACTCATCTTGTTGTTTATTATTATTTATGAGTATCACCTTGCAGATTCTGGGTAGTAAGTTATAGCGTTGGGCTCTCAAAGATAAAAATACGGTTGTAGCTACTACTACTACTACTAGTACTAGTTCAAGCTTCGTCTACTTAGTACTACCGCCCAGGTAGTAGCTACAGTACTACTTACGAGTGGTGGTCATATTATTAGCTAGTAGTATTACTAGAGTACTAGTTAAAGGCAGGATTGTGCCGAGCGAACGCTACCGCGTTCTCTCGACTATGCCAGCTCTCTAGGGCTACGTTCGGCTAGGTAGGGTGGTTTGGAGAAACTCGGCAATTTACTAGGGCCGACCTTTTCTCCGTTCCGAGGCGCCCGGGTGAGAGGGCAGACCGCTAGGGTTGCTCTCACACTCGGGTAGCCAATCGGGCGGGAGGGCGCGGTTAAGAAACTATTTTAGGTATATAAAGTTGCTTTCGTATTCGACGAAAAGGCAAATTTATGA
>Ga0210025_1004503_pt1 | contig 11892 bp, 8 predicted proteins | sample CryGeyme20150102_FD_183989 | JGI IMG/M metagenome (GOLD analysis project Ga0210025, IMG submission 183989) | Groundwater microbial communities from Crystal Geyser aquifers in Utah, USA - Crystal Geyser metaG 2015-0102 (SPAdes) (version 2) | ecosystem: Environmental > Aquatic > Deep subsurface >...
ACTTTTATTTCTTGACCATCGCCCTTTCCCAATGAATTTTAAATTTCAATTAAAAATAGCAAAGATGGCAATAGTACAGCAATACTGGTTCTTCTTTCATCCTTGAAAGTTATAAGTCATTCTATATCACACGGATTGAGGACTGTTATTTTTCATCCTTTTGAAACGTTTTGAAGAGTGCCTATTATTTGAAGAGGATGAGGCACTGTGAACATTGAAGGTGTGGCTCAAGTTCATCAGAATCTATCTTCAGCTAATATTTATCTATCTTTTATGACTCCTATTCAGACAATTAGGTAGTACCGGGTATTTCTGCCCTTTCTCCAGGCTTATCCAAACATTATTTTTTTATTTTTTCTGAAGTTTAAAGGTATTCTTTTTCAAATTATTATTATGAGGGTTATTCTGGTATTTTATCCTTTAGAACAGCATCTTTCTATCTTTCTCTATCGATTTTGTTTGAAATTGGCCTCTAAGGTTATTTTTATTCAAATACTTATTTCTCTACTGATGGATCCGGACATTTCTATTATTATAGTTATTAGCCTTTTATTTATCTTTATATCTATTCATTTTTCTCCAAGCAATATTTACAAACCAGTGGCTATTGATCTTTATCTTCAGGCACAAAGAGACGAGAACAAATACTACATTATTTTTTAATATTTCTTGTTTGACGGTTCATTGCCTTTACCTCATTTTTTTGGTATGCCTTCGAACTCATTCTTTCTATTTATTTTTCCTGTTAAAATAGTTTCTAAGAATCTTTCATTTGTTTAAAACACTCCTTGCAGATAAATATATCATCTACCTTATTGCCTATCTCACTAATAAGGTTTCCACAGCCACTACATCTAGCTATAGATGCTTCGATCTGCTGAAACGTCTCTTTATCTATGTTCCTTGCTAGGATACTCTAAGCCTTTCTCCTGGATGAATCATAGCATATTCTCATGATTCTGGTATTGTTGACCATTTCGTAGCGCTTTTAGTACTCGTCTATCTTGCGACTGCAGGCAAGACATGATTTTTTGAGATATGTGATTACTTATTACTCTGAATATTAGCAACCACAAGGAAGCTAGATAGGCAGTTCAGGTTTTATTCCATCTTTGTCACTGAGCTTAGAAACGACTCTCAAATATTCTTGATAAACCGCTAGGGTGCATTGATAGCAAAAGCAAATATCACATTTGCCATCCTAGAAAATCTAGTGCAGAGAAAATTGAGTTTCGTTACACCTGGCACATTTCTTCAAATATTTCGATGTATATGAATCAAGACCTTTTCCGTAATTAGACGATGAAGTAGTGTACTATGTGGTATCATCAATACATGTGATTACTTTAACTTGCAGAGTTTACATGGCCCAATGCGACACATTGCACATACTTCTTCTTCCCGATTGCAACAATAATATTTGTTCTTGAATCTAATGGGCTAGGCGCAGGAGACGCATTTCGCATCATGCCCTAACTTGTACATAATAATGATATTAAGATAGGAAGAAATATAAACTATGAGATGGATTGAATTGATATGAACCTATGAGGTTGAGGGTATGAGTTTATATTAGTTGTGATATATTATGGAGGTCAAGTAAGTGAATGAATTGAACATGAACAACTAAGGTCTGATCTACCTCAACAATAACATCAAAATCAGCGCAATCAAACTCTCAATTATCCTTAAAATGAACTCAGCCTCAGAAAAATTGCTCCAATAAGGAAAAGGGTGCACCACTGATCAATGTATAGATGAAGTCCATCATCGATTGGAGACCCTTCGGAAAAACAAATAAGATATTTACAAAGAGATCAGCAAGAGTGATGAGAACTTTTCCTCAAGCTATCACCTTTGTGGTGAGCTGATCAATGATAACGACATTAAGGTATGTCGCAGGAAGGTCAAGTCCAAGTATGTTGACGATTTGCTTGTGGTCCTGAATCGATGGAAGGAGCTATGATTCCTGCCAAAGAAATGTCCTCATATTTATCAAAACGATAAATCTTAGCATCGAAGACTATGGAAGTTTCTTTAAAAATCGTCATCAAATATTTAAATATCAAGAATTTTCGAGAAACTTAGAAAGGGTTAAAAATGGTGAGTGAATGTGTTGCCTTGGAATAGGGAATGAAGTCCCCTCTTTTATCCTTTGTATTATTATTTTTTACATTGTTTTTTCTTGTTTATGAAATAAGTAAACAAGTCGGAATCTTCATCATCTCTACTTTATAGATCAATCATAAGGCCTCGATAAAGAAAGAACCAATCTCACCTCGTCAAAGAAAGGTAGTTATGAAATAGATAAAGTTATCTCATTCTTTCTTTGATAGAATGTTTGGTATATAAAAAAATGCTTTCAGAGAAGGGAAAAAGCAAGTGATATATAAGTCAGGCAAATAAAACGTATAGATTTGAGTGATTCAGTGTTTATTTTTTGACTTCGGTCTATGCTACCTCAGAGTTACCTTTAAACTCTGAATTTCCTTTGAAAATTCATATAATTAAATTAAAACATCATGAAAAACGTTTCCACCATTCTCGTACAAGAGGGCTCAGAGAAAACACAACAAACAAGAGTGGCTAAGTGGAAGAAGCTCTTTATTAAACGAATCTATGCCCAGAAAGGTATCAAAGAAAGAGTTTTGACCCACTAAATTGAAAATTAATAGAAATACTCAGAGAGAAGCTTTGAGAGCAATTCGACCTCATGCTATGCAGAAACCTTTAACTATGAGGGTCTCGATGATTGATTTTTTACTACTAATATTCTTCCCACTTATTTCAACTCTAGACAAGTCAGTCTTCGTGTACTCATGTTTTGAGAATTTTCTCCTAATCTCAATAATGACTAAAAATAGAAGGAGTTCCTCTTTAAAAAATGGACAGCAACTCCCCAACGTTTTGCCTTCAATAGAGGTGTTTGAAGAATAATGATTTTCAATACGAATCATATGGAATACCATAGAATTCCCTATTTCTTTTTCTTTTTCAAACATTTTAAAGGATAACTCTGCCTAAAGTCTCAGAACATCTATTATATCTTATTCTGTAGCGAATCAAAGGTATTCCATAAAAAGTTGACACTTTCTTGACCAAAGAGAAATCACCATGTACATAAATATTTGTAGAAAATATGATTTGGAAGCTACGAGCTTCTCAAAGTGAGAAAAACTTCTCAATGAGTCTGTTGAGCCTCAATAGATGATTGACATATCAAGGGGACAGAAAGTTATGCTACTAAGAACACTAATTGAATTATAACCGATGTTTGATTTAAATCTGAAGGAAAACATTATGATAAACGTTAAATTCTTTCTAAAGCTATAAAGCCCCATTTTAGCGTTTTTATTTCAAGAGATCTGTTATCAGAATTATACCCACCTCAGTTATGATCTTGCCGCTTCAGCAGGGATGTTTCAACATTTGCATCACTGTCAGTATTAAATGTCAAACTGATGACTGCTGATTGTTCCTGATCAATTTAGTCAATATCCTCATCAATATATTCTTTTATAAGTGGTAGATCAATGATTTAAGGGAAATAGTAAAAGACAGCATCATGGAGATATATCGACTTCAAAGATTCCAACGGATAGTGGGTTGTGGGCATGATCGTAAGCAACAACGGTGACAAGCTTAAGGTCAGGAGTTAAGGATGGCCTTCCAAATATGATGAGGTATATGGGTATATATCAAGACTATTCCGTCAACCTCCAATAGAATCAAGCCATTCAGATTAATTGTGAGGGGTTACACTGGCCAATAAAAAAATCCAGGAACTAGAGACCATTGGAAGTTCTAAATGAACCAGCATAAGGATAAAATAAAAGAGTTGATGACCTTTATCGAAGAAGAGAATCATAGTGAGGACAGATGGATCCAGTACATCAGAGGAGAACACTATTTCTACTTAGATTTTTTGATGGGCAAAGCATACAGTAGCAAATAGGAGCTATTGGCGGTTTATCAATATTTCAGAGCACACATCCAAATAGTCAAAAAAAAACTTATCAAGTTAAGCCTACTTCCATGTTCAGAATGGTTCATTTCCTCCAGACATTCGTGTTTCTAGGTCTTGGATGGTATGCGCATAATTTCAGGCCTCGAACCCAGACATTCCAACTTTAGTAAAGACAACTCTAAATATCTTGATGAGGGTATGTCACATTAAAAATATGTTAGCTATTTAATCAGTTAGAGCGAGGTGGATCTTTTAACAGTCAAGGTGATTGATACTGTCTAAGAAAATAGAAACAATATAGTTCCTGTTCCCTTTCTGTTTAATTTAGTAGGACTACTACAAGCCATAGAGAAAGCTCTCATCAGTAGAAAGTAGTTCAGCAAGGAGGATCGAAAAAATACGGTTGTTAAACTCTTCAAAAGTAAAAATTATTTGACTTAGTCTTGTAACTCAATTTAGAGCAATTGAAACCAAATGACCTCAAAGATATTCAAATTGAAGAAGAAATCGATCTTCTCATCAAAAACTATCTTCTACTGGCCTTCAAATATGCCTTGGATTCCTTGAAGTTCGAGTGGCTGAGGAAGATAAAGATCAAATGCGCAGCAATGCTTCTCAATATTGATTCTCTTGAAAGAAAACTCAAAGGTATTAGTGAGCTCAAAAAGCAATTTGAAACATTTGTAAAATCACAATATAGTCTTCATCAGCTTTAACCAGAAACATTTGTCAAAGAACTGGAGAAGCATTCTGTTCTGAGCAAAATATTCTAATTTAACGAGCATCCGGAGGTCATCAGAAAGGGAGGTGAATTATGGACAGTCCTATATAAAGACCATGCAGTTCCATTTGATCATTTCGAGTATATTTGGGAAAAATGCATGAGCAGGCATGAATCTGTCAAAAAGACAGTCCTTAATCTGTGGACTGAACTCATTTTGCTCGCCAATGAAGATGTGGAGAGATTGATCAGAACCGCTGTAGATCGATACAAGACAGAGAAGGATATCTTTTAGAGAGATCTATGGGAATATGAAAGTTATCTTTCTTTTATAGAAAAACTGTTCAGTGCTCCTAAATCCAAATCCAGCTAGTTGTATTACTAAATCATTGAGGTCGGATATCATAATTTAATGAAGATAAAGGATGAGAAGGCAATGGGAGGGAAGTTAACAAAATTTACCAAAACTTTGCTATTGAGCGAAGAAAGTAATAGATTTATCAAATAGTGTTACGTACAGCTGGGCAAAGGTCAAAATGTCAAATTTCATATACTGATGCTGATAGAGATATACTCTCAAGTCAACAAGCCTCAGATTTTTATGGCTACTAATGCTTTCAAAATAATATCCATGGTGCTTTAGACTAATCCTGAGTGTTGTGAACTTGTCTTCAGACTCATATCTTAACTTGAAAGCTTTTCGACTCAGCATGCAGACCGCCAACTTCTCAGTATATTGGAATTTTAGCAACTCTGGAAATTGGCTCATAACATACCGGCAATCAATCAATCTTTTTCAGAGTGGCTCATTCGAGAGCACATTCAACCTTTGACATCAAAATCTGTCTACTAGATCAACCCTGTTCTTTCAGATGAGCTCAAGCAAAATATTTTCAATAAAATTCTTTGCGACTTTGCAAAATTTGATTACATCAATATGTCTCTTCAGCAGTTCTTCATTTTCAAATAGTTCTTCCTGGCATCCAACATATCTGCAGGCAAAATTGATATGGCATCACTTGCCGGAATGAATCGAGTCATTTTTGTTAAAGGCTAAGATATGACTGGCACTAAGTACATGTGGGATATTCTGATGAACTGCAAAAATGAGGAAATTTTTAAATATCTGTTTATCTTGATTATAACAACATATTTCCACAGTGAAAAGCTTTGCGATTAAAAAGCCAGGCAATCAAAAGTCAACAGCCTCATGATAAAAATATAAAAATACCTCAGAGATGGATATCGTAAAGGAAACTACCGCATTCTTAAGGCTACTCTTCAGCTCCTCAAAGAAGTGATCTATTTTGTCAAGCAAAAGCCCCTTCCTGGGAGATCAAATCCAGCAAATTCCTATTTCAAGTTCACTCATAAAATCAAATTTGATGCTAAGACTGTTCTAGTGTAAACAAGCTTCAGCAGCAGTTATGCACAGATCAGGCAAAGCATTGCAAAGGAGCTGAAACTAGATGTTGATTCTTTCAGATTGATGAGCAGCAAATTTTAATAAATCAGCAGAGAATATGATGAAATTCCTTTCTGCTTCATGCAGGACAAACAACTTGAAATATGCATAGTTGAATAGACATAATTCAAAATAAGTTCAGTGGTGATTCAACTTGTTAATTCGAAAGTTTATCCCGCCTTGCTGTCAATGGTGGAAGATGAAGTACTGTGCAAACAAGTCTTTGAAATTCTTGAAGAGTTGTCAATCAAATAAAATGATCTCCAACAAATCATCACAAAGATCAACAAGACACTCTAAGTTAGGAAATCAAAAAATGAGGACAATAAAGTATCGAAAAATGAAATATTTTTGTTAGCGATTTTGATTAAAATACTCCAAGGTCAATCAAAGTAGTTGATTCTGAAATTAATCCAAGACAATGAATTTATCCTCAAAAATGCCTATGAACTCTTTGGAATAAACTTGAGCACAAGTGAAGAAGTGGAGTATGTTGAAATGGCAACTGCAATGCTCCATAAATTGATAAAAATATCAACAACGGATTTCAAGTTACTAGATGATCTGAAAAATGGTCTAAGTTCCAAAGCTATAAAACAGATAATGATCGTTACTGATCCCAACAACATCATCAAGGATGATCAAAAGGTGAAAATGACAAGAATATGCCTGAACTGCCTCAACATTTTTTAGTCAATCAAAGAAAGCTCAACTTTGGCCGAGCTTTTCGGAAATCAATTATTTTGCTAAAGCACAAAGCAGCTTTATTTTTCTTGGGCCAATGCTGGTTTGAAGTATATTTTTAGTTAAAAAATCAAAAAGCTGATTACGAACTATCTTGAAAAGAATAAAATTTTAGATCAGGAAACTGAAGCTGTTATCTTGCATCTGTTGATTTAATAGATTTACCCTATGTTGAAGAAACAAGAAGGTGTTTATTCAAAATAAAAAGGATGCACTCATTTCTATGACCTACTTGTCTTCCTGGTTCACAATTGTTCATTGGTCAACTTTGACAAATATGTTGTTACAACGCGTTTCCATGACACAATATTTACTAACTTGCAACTGCTGGGGGATGACAAAAATGAGTCCAGCTGCAACTTCCTTCTCAAAGCTCACTTGGATATCTTGACAGTCATCTACCAAAAAATGCCACAGCTGATGAACCACGAATAATTCATCTTCCTCATTTATGAATGTCTATTCTACTTGAAGTACAAAACAAAAGCATAAAGTATCAAATGTCTCAGAAGAGCTACGATATCCGCTTGCCTCAAAACTCTCATGGCTGGAATCAAAAACAGCCAAGATAAACTCATCGAGTTAGTCTCGTGTCTTTCAGAGTTGCAATAAAGTAAGCATTGGAGAATAGATGATAGCTGGGCAATTGCAGCCGAGCCAGAGAAGCAATAAACATACAAAGGGCTCTAAAATCCAGGTTGTATTTGCTTCATGAACAGCCTGCTTCAACAACTTTATATGACAAGATCTTTCAGAGATGCTTTGATAAATGTTGATACTGGGTCTTCTTAGAATGTAGGAGTTGTTAAGGGACTGAAATAGCTCTTTTTAGAGATGGCATATTCTGAATAGAATGAGCTTAGTTCTGTTTAATTCTCAAAAACTATCAAGGGCAGTGACAACAAACCTATGCTAAGTATTTACAACCAAATGGATATCGATGAGTTCAGTGGTATTCTGTTCGATCGCCTTGAAAACTAATTATTAACCCTTCAGAGTAGTAACTTTGTCAAGGAAACCTTTGGCGGCGTATTTGCTCAACAAGTAGTCTGCCATGAGTGTTCCTATTCATCCTAAGTAGACCAATAGTTTCTAACTGTAGGAGTTTAGTTAAAAAGAGATTTGGATGAGTGTCTGTCCTATCTCGTCAAGGGAGAAATTCTGGATGGAGAGAACAAGTACACATGTCAGGGATGCAGCTCCAAAGTAAAAGCAGAAAAAATCCTGTCAATAAAACAACTGCCAAAAAGTTTAATAATCGCTCTCAAAAGATTCGATTATGATTTTGAAATTGATGCTAAAATAAAAAAGAACAATTACTGTGAATTTCCCTAAGAGCTCAACCTACTGAAATACACACAACAAGAGGTGCTTGCCAAAATATTAACGAAGTCTAGTAATGAGCATAAATTGACTGAAAAGGATTGCCAATATCGACTCAAAGGAGTTGTGATCCACGAAGGATCTGCAGACTCAGGCCACTATTATTCTTTTATCAAGGAGCCAGAAGGAAGGTGGATGGAGTTCAACGATCATATCGTTTCGACATTCGATTTCAGCAAGTTGCCTGAAGAAGCTTTCGGCACAAAAGAGTAAGATGAGACCAAGAACAAAAATGCTTATCTTCTATTTTACGAAAAAGCCTAACAAAGCTAGGAAATAAAGCTAAAATAAGAAAGGCATCAGTAGAGCAGTTAAACAAAGCAAATGATCAAAGTCATAGAAGACAAGAATAAGCAGATCGAGAAGGCTAAGATATTTTTCTCAGATTAGTACGATGAGTTCGTCAATCAAATTTGGAAGCAGTTCTAAACTGACCTCAAATCGACTGAGCATTATTCGTTGTTTTTGAATTTCATCCTCGAGTACTATCTTACTGTCAGGTCCAGAGAGGCCCTTTTGCCGAATTTTACTAATATTTCCAAAAGAGTCAAGCAATTACTGTAAAGAGATGCAGACTGTCGAATAAAATTTCTTTAAAAAGTATCCAAATTCTAATTTGTTGAGTCATTATTCATTTACTGTACAATGAGAGACAAATGTACCATCATCGCAGAACTTATGGCCACAGCATTCAATTCCTATCTCGACGAAAATCCTGATTCACTCATCGATGATGATGGCATCCTTCGTATTTTGATCAGAAACGTTTTGCCTCCTTTCGTGCTTCATGGTAATGTTAATGAGCTAAACACTTTTCTCAGGATAATTATGGAAAAATAACAAAGAGAAAACAATGACAGAGTTATCAACATTTTACTTGAACTCAATTACCATATAATATGCTTGAATACTCTGCTTGACCTATAATTTTCGGGTACCTAGAAAGATAAATTTTTATTTCTAACAAAGAGAATCCCAAAACCAAGTAAAGATGCAAATATAGATGTTGGTCCTAAAGCTAATACTCCTAAAAAAGGATAATCCTGGAGAGTGTTCTCCATTCTATGCTAAAAGATATCAAATCAACAGGACAACGAGCCTGTTCTTAATGATCTGAGGTCGACACTTGGCAAGTACCTCGCCGAAGGGTCCTTTGCCAAGCTTGTTAACGATGCCAAAACAGAGGCCACCATCCGTACAATTTACAATTGCTTGAAACGGTTGAGATTGGTCAAAGAAGCCATAGTTCCACTCGAGAAAGGTTTAAAAGATTTCAACTCTCTCAAATTTCGGTCTCTACTTTTGCTGCTGGCCTATATTATTAAGGATAACTCTACAGATGAACACTTTATGAATGTGGTCGTGTAAAGTGTTCAGAAAATATTGACAATCAACCAAAAATATTTCTTTGAGTTCAATCTCTTCCTTCAGTGGACCATCAAAGTAAAAAAATGTTTATGTAGATTCTGCATTTTAGTGAGACTCTTCGTAGAATCATCAAAAACGATGAAGATTTGATGGTGTTGATACTAAACTTACTGGACAAACATAAAAAACCTTCAGCTGATATGCTCAAAAAGCACGTATTTATTTGTTAAATGTAGAAAAATCCACAAAATGAAAGACTGGTCAACAAATTGAATGGAATGCTTGTGTCTACAGACCCTGCAGACTATGAAAAACTCACGGAAACAATGCAAGATCAATTGCTATGTCTTCAACTCGGCTAGTTTAAAGTTGAGGATAACAACACTTTGCTTTCAGATGAAAAAGATATTCGAGTTGGAGATACTGTAAAGTTCACGTAGTTTTACATCTACTCAGAGCGTTGCTGTCCGGAAGCACCAAAATGGGAACAGTTATAGATATTTAATTTGGAAAATATATGGTGAAGTTCCAAGGAAGTGACAAAACCGTCTAGTTCGACTCGGACGATGAAAGATTGAGTTATTATGAAGAGAAGAGTGAGGCAGTTGGCAGCACGGAAGAAGAAGCTAAGCTGACTAAAATAATATGATTTATTATGTGAGTATCAACTATCCTTAATCATTTACATGTTTGAAATCTATTCAAACAAGTTGATTTGTGCTTAGAATTACAATTTGTCCTCCAATAAAATTTCGTATACATGTTGACATTCTGCCTGAGCTTATTCCTTCAAATAAGGGTATTTTCCAAACAAAAGTCCAATGACTTTCTTCAAGTTATTCCATTCTATTCTCTTCATTTGCTGACGATATTCAAGGAGGCCAGTAATTAGAGAAGGAAATATCTCGTTGCTTTTAACTGCTTCATCGCTTAGAGTAAGGATCATCCGTCCTATAATCTAGCAGATTATCTTAGGCTAGAGCTAAACCTTTGCCATAGCTGTTTTAAGAAAAGGAAAGAGAACCTTTGGCTTGTGTCTGATGATCATAATGAGCTGATTCCAGGTGCTATCACTTATCTTTTCATCCCAATTTTCTTAGATTGACACGTAAAGCACGATAGTTGCTGCTGTTATTTGAGCAGTTTCGTATTCTGATCTATGGATGACTGAGCCAAGAAATTCAATTATAAAGGTGAGCTCATCAGCAGAGAGCTTTTCTTCAACCAAAACAGGAGGATGGGATATCAAACATATAATGATTCTTAGCATTTGTAAGCGTTGTACTTTGGCTTCCTTTGAAAAAGTCATCCTTTTATGAATTTTAGCAATTATTTTTTACTTGATTGCATAATTGACATATGATGACTTCCTTTTAAGCAAGCTGTCGAGCACTTTAAGACCCTTTCTATTTATTTTAGCGTGCTTGAGGTCGAACATTTATTTGAGCAAGTACTCTGTCAGAGTCTTATTGTCTTCTGTGAGCTTTTAGAAAAAGAGGGAATCCTATCTGGTATGGCATATTATTCTCACAAATACTTTAAAAGCTGAATATCTAAGCTCAAAGGTAGCGGTAGAATAGAGAGCAACTCTGAGCTATTCGATCCAGTTGATTCCTTTCAACATTTCAGCCCACAGCTATATTTCCTAGCAATCAACCTGAACAAACATGTTCAGTTGGCTGATCCTGCTTTCAGTCTGGTATTTATCCCTGACTATTCTTTTGTATTTGCGGATCTATCTCAACCTATCAGTTCTGTGGCTTTGCAGTATGTTGATGTATTGCCTCCTTTGATCATCAACCCTCAATAGAGGGAGTTAGAATGATCTTTCTGAATAGTTTATGAGGGAGTTTTATGAGAGTTGTGGGGAGTCTGAAGAACACTAATTCATGACATTGGAACAGCTAATGCTGGAAGCGTGAGAATACTCGTATTATTCATCTTAGTCCATGTTATTTTACTTTATGAGAATGTACTAAATACCGGGCTGATAATTCAAACATTTATTTGCAAAAAAACATTTCTATATGGACCTGCAACATTAAACTTATAAGCAAGCTGTCCATATTTTTTGCCATCAGGATGGACTTTGGTCATAATTTAAGAAAACAGATAAACGATAATACTATCAATAATATAACGAATGAACAGGAGTACTTTGACCAGTCGGAGGAATAGTTTTGTCAGTACCATGAATCATGGCTTTAACCACTTTTAACAACTCGACTTTAGAAGTCGCAGTCA
>Ga0210025_1004510_pt1 | contig 11876 bp, 11 predicted proteins | sample CryGeyme20150102_FD_183989 | JGI IMG/M metagenome (GOLD analysis project Ga0210025, IMG submission 183989) | Groundwater microbial communities from Crystal Geyser aquifers in Utah, USA - Crystal Geyser metaG 2015-0102 (SPAdes) (version 2) | ecosystem: Environmental > Aquatic > Deep subsurface >...
GTGGTCTCTGGTGGGAATTAATAAAAATAAACTACTAGAATTCTCCCAGGCTTTCCCAAGCTCTGTCCAGAGAAGGGTAGAAGACATATCAGATTTGCTATACTAGCATCATGACGCCAATAATAATTCGCGACCACATGCCTCAGATCAGTGAAATCATTCAACAGAATGATATTAGTTACTTGGGTATTTATGGTTCTTTCTCTAGAGGTGAGCAGACTCCAACAAGTGATCTAGATCTACTGGTTTCGTTCAAAGAAAACAAGGGCTTAATTGGCATGGTTGGAGTACAAGAAAAACTCAGTAGCATTCTAGGAGTCGAGGTTGATCTAATCACCAAAGAGGGTATGAGCAAGTACATTAAGCCGTATATTCAAGACGATCTAAAAACTATTTATGCAGAAAGGTCCTAGCTCTTTGGATCTTCTGTCAAAATTGGGTGAGTAAAAAACCAAGTGTCAATCCCACCAATAATCCTCATCTTCCGCGCCGACGAAAGCAAACGGACTCTAAACACTATGACTTCGCGGACCGCGGCCATTTTGGGGATGAACTTAAACCAACTAGGGAGTTTCCAGAATTAGTTGAAGCAGTGAGAAAAAAAGTGTACAGTGGTATCTTATAAACATACACACCGAGTACACATTGGTATTATTATAAGATAGTTTGTATAATGCGGGATGTATGCGAGGATCAATAGAAAGTGGAAATATGGGAGGACCTACAAAAGAAGCTGCAGATAAACGCTCTCTCAAAGAGCAGGGTTTTACACCCACTGAGCTTCGACAAATTCAGATAAATGGATTTACAATAGACGAAAATTCTCGTGCAACGCAAATTGCCTTAATGATTGAGACTGCTTTGGCAAGAGATGAGTATAGAAAAGAGCAGGCTAGGATATCAGATGCAATCGCGGCACTTGAAAAACTTAGTTTCGAGAAAGAAAAACTTGAAGCAGCAAAATATATATTCCGTCAAGTTGATCCTGACAGATTAGCAGAAAGAAGTTTCGTACTTCCATTCCTGAAAGAGATCAGAAAACTTTATGGCACTGCCATATTATCAATAGTACTCGCAATTGTTAGTGTAGCTTGCATACCTCAACGCTCTGAGGCTCAAGCTAACCAGCCTCCAAAACCTGTTGTAATTAATCCGGGCGAAAATCCCAATGTTAATACAGACGCTTTAGCGTCGACGACATCAGCCAACAACAATCCTGATCTAGGTGCTTCGGGTGGCACCGGTCCAGAAACTGTTGCAACACAAGAAATAAGCAGTACCGTTACATCACCTGGCAATACTTTCGCTTTAGCCAAATGGCAGTTTCCTGAAAATACAGATGGCAAGAAGGTATTTCTTTCAAGTCGAACAACGGAAATTCCCGACTTAAAGGTGCGGGTTGACGCAGTTGATTCCATAACGGGCATACCATTGACTGTGACCGTCAGCTTTGGAACACAAAATGGTGATACATTTGGATTGCAACTTCCATTCGCTGAATTTGATAGAACTTTCACCGCGACTGAAAAGCAGAGCAAAACTAAGACAGAACTTGTTGCTCTTTTACCTTTGCAAGAATGGGGCAAAGCAACCACGACAGTCAATATTCGAAAAGGTCCAGGCACTAACTACGAGACTGTTGGACTACTGACTTCAAAGGATCCAGCCAGACGAATAATAGAAAAACAAGATGGTTGGTCTAAAATCGGCGATGACGAATGGGTGTCTTCTGATTATATAAAAGTCACAGTTCCAGAATCTGTGGGGGGCTCAGAGAGCAACAAAGATAGAGAGGCGTTGGCAAACTACATTGCAGAACAGCTAGGATTAAGTGTTGACGATGTTGACTTGGTGCCATCACCACCAAATGCTGGTAACGAAATTACGGCGCTTGTCGGAGATGCGGTAGTAGCAACTATCAAGGTTAACGGAGAGATGTATGACGTCACATTTTTGCTAACAGACAGTGAGATCGCTTCCCTGAAGGACAGAGAGCAGGCAGTTGCTACAACACCAGAACCACAACCAGCAACAACTCCAAAACCCAAACCAACAACGGTTGAGCAACCAACTCCCACAGCGACTACTGAGGCTCCAGTTACAATACCGCCACAACTTACCGAGATAACTGAATCAGATTTGGCCGCAAGGAAAGTTGAAAAACTCGAGGGAGCTTCGAAGTACTACGTTGGGCCTGGAAATACGGTTCTAGGATTTGATAACAAAGGCGTGCTTCTTGGAATAAAAAACCCATTCGAGCCAGATTGGATAGCACGTACTTCAACTAATAAAGATGTAGCTGTTTTATCCAGCGAAGGACTTTGGACTTGGAATGGAGAAGGCGCGGGAAGTGTTAATGAAAGGCTGACCGTTGATTTCGTACAGTCAGTAATAGATAAATATCCTATACAAGATAAAGAGAAAGAGACTCAGATAAAAGAAGAAATCGCCCGCCTTCTTTCTCTAAACCCAGCTCAGACATTGATCGGCATATCATCTCTTATTATTAGTGAAGGCGACGTATCACTTGCACAGGAAAATAGCGCCAAGTACAATGTATCAGAATTGGAATTTGCTGTTGGTTGGAGACCTGACGCACAATATGCTAATTTCCATAATGACGGTCAGGTTGGGACAAGGGGGTCTGCGTTCGTTGTGTCCGACACATTATATATGTTAACAGATTTTTACGCACCGAGCGATATTGGCGCTGATGGTGCTTCTTTTTGGAGAATTGTAATTAAATCAATGATAGAAATGATGGACAAGTCGACTACTATCAATATAGATAATGATCCGATTTATCAGAGGTTCAGAACTGACATATCTTATGATCCAATCAGGCACATCATAATAGATCCATTGGTAAAAGGAAAATAGCTTCTGACCTACAGAACCATCAGTGAATGGAAACGTGATCAACTTGTGATAATATAGATGCTGTGGATTCTGTTGTAAAAAAAACCCGTCACTCCTTATTAATCATCGTCTTTTTATCCGTACTGACTGTGACCGCGATCGCAGTCGCGATTTACACAAAGTACTTGCCCTACTCTAATCAATATTACACTGATTTATCAAAGGCAACTGAAATAACTGAGTTGCAACAAATTCTCGCTCCTTTCCCAGATGATGATGGAGTAAAAAAATACTCAGACTCTATTCAAGCAGATGAAGGAGAAGTAGAAAAAGTTATACTCAGGATTCATGATAGTCAGGATTCAGTTCCTGATTCAGGAGTAGCTCTTTCGGACAGGAAAAGTGTATTTGCCTCTGGACTAGAAGAGATAAATGGTAGTACTCATATCTACGATGCCTATGTACTCAAGGAGCTGCCTGTCGGAATCGAACAGAAAGATGTGATTAGGCATATATTCCTTAATTTATACTTCAATTCGTTTGGAGCCGACTCAAGCTTCGGATTCAAAGAAAGACAAACTGCCTTTCATAGTTGGCTTGAAGACTCAACAAACTACGACGAGATAGATCAGCAAATCTCAAAGCTAACACAATGAAAAAATACATAATTTACCTTTTAACTATTATAAGCTCGCTATTTATTTTTTTTGTAGCCGTCCCAACAGTCAACGCTCAAAGCTGTACTGGAGGAAGAACATGCTGTAATGGCCTAGCAGAAATAACTGAGTGTAGTATCACCAATACCCCATGCTCAAGAGGTCCGAACGCATGCAGCGATGGTCTTAATGGTCAATGTTTATTTGTTGACTGGGAATGCCAATCTCCAACACCCCAGAGTTGTGGATGGTCTGCAGAAAAGGGGTGCTATCAGGTGAACTGCACATACGAGGAATATTCTCTGGAATCTGTTGCGTGCGAGGCTGAACCTCCCGCCATGGGCTGGAGCTGCACTGATCCTGCCAATGGAACTTGTCAAGAAGTCTCTGGGGGATACTACGGTACATTTGGAGCATGTGATGCTGTGTGCGGCCCGCAAACCTGGAGCTGTACTGATCCAGAAAATAAGACATGTCTTCCAGACGGAGGTCAGTATGCTAGCGAAGGTGACTGCATGACAGTCTGCAAAACAGAAACCCCTCCTTGTGGCGGGACGTTAACTTGTGGTGGGTCTGATCCTTATTGTTGTCAATATCCAGACGGAGGATTCTACTGCTCTTCGGTACAGTGTGGTGGACCACATGGTTGTGATCCCGCAGCAGCACTCTGCACTGGCTCAGGTGGATGGGGATGGGGAACTGCAAATGTTCCTGGTTCAGGAATAACTGGTTGCTCTACGACTCTAAAAATATCTTCTCCAGAAGATGGAAAGATTACAATTCAGTCTGTGTATGCAAATGGCGATCCTTGTCCGAGAGACGATTGGAGTGCAAATCCCATAGAAGGCGGAATTCAGTACCCAGGACTAATTATTTGGGAATACAGCAATCTTGCAACGCCATATACACCAGGAGGACAAACTTGGCCTGGGTATCCGAATGTTAATTCCGTTACGTTGATTCCGAATGGACAATCAGAGGTAACCTTTTCAGCAACAACTAATCAGTCACACAACTTCATGGTGACTCCAGGATGTACGACTGGATATCGTAACATTCTTGATAGTCAAGAAAGATGGGATGCTCTGAAAGTCTGTAGTCGAACAGTTGAATACTGCGCACCTAGCTGCACAGCCTCTTGCGGCCAATCTGATGGGTGCGGTGGATACTGCACTAACAACGACGGAGGAATTCCCTCACTTGTTACTTTAACACAACCAGCTGCCAATCCAGTTGTTCTTCCAAGTGGTGATACTACCTTTACGGTTTCGTGGACAAATACTGACACCAAAACTGACAGCTATGATTTCGTGGTCTTTAATCCTAGCGTATATCTTGGAGACCCCGTTGTGGCAGCTCAAAACGCATGGGCTGCAGGGAATAACGCCAATGTTTACTCCGGAACAACATCTCCAATTGATAGCACATCATTTGTATACGACTTTACAACCCTAAATCTAAGCCCCGTCGTCATCGCAGTTAGACCTGTAAACAGCGACTGCTCTCCACAGAACGGAGGCTGGACAACAATCACGAGAGATATCACCAGCTCCATCACCGGTAACTTCTACATCGACTCTCCTTCATCCCCAGCAACATATTCCTCACCAACTTGCTCAGGCGACACTTCGACACCAATAACACTAGAATCCGGCTCTGGAGTCGCTGCTTATAATATTCAAAATGGAGCTGCGGGTGTGTCTGGCACTATCACAACTAGTTCTTATTCAATTTCTGGTCTAAAAACAGGTAATAACCACACAGTTACTCTAACGTTAGGAGCATCTGACGCAAGCAATTTTGTTTGCGCTTGCCCAGCTCCCGGAGCGGCTGCCAATGAATGCTCACTCCCAGATATAATCCCTCCGTCAGGAAACGTCAATTTCTTCCTCGCGCTTTCTCTCGGTCCCTGGTTCCAAGCCCGCAGTGGCCTCATTCACTCTCAGGGAGGCATAACCAATAACTTGCCTTACTTCGGTGCTGGTCAACCAACTGCTGATTGTGTAGCTGCAGGGTCTGGGTGCTCTCCATTTCTCATCACCAGAGCAATTGGTGGAGCAGACACCAGTTCTAGCGGTATTCCAACTGCTAGTGGATCATTTGGCATGGGAACAGATGGCGCTGGCTATGAGACAGAACTGAGCCTAGGCACCGGTACCGCACCTTTTGCCGCAGGCCACTCTAACGCTGCCGTAACTCAGTCAGGCTACGCTCAGCTCTCGAGCAGATATGATCTGGCCACAGAAAATATTACAGCAAGCTCCATAACGGATCTTCCAACTGATGGTGTCGCTCAAGATGGAACGACAGTAAATTTCGCAGACTTAGATGGGACGGGAACTCTCACAATTGACGCAACAAGTGGCTGGACAATCTCAGGAGGAAGTAAAATAGTCATCTTTGTTAACGGAAATGTTATCTTTGATACCCCGACCACAGGTGCCGGACCCTTTATAACTGTTGATGAAGGAAGCTTCTTCGCGGTAGTTGCTTCAGGAGACATCACCTTCAGCGACAATATCGGATACGACGCAGCTTCAACCCCATACGACACAACAGCAAATTTTGAGGGGATATATGTAGCTGATGGAACCTTAACAATTGACGCTTTCTTAGACGCTGATATTCAGGATCTGAAGTTTGTCGGTGCGGGAAGTTTTGTTGGACTTAGCGGCGTAAGTCTTCCAAGAGATTTCGCAGATGAAGCAAATGCTCTTTCTGGCACAGTTAACAACAGCGTCCCGACCGAGACCTTCATCTTCCGCCCAGACCTCGTTCTCAACACTCCAGAACTGATGAAAAAATCGACCTTCACCTGGCAAGAAATTAATCAGATTACGCCTTAGGATACCGTGAAAAAAACACCAACAATAATGAACTCTGGCTTCACCCTGATCGAGATTCTGGCGGCTACTTCCATTCTCGTCATGCTCATGCTCACGGCGACCTCGATGCTGATGACAACAGTAATGTCTCAAGCACGCGGATCTATTAGAGCTCAGGTGAAAGATGAGGGTGCTGCCATCATGCAGAGAATTACTTATAACTTGAGAAATGCTAGTGAGATTACTTCAGATTGCTCTGGCGTTGATTCAACAGAGATAAACTATAAAAACTCTGGAAGTGAAAACATTAATACCATTGCTCAAAGCGTGGATAACATTACTCTAGAAGATGCAAATGGACCAATAGATCTTCATACTGACGCTGTGACTGTAAAAACAAATAGCTTCAATATAACTTGTACGGAGGATCCTGGGACTGGAGTGAAGTTTATAACCATTGACTTTGCTTTGACAAATAAATATGAAGGGGAGTTTAACTCGGCTGAGAGCACAATCTCAGAAACTTTTTCTTCATCTGTGCAGTTACGAAATTATCAGGCAAATTAGTTTCGGTTAGTGAAAACTTGGCTTACTTCCAAGCTTTCTTCTTCTGTACCTCCATTGCGACCAGTGCTCCAAGTCACATCGACATTAACCGTGTAAGTCTCTGGGGGAGTGCTAGTACTAGCAACTGTAATAACTTTGTTAAAGCTAATTCCGATAAGAGGCTCCGATACTGGTCCTTTGGCAATACATTCATGATCGGATTGACTAATAAAATCCGACCACTTCATGATCGCTTGCTCTCTTCGACACTGCTCGATAAATTTCTGGGCAATTTCATTGGCCACTTGCCTATATCGCGCATCAGCTCTAGTTTCCATAGAGTTAGTAATCATGCCAGCCACAGCGGTGAGTACCAGACCAACTACAACCAGGGCCATCAGCACTTCAATCATGCTAAAACCGGCTTGCTTGTGGGTGTGTTGTGACTTATTCATTCGTTATTTTATGGCCTGCTAAATTCTCCTGAAACTATGCCTAGATTGTTAATTGTCACTGTATAAATAGAAGTGTCACCTGATAATGAAAACACAACAGTATTATCGCTTTTCTCGAAGGGATTCTGTGATTGGAGCTGAAGAGTATAGTACGTGAACTCTAAATCCGTATCTGGAGATCTGACTACGGATGTATTCTCATTTAGTAGGACAGATTCTACCTCTACAAAACTGCCTCCGCACATCTTTTTAAGTTTTGCATCCATAGAGCCAGCTGCAACAGTCACCTGATAACCCTTGAATTCATCCGTGCCTGAGCAAGGCTCAATCTTAACTCTATTTCGCGCCATGCCATCAGCTTTTTTAAGAATACTCTCGAATCTCTGGCCTGTAGCAACAACATCAACTTTATTTTGAAATTTAAAATAAGCAACAGCTGCACCGCTAACAAGCATGCCTACCACTGCTGCTATGACTAACAGTTCAATGAGGGTAAAGCCTTGGGCAGGGAAGTTTTTCATGGGTTGGAGACTGGTAAGACTGTTGGGCTTGGATGTTCAAGATCTGCTTTGAACGTAAACGTATTTGATGAGCAGGTATCACAGATATAAGTAACGTCCGGATCGCGAGGGTCCTTAATATCTCCTGCACTTAAATAGCCTTTTGACTGTAATTCTCCAACAATTGTGTCGAACTGCTCTTTAGATGTTCCAGTGGCCGTTGGATACTGGCCGGGAGTACCTATTAATGGGTCTTCGCGATTAGCCCTAAACTGCACCATTGCCTGTCGCACTGTCTCTAGATCAGCTTTTCTCTTAGCATCACGAGAAACCTTACTAGCTCTACTGAAACTAATCAGGCCAGCTACTGTCAAGATGGCAATAATAGAGATCGAGACCAAAAGCTCTATAAGTGTGAAGCCTGTTTTTCTTTTTTTCATAAATGTTCTCCTTAGCTTGTTCATTGTAGATTTTTGATGCATTGATAACCACCGACCGTACCCATGCCAGAGCAATCTGTGGCTGCAGAACTAGAATTTCCCTGACCATTGTCAAGTTTAACGCACACGCAGTAGCTAGTTGTCGTGCAGTTTTTAACAAAGCCAGTATGGTTAGTTTTATCAATTCCAGAGTCAGCTCCTTCCATTGGACTACAATTTGAAACGCTTGTGTACACCAAATCATTCGTCGCATAATACTGCTCATACGCCGACTGCAACGCCTTCAGATCTGAGATTTTGGCGCTATTTTTCGCTTTCCTCTGGGCATCAGTGAATGAGACTAAACCGACGACGACTAGAATGGCAATAATTGAGATCACGACTAGAAGCTCAATGAGCGTGAAGCCCTTGCGATTTCTGAAAGATAAATTTGACATCATTAACTCCTACTGTCCTCTTACTATTACGGTCATGGTACTAATGGAGAGTGGGGCAGAGGTGACTCCCCAAGCATCGGTGAGTGAGATTTCGACTTTGTATCGGCATTCTGAGCTTAGACACTTATAAGTATGCGCGGTCGTGCCACTTTCTCCCTGAAGCTCCATATGTTCGCCGTCACCAAAATCAATCCAGGCGGTGAGACTTGGATCTTGGCCTGCGTCAGCAACATAGCTCCAGGTAACGGCAACACCCGCGGGAACGGAAACAGTTCTAGAGCGTGGATCTAAAATTGGTTGGGTGTTAAACGATAAAAGTACGGGCCTTCTTGTGCAGCTTCTATAGCAGGAGGTAGTGCAGCCAGTGGCGCCCTCAAGCTTCTCACCGACACCTAGATCGGTCTGTTCATTACAACACTGAAAACCGTAGCCAGAGCATGTCGAGACGGGTGATTTACCCAAGTCTGTCTCATCAGAATTCATAGTTAGAACTCCATTCTCTAAGATCACTTGTTTTTGAATAATCAAGAAATCTGGAAGATAACCAATGAGTGATTTAAGAATCTCAAACTCTTTTGCAAAGACTGTCAGAGTTACGCCGCTTTTTTCAGCACCAAGAATCAAACCTGCAGAACCAGGTACTTTTGACACAAAAACAGGCAGGGTGTAGCGCTCGACAATAATCGGGTCAGCACTGAAGCCATCACAGAGAATTTCCGCCATGTACTCCGTATTTGATAAAAATCGCATCTGTGGCTCGGGCGTTAAAGTCACGTTCACGTCGGAGCCAACCTCTTGCTGACATTGTCTAAGATATTGTGGACCTCTGCCGGAACGTTGGAGTGATTTTGTCGCTTGGATCAATGAATATGAACCCCACCACAAAAGAGCGCTTCTAGCTGCGAACAAGGCACCAATGCTTAGAAGAGCAAGAACAAGAAAAGTAGTAAGTATTGTCCGTAAGACCCGCATAGCACCCTAAACCACCACGAAGCGTGAGGCTTATATCAGTGTAACATACCAGGCCACTAGCGCATCTCCCCAGATGAGACTCAGGACTGTTCCCAGGATGAGAAATGGTCCAAAGGGGATGGGTTTGCCGAAGGCGGCTTTTCCAAGAACAACCATGAGGATGCCAACGACAGAGCCGACGATGGTCGAAAGAAAAATTCCAACCCAGAGGCTTGGCCAACCCATCAGTAAGGCGAGGGGAGCCATTAACTTCACATCGCCAAAGCCGAAGCCTTTGCCCTTGGTGAAGTACCAGAGACTGTAGAAAAAGGCGACGCTGAGGACCATACCCGCGATGGTCCAGAAGAAGTCTTGCGGCCTCATAATTCCCGCCAAAACTAGGCTGACTCTATAGATTAGTGCAAGGACAAGGAGGGCTATGGTGGCACTATCTGGAATCAACATGTATTTGTAGTCAAAGACAACAATGATGAGCAGAAGAATGCCGACTAGGAGCCAGAATAGTGGCTGAAGGATTGTGAAGGGCTGCTGTGAAAGTTGGAAAAATAAGAAGCCGACTGCATACCACCAGAGGAAAAGTGTGCCCATCATGCTTTCGACAACGACGTGAGAGATAGAGAGGGGAGCGGAGCAGTGACGACATTTTCCTCTTAAAAGGATAAATGAAAAGATAGGAATGTTTTCAAACCAGGAAAGTTGGTGTGAGCAAGACTCACATTTTGATCGACCTCTGACCCATTGCTCACCCGTCTGTGTGCGATAGATAACTAGATTGAGGAAGCTACCAATGGCAGCGCCGAAAAAGAAAAGGGTGGCGCCGATGATGAGAATGAGAGGTGAAAACATTGACTCGATTATAACGAATCGTCGTTTTTATTTCTGGCGTACTCTATGAAGGCTTCATCGTAGTTCTGTCTGTATAGTTGATTTCCAGGTTCCAGCTCAACCGCCAGGCCGAGGTGGAACAGGGAGTCTTCGTAGTCTTTGGAGAGCAAGTAAAGATAACCGATGGCATTATGAGCTTTGGAGTGATCTGGATAGAGATCAATGGCATGCTGGAACTGGACGAAAGCTTCTGGAACTTTACCTTCTTGTTCGGCGAGTTTTAGACCAAGATTAAAGTGAGCTCTGGGCAGCTGAGGGTATTTATTAACCACGTCTTGCCACATCAGGACTTCAGAACTCCAAACAATATTTCTCTGATAACTGATAAATGAGAGTGCGCCAATGATGGCTGAGAGGAGTATTAAACGCAAAGTTAGGCCATTTTTTATGCGCACAAATAGGGTGGACATACCAAGTCCGAATAGAAGGCTAACGCCAACTAGCGGTAAGTACATGCGATGTTCGAACATCACGTCTTTAATCGGCATGAATGATGACTCTACTGACAGAGCAATGAATATCCACATAATCGCAAAAGAAATCAAAGGTTGGGTTTTCCTGACCGAGTGAGCCAGTTTAAGTAGTGCGGCAATTAGAACAAAACCGATGATAAAGCGGGGCTCCAAAACCGAATGAACCAGAGGCACATAGTGATCCAAGCTGAGATTTATTGGCAGCAGGGTGAGGCGAAAATACTGGGTAATGACAACAGCTTGAGTCATAAGATAGTTCGTGGGCGTAAGATACTCACCAATAGGTGTCCTCTGATTGGTGGTGTGAAAAACAATTGTTGGCCATTTTAGAATTACTAACCAAATACCTGATGCCAAGACCCCAAGAAAGACTAAAAACAAACTTGTCTTCTCTTGAATAAATTCTTTAATGCTGATTTTTTTCCAGAAGAAAAGTAGATAAACCGAGACCAGTGCCGCGGGCAGGGAGAATGTGTTTTCCTTGCTCAAGAAAGCGGCGAGAGACGAGAAAACCAAGAGAGATCCCCATAAAAGTTTTTGGACTTTTGATTTTGATTGATTAACTCTAATAAAGAAGTAGGTGGAATATATATAAAAAAGTCCAGCTAGTATCGTGACTCTTTGGATAATGTAATTGACTGGCTGTGTCTGAAGCGGGTGGACAGCAAACAAAAGACTAGCGGCAAGAGGAATAAACCAGAGCTGTTCTTTCGAGAATTTCTTGCGAAACTCAGTTAGTGAAATTAGCCTCTCAGTTAGCAGAAAAACACCTATGGACGCAATTGCATGCAGGCCGATATTTATAATATGAAAACCAGGTAGCCAGTC
>Ga0210025_1004524_pt1 | contig 11855 bp, 3 predicted proteins | sample CryGeyme20150102_FD_183989 | JGI IMG/M metagenome (GOLD analysis project Ga0210025, IMG submission 183989) | Groundwater microbial communities from Crystal Geyser aquifers in Utah, USA - Crystal Geyser metaG 2015-0102 (SPAdes) (version 2) | ecosystem: Environmental > Aquatic > Deep subsurface >...
TCGCGCGAACGCTACATGCAAATGCGTTGCGCTTGGGTGTCGTCCCCTGCCCTGCGGCTGCAAATTCAGACTTCATTTGTTCTGCTGTCATGCGATCTTCCAAAATTTGTTTTGTTCGTGTGCAGCCTGCGGCTGGACGGCTCATCGACGGTCTTCGCTCTTGCGAGATTCATCTGAGTTCCGTTCCGCACTGTCTTTTCCGGATTTGTCATTCGATTTTTTTTCGCCATCTTTCCGGTCACCATCTTTCCGGTCACCGTCTTTCTGATTGCCGTCTTTCCGACCATCGTCGCCCTTATGATCAGATTTACCTTTCCCCTTGTTGCTGATTGTCACAACAACAGCATCAGTAGCGCTTGCACCATTGCTGTCCGTAACCGTCAAGCTAAAAGTCAGAACGGTATCTACGGACACTTTGGGGGCAGTGAAGCTGGCCGAGGCGGTGTTCGCTCCTATTAAAGTCACCGAGGTGCCCGCAGTCTGAACCCAAGCGTAGCTGGCAATCGAGCCATCGATGTCAGCGCCACTGCCCGCCAAGGTGACGGCGGCCTTCTTATTAACGGTTTGATCGGCTCCGGCATTCGCAGTCGGCGCAACGTTGACGTGCAACACAGTGACGTTAGTCGTTGCAGCTGTACTGCTCAGTCCCTTGTCATCAGTAACCGTCAGCTGGAAGCTCATCACCTCACCGGTCATTGAGGCTGGGGCGATGAAGGTTGCAACGGCTGCATTGGCATTTGTCAGAGTCACTGGTGTGCCAGCTGTCTGTACCCATGCATAGCCAGCGACGGTGCCGTCGATGTCTGTGCCGCTGCCGGTCAAGGTAACCGCAGTCTGCTCATCAACCGTCTGATCTGCACCCGCATTCGCCGCCGGAGCAACGTTGACATGCAGCACGTTGACCTTGGTCACGGCAGCTGTGCTGCTCAAGCCCTTGTCGTCAGTGACAGTCAGCTCGAAGCTCATTACTTCGCCGGTCATTGAGGCCGGGGCGGTGAAGCTGGCTGTGGCGGTGTTAGCTCCGCTCAGTGTCACTGGCGTACCGCTGACTTGCGTCCAGCTGTAGAAAGCGATGGTGCCATCGATGTCGGAACCAATACCGCTCAACGTGACGCTGGTCTGTTCATCAACAGTCTGATCGGCTCCTGCATTAGCAACCGGTGCAACGTTCACGTGCAGAACGTTGACGTTGGTCGTGGCAGCAGTGCTGCCCAAGCCCTTATCATCAGTGACAGTCAGTGCGAAGCTCATCACTTCGCCAGTCATGCTGGCTGGTGCAGTGAAGCTTGCTGTTGCACTGTTAGCACCTGCCAAAGTGACTGGTGTACCTCTGACTTGAGTCCAGCTGTACGACGCAATGGTGCCGTCGATATCAGTGCCGCTGCCGGTCAGGGTAACTGCCGTCTGCTCATCCACAGTTTGATCGGCTCCGGCATCTGCTGTCGGTGCAACGTTGACGTGCAGCACGGTGACACTGGTCGTTGCAGCAACACTGCTCAGGCCCTTGTCGTCGGTCACAGTCAGCTCGAAGCTCATCACTTCGCCGGTCATGCTGGCTGGTGCAGTAAAGCTGGCTGTTGCGGTGTTGGCACCACTCAGTGCCACTGGTGTACCAGCAGTCTGTACCCAGGCATAGCTGGCAATCGTGCCGTCGATGTCGGTGCCGCTACCAGTCAGGGTGACCGCAGTCTGCTCATCAACAGTTTGGTCAGCTCCGGCATCTGCTGTCGGTGCAACGTTGACGTGCAGCACGGTGACACTGGTCGTTGCAGCAACACTGCTCAGTCCTTTGTCGTCGGTCACTGCCAGTTCGAAGCTCATCACTTCGCCGGTCATGCTGGCTGGAGCGGTGTAGCTAGCTGTTGCAGTGTTGGCACCAGTCAGCTTCACTGGTGTACCGCTGACTTGCGTCCAGCGGTACGACGCAATTGTGCCGTCGATATCAGTGCCGCTACCGGTCAGGGTGACCGCAGTCTGTTCATCAACAGTCTGGTCGGCTCCGGCATTGGCAACTGGTGCAACGTTGACGTGCAGCACGGTGACATTTGTCACGGCAGCTGTGCTGCTCAATCCCTTGTCGTCGGTCACGGTCAACTCGAAGCTCATCACTTCACCAGTCATGCTGGCTGGCGCAGTAAAGGTTGCAACCGCAGCATTGGCGTTGGTCAGCGTGACTGGAGTACCTGTTACTTGAGTCCATGCGTAGCTGGCAATCGTGCCGTCAATGTCAGCCCCGCTACCAGTCAAGGTAACCGCAGTCTGCTCATCCACAGTTTGATCGGCTCCGGCATCTGCTGTCGGCGCGACGTTGACGTGCAGCACAGTGACATTGGTCGTGGCAGCTGTGCTGCTCAGGCCCTTGTCATCGGTCACGGTCAGCTGGAAGCTCATCACTTCGCCAGTCATGCTGGCTGGAGCGGTGAAGCTGGCGGTTGCGGTGTTGGCACCGGTCAAGGTGACCGGTGTGCCGCTAACTTGTGTCCAGTTGTAGGAAGCAATGGTGCCGTCGATATCAGTTCCGCTACCGATCAGCGTGACCGCAGTCTGTTCATCAACCGTCTGATCAGCCCCAGCATTTGCTGTCGGTGCGACATTGACGTGCAACACGGTGACGTAAGTCGTGACAGCTGTGCTGCTCAGGCCCTTGTCGTCGGTTACCGTCAACTGGAAGCTCAGCGCACCACCAGTCATTGAGGCTGGCGCGGTGAATGTTGCAACGGCTGCGTTGGCGTTGAACAGGGTGACTGGCGTACCGCTTACTTGCGTCCAACTGTACGACGCAATCGTGCCGTCGATGTCTGAACCGCTACCGGCCAAGGTAACCGCAGTCTGCTCATCAACCGTCTGATCTGCACCCGCATTCGCCGCCGGAGCAACGTTGACATGCAGCACGTTGACGTTGGTCACGGCAGCGGTGCTGCTCAATCCCTTGTCGTCGGTCACTGTCAGCTCGAAGCTCATTACTTCACCAGTCATTGAGGCCGGTGCTGTGAAGCTGGCTGTGGCGGTATTAGCTCCGCTCAGTGTCACTGGCGTACCGCTGACTTGCGTCCAGCTGTAGGAAGCGATGGTGCCATCGGTGTCGGCACCACTACCGCTCAGCGTGACGCTGGTCTGCTCATCGACTGACTGATCGGCTCCAGCATTGGCAACTGGCGCAACGTTGACGTGCAGCACATTGACATTGGTCGTGGCACTGGCGCTGGCACCCTTATCGTCGATCACCGTCAGCTGGAAGATCATCACTTCACCGGTCATTGAGGCCGGGGCGGTGAAGCTGGCTGTGGCAGTGTTAGCTCCGGTCAGAGTCACGGGTGTACCTGCCAGCTGAGTCCAGATCGAGGAAACGATCCTGCCATCGCTATCTGTTGCACTGCCAGACAGCGAAACGTTACCACCTTCATTCACGGTCTGGTCAGCACCTGCACTCGCAACTGGCGCGACGTTCACATGTTTGACAGTGACGTTGGTCGAGGCGCTACTACTTGCGCCGCTGTTATCGGTGGCGGTGAGCTGGAAGGAGAGTACGGTATCGGCAAGGGTAGTCGGAGCGATAAAGCTGGCAGTCGCCGAGCTTGCATTACTCAGTGATACAGGCGTACCGGCTGTTTGAGCCCATAAGTAGGAGGCAATGCTGCCATCACTATCTGTTGCACTACCATTCAATGTCGTCGCACTGTTTTCGTTAACAGTTTGTGCGATACCTGCATTCACAGTAGGCGCAACATTGACGTGCTTCACATTCACTGTGACAGACGCCATACCTGTTGCCCCGGAATTATCAGTCACCACTAATTGGAATGTCAGAGACGTATCCACCAGCGTCGCGGGTGCGGTGAAATTTGCACTCGCAGCATTCGCGTTCAGAATCGACACACCGGGCCCTGAAGTTTGCGACCAAGCATAGGACACGATCGTGCCGTCCACATCGCTACCGCTACCGGCCAAAGCGACCGGACTATTTTCATTCAAAGTCTGATCGGGCCCAGCGTTCGCCGTCGGCGCGATATTGATATGTTTGACATTGACTGTAGTCGAAGCACTGGCGCTCGCCCCGCTGTTATCAACGATGGTCAAATTGAACGTCAGCGCATCATCGACCATCGTCGCAGGTGCAGTGAAGCTGGCCGTCGCGGAATTCGCGCCGGTCAACGCCACACTTGGGCCGGAAGTTTGAGTCCATGAATAGGTGGCGATGGTGCCGTCGCTGTCGGTGCCGCCACCGACCAGCGTAACGGATGTACCTTCATTCACCGTTTGCGATGCCCCTGCACTTGCAACAGGCGCAACGTTCACATGCTTGACCGTAACGCTGGACGAGGCTGTGCCTGTAGCGCCCATGTTATCCGTCACCGTCAATTGGAATGTCAGAGCGGTATCGACCAAAGCTGCTGGCGCAGTAAATGAAACCGTTGAAGAAGTCGCGCTCGATAGCGCCACGCCCGGGCCGCCAGTCTGCACCCAGGAATAGGAAGTCACGGAACCGTCAGCATCAACCCCGCCTCCAATCAAAGTGACCGGATCGCCTTCATTCACGATCTGATTCGGCCCTGCATTGGCAACCGGTGCCCGATTGGGCAATACGGTGACAGCTACCGTAGCGGTTGCTGTTCCACCCATGTTGTCGGTCACTGTCAGATTAAAACCAAAGACCGTATTAACCGTTACCACCGGTGCCACAAAATTCGGCTTGTCCGTATTCGCACCGGCCAAGGTCACGGGCGTTCCAGCGATTTGGCTCCAGGCATATGAAGCAATCGTACCATCGCTATCCGTCCCACTACCTGTCAATTGCACCGGACTACCGGAAATGACCGTTTGCGCACTTCCCGCATCCGCAGTCGGCAGCACATTCGGCGCTGCCTTCACCAGCACATTCACAATCGAAGAAGCCGTTGCCCCCAGATCATCGGTCCCGGTCAATTCAAAAGTGAGCGTCGTATCGACTTTGGGCATAGGTGCCACAAAGCTTGTCCGCGCCAATGTCGCATCGGCGAGCACCACCGAAGGCCCCGCCGTTTGCAACCACGCATAAGAAGCAACCGAACCATCAACATCGGTCGCGCTACCATTCAAGACAACCGTGCTGCCTGCATCCACTGCCTGAGCAGGTCCGGCATTCACCACAGGTGGTTGATTGCTCAAGCACCCTGCCGTGCTGCCTCGGTTCAGCAAGGTCAGATCACTGCTTTTTACGCCGTTGTAATCCGCATCATTACTGATCGCCTTGGCAACGATCACCTGATAGCTCACATCGCCGTCATCGATACAGTCCGACTGTCCGGTCACTTTCACCACTTGCGGTGTCGTCCAGTTGGCGGGATTGAACAGAAGTTGCTGTAAATCGGTGACACCTTCCGATGGCATAGTCGAACTCAAACCGATACGCACATCCGACTTCGGCGAATTACCCAGTACCACGCTGAATGTCGCCTGACCGCCTGCCTCTGTCGTTTCCAGCACGCTGATCGGAGTAACCGTGATCACACCGCGCGGCACCGGCACCGGCACCACGAACGCGCCCGGTGCATAACGGGTGACCACGCCTGAACTATTGCTGACAACGGCGTAGACATAATAAGTGCCCGGAGCCAATGTCGAGACATCCCAGGTATAGCTGCCCTGACGCGCGCTCGGATCTTGCGGCAAGCCTTCGATAATGACCGATCCATCCGCATTCAGATTGTCATTGTCGTAATACAAAGCCACATGGCTGTTGCCAAGCGGGTCATCAACCTCCCACGCGATATCGACAGACACATTGGGATTGGTAGCCGATACGGCGGGCACATCCACCACCGCCTGCGGCGTGGTCAACGCGATCATCGGTAAAGTAGAACCCGAACTACCGGTACGCACAAAGAACGTAGAAGTCGCACTCCATGCACTCAACCCGCCGCGCAGATCCTCGGCCCGCACGCGCCAGTAATAGCGCGTGTTATCGGTCAACTGCACATCCGTCAGCCAAGTCAGGTTATTGGTCAGGCGATCAATCACCTTGGCTGTCAGCGTCGCATCGGAATACACCTCGATACGGTATCCGATCGCGTCCCCCTCTGGATCGGTGGACGGGGCCAATGTAAACAAGGGCGCGGTACTCGTCACCCAGCCATCGTTGGCCGGGTTGATCGCAGCCGGTACGCCAGGCGCATCGTTCGCCGCATCGACGATGAAATCGCCATACGTCCACGGACTGTCAACCAAGCCGTCTGAGGATTTTACGCGCCAGTAATAATGCGCGTTCTCCACCAAACCGGTCGCAGAGAACACAGTGTTCGTGCCCCCCTCAACCACCGTACCGGAACGAATGATGTCTGTGCTATTAAAGGACGGCGCACGATCCAGCTCGAAGTAATAGCTCAACGCCATGCCAGTCGGACGCACGCTATTCGCCGCCGTCAGATCGACACTGTTCGTAGTCGACACACTACCTGCCGCCGGGGAAACCAGCACAGGCGCTTCGGGCGCAGGTGCCGTCGTATCCACCAAAAAGCTGCCGGTTGCAGAAACCGTCTTCGCACCATGTACATCTGTTGCCGAAGCGCGCCAGTAATACAGCGTGCTGTTATTCAGTGCAGGCGTAACCGTCCAGCTTGTCGTGCCACCCGCCCCTGCCGCGACATCGGCCACCACTGCAACCCGCTGGGTAAGCAGACTATCGCTGAACACCTCGAATCCGTACGACACCGCATCGCTCTCCGGGTCGGTGCTGTTCATCACGCTCAGCGTCGGCATATCCAGCGCAACAGAAGTACCGTCTGCCGGCGCAGCGATCAGCGGCACACTGGGCGCATCATTCCCCGTATTCACGAAGAAGCGCCCCACCGACCATGAACTGAACGTCGTGCCGTCCGAAGCGCGCACACGCCAGAAATAGTGCGTGTTATCCAGCAGCGAAACCGGCAACGACCAGGCACTGACCCCGCCATTGTTGCGCGCCAGATTCAGCTTCTCAGCCACCAGATTCTGCATGCCCTCATCCGAGAACACTTGCAGGTGATATGCCGTCGCCAGATCCAGCGCATTACTGCTGGCCGCCACCTCCAGTGTCGGCGACAAAACATCCACATCCGCCCCCACTTGTGGCGCACTGATCAGTGGCACATCCGGACCGGCAGGCGCAATAGGCGTATTCACCGTGATCGTGGTTGAGGTCGCCGATTTCAGCGAACCATCCGTCGCACTGAAAGTGATCGGATATTTCCCCGCCTGCCCTTTAGCCGGCTTCCAGCTGAACACACCCGTCACCACGTTGTTCGCACCGACAGATGTAGTGAACGTCGCGCCGCCCGGCAGCGTGGAAGTACTGCTCAACAAAGGCGCGGTCCCATCAGGGTCGGTAGCCGTCACATTGAACGTCAGTTGATCGCCTTCAATCACCGTGCTATCAGGCACCAGATCGATGACCGGTGGATGCGCTATCGCGGTTGAAGCCGTAAAGGTCGCGTTATAGACACCCGAGGTATTGGTATCGAACAGATTGAAGTAATACTTCAATACATTGTTTGCATCGCGCTTCTTGGAAAGCCACACGTTCTCTGGCGGGATCGTCTTGCCATCCGAACGGGTCATCTTGCCAAGCGTCATGGTTCCACTATGAGGATCGGTCAATTGCACATACATCGCCCCCGACGTGGCAGGCGTAGACAAGGAGAACAAGGCATCACCGTTGGCACTCGTGCCACCCGCAGTCAGCACCGAGTAGGCCGACTGATCCGTCACCACGGTATCCACGCCGGACGATTCATACACGCGCAGCACGGCGCCATCCAGTGACAAAAAGTCGCGCACGTTATCGCGCCCGGGAAGGTCGACCTTCACATCACGAATCAGATAATGCGCATTGGTCGCTTTCAACAACGAAGTTAGCGCACCACCCAAGGAGTCCGCATGGGTAAAGCTCACCGAGAAATCAGCAAAGTGTCCGGCAAGTGAAGAAGTCATGAGCCAGCGACCGCTTGCCGCGCTGGAAGGTGCGATATTGCCGAACGGGATCAGCAAACTGCTGATGGCTGGCTGATCGTTCAGATAACTGCCGATGATCTCGAAATTTACCGCCAGACCTTGCGCGTTGTCCACGATCTTCGGTTGCGCAGAATCGATCTTCACATTCGTCGCCGTCGCAGCCCCCTCGTTCTTCACACGCACACCCAAGGTATAAGGCTCGACCGGCTCAACAGCCAAGGTCAGCGGATCGTCACCCCACACATCCTTGGTCATGAAATAGTCCAGCGTCAGCAAAGGCATCGGCTTCACATAGACGAAATCCGGTGTCACTTCGATCCGCTCTGCCTTGCCCGCGATGGAATAATCCAGCGTTGCACCGATGTAATACAGCTTACCGCTCGGCACCGTACCGCCCGCCCCTTGTGCGGGGATGATCAGCCAATGGATCTCAGCCGTGCTCGACGGCGCAACCACACCCGTCCCCGTCACATTATTGATGCCCGTCATCGTATCGATGCGGATAAAGAAAGCCGCCGTTGTATCGTTCGGATCGGATGTCGCGCGGATCGCATTGCCCGCCTCATCCTTGAAATTCACATTCACATTCACGCCGTCCAGGCTCGTCGTCGTCAGCCCGTTGTTGATCTTCATCATCGCGTCAAAACCCTGACGCTCCATCGTCAACTCTTGTGTGATCTCGATCTTCACCTTCGCGCAGATCGTATCCACCGCAAAACTGATATTCGGCAGCAACAACATCGCAGCCAGTAACGCAGAAAGCACACGGCGCGGCCAACTAAAAAGCTGGCTCGATGCGGATTCATGATCATTCATCTGGTGTACTCCCGGCATTGTCTTCATATGCTTACCTATCGGTTTCTGTGCTTCATCATGCGCTGCGCTATTCAAATTGCTACGACTCAATGTGTGCTCGTTTTTCGTTCAATTTCTGCGGGCTGCTTGGTTGGGATTCGGCTAGAAATTAATTCGAACCCGGCCCCTTTTGCTCGCTTCAGGAGCAATACCGGAAGCACTATTCATGTACTTAAAGAAATAGATCCCGCAAGCCGGACAGGCCGAGGACAAAGGCATAGGCTTGTCCAGCTCGCAGCCGCACTTCGGGCATTGGGTAATCACGGTGTGATTCATTTATTGCAATCCGGGCAACCAAATAACAACAAGCCCCCTGCCGCGCGAACGCAACGCAGCACGAACTACGGCGGAATGGGCGCGCCGTGGGGTGGTCGTGTTGTGGGTCGTTGCTTGGGTCATCGTTTGTTTAGTTCGCTTTACGTTCTTTGAATTTAATTCGAGCCCTTATATCGCTTTAGCTTTCCCCACAGTCGTGGCACCAGCACAAACCACTGCCAGTAACCGGCTGCAAGGAAGGCTAACCACATCACGCAGTAGCCCGCATAGTTAGACCCGATGAGATCAAGCAGCGGCACGCCCAAGGTCTCTTGAAGCATCGCCAACAAAGCGAACATTGCAGCAATAAGCAGGCTTACAGGGAAAGCCAGAAACAACATCCCGTAAACCAAAAAAATTCCTATGTCGCTTTCAGAGTTAGGTACGTAGCGATAAAGCGTTACACCGAGAACAAAGACACAGCACAACACCCATAAGGATTTCAGGATTTTTGTCAACATCACGCTTTGCCTCATTTCTTCTTGCACTGCTTTTGGCACTGCTTCAGTGCATCGTCTGACCACTCTTGGCAGTCAGTACCGAAGGGAATACCATAACGCGGTCGCGGCCCGTTAAACTTCGTGAGCAAACATTTCTCAATACAGTTGTTATCTGGTTCTTCCTGCTCACAAGTGTTTTTGTCGTATGAGTCATTGCTCGGTTTTCCTGGGCCATTAAGCGGGTCATACCATTTCGTGCCGCGTTGATCTTGGCCGCCACATATGTGCCCGCCTTTTCCGTCACTAACGCACAAGTACTGGTGATACAGCGGATTACCCCAAATATCTGCGCCGCTTTTCGCACCATTTCCACCAAGCGCGTGCAACGGCTTCGTACACATAAACGTTGCTAGCCCAAGCGGGTCAATCTTGCTGACCGGGTTGGCGTCTCCGTATAGATACGTATTGATGCCGCCCCACAACCCAATCGGATCACTCGTAACGTAGCGCCCTATTTGCGGGTCGTAATATCGATTCCAGTTGTAATGCAGCCCACTCTCCGCATCCTCATACTGCCCCGGATACCTCAAGTTGTTGCTGACCGTTGAAGCCGAGTCAACCGTCGCCCTCCCAAACGCATCATAAGTCGCACTCCAAACCGTCACCCCACTCTGGTTCAACAACTTCATCGGCGTCCCCAGATGATCGTTCTGATAGGTGTAATAAGTCGCCGCCGTTTGTGTGCCGCTCGCCGGTACTTTCATCCACAGGGGGTTGGTGCTGAAGGTTGAGCCCGGTGCATAGCCGTAGCTCTTCGTGAGCTGGCCGTTGCTGTCGGCTTCGGCAATGAGGCCTTCTGCGCTGTAGAAGTAGTAGGTGGTGTTGGATTGGCTGCCGTTGTTCAGCGTCTTGCTGATGCGTCGGCCGAAGGGGTCGTAACGGTACGTCGCGACGATGGCGTTGCTCGCGTCGTGGACTTCGATCAGGCGGTTGTCGGTGTCGTAGACGTAGCTTCTTGTGTTCGCCGCGTTGTTGGCGTCGGTCTGGCTGAGGGTGTTGCCGTTTTCGTCGTAGGTGTAGCGGATGCTGCCAGCGGCGGTGAGTTGGTTGTTGGCGTTATAGGTATAGCTGGCTGTGCTGGCACTGCTCGTGCGGTTGGCCAGTGGGTCGTAGGTGTAGGTCTCGTTTGTTTGGGTGCTGTTGGTCTGGTTGGTATAGGTCGCACCAGTCAGGTGATCCAGGGTGTCGTAGCTGTAATTCGTTGTGCTCTGCTCGGTCGCTTTACTGACGATGTTGCCGGTGAGGTCGTAGCCGTATTGGTAGCTCATCACTTGGCTTTGCCCGGGGTCTTTGACGGCGAGGGTCTTGAGTCTTAACAGGCCGTCGTATTGCAGGTTGCGCACGGTGCCGCCGGGTAGGGTGATCTGGCTGGGCACGGTCCACAGGTAGCTGTTGAGGGTGATGCTGCCGAACCCAGTGGGTAATCCTACGGTGGAGAGTTGGTTGTTGGTGTCGTAGCTGTAGCTATACGTTGCGCCGTCCGGGTAGGTTTGGCTGGCTTTCTGGCCGAGGGCGTTGTAGGCGGTGCTGCTGGCCAGGGTGAAGGGGCCGTAGTTGAGGCTTTCTCCAATCTGGCGCAGTTGTTTGGTGTCGTAGGTGTAGACGGCGGTGGTGGTGCCGTCGTTATAACCAGTCAATCGGTCCAGGGTGTTGTAGCTGTAGCGGATGGTTTTGACGGCTGCTGCCGGAGCCTGTCCTGAGCCTGTCGAAGGATAGTGGTCTTCCTTGATGCGGCGGTGGGCGGCGTCGTAGGTGTATTTTTTGACATGGCCTAGCGGGTCGGTGACTTGGGTGAGGTTGCCGACTACGTCGTAGGCGTAGCTGATGCGCTGCCCCAAGGGGCGGGTCTCTTTGACCATGCGGTCGAGTTTGTCGTAGGCGAAGCGGTGGGTGTTGCCGTTGGCGTCGGTCACCGTGATGAGGTTGCCGCGCGCGTCGTAGCCGTATTGGGTGAGGTTGCCTGCGGGGTCGGTGGTTTGGGTGATTTCACCGTGGGCGTTGTAGGTGGTGCCGTTTGTGCGGCCGGCCGGGTCGGTGACTTGGGTGAGCCGCCCTGCCCGGTCGTATTGGTTGCTGGTGGTTTGGCTGGGGGTGCCGTCGGTTTGTTTGGTGAGGCGCTCGCGCGCACGCAACGCAGCACGAATCACGGCGGGATGGGCGCGCCGTGATTTGTTCGTGCGGGTTGTGATTGCGTGGGTCATCGTTTGTTCAGTTCATTGG